>Ga0070741_10006006_pt1 | contig 26396 bp, 24 predicted proteins | sample Coa_R1_4_FD_66440 | JGI IMG/M metagenome (GOLD analysis project Ga0070741, IMG submission 66440) | Surface soil microbial communities from Centralia Pennsylvania, which are recovering from an underground coalmine fire - Coalmine... | ecosystem: Environmental > Terrestrial > Soil > Unclassified ... | reverse complement strand
GTACGCTTTCGCTCCGCGCCGATTATGATTGACAAGGGCGTGAACACAGGCGGGTATTCGGTATATATGCTCGACCCCGACGGAATCACCGTAGAACTCTTTCAGCCAAAATGACGACGACGCGGCTGTCTATTGCGCACATCGTCGCCTGGCCGCAAAAATGTTGGGCTGAACCAAGGGTCACTCCGCTATGCAGAGTTGATTCTGCACGTCCCTGACACCCGCGATAGACGCAACGGCATCTTCTGCCATCCGTTTCGTCCGGCGGTCCCTCACGGAACCAGACAAGATAATTTCGCCGTCAACCACCTTCACACGAATCTGGCTACAACTCATTTCAAAAAGCCTTTTGTCCACGAGAGGATGGGCTTGTTCAAACTAATTTCGCGGCACGAGAATAGCCCAATTCCCTTTTTGAAATGAGTTGTAGCATCCACCTGCCCGTGTTGCGTCAAGCGGTCACATGCTTCTTCCCGAATTCGTTCATCCGAACGTCTATAGCCCTGCGGCCCGCGCCCCGTAAACGGCCCGGGTCTCTCCCATTCGCGCAAGCCCAAATGACGCGTGCGGTCATACCCATACCCGCGTTCACCCTAACGCGTGTAGGGGGTAGTCACATCCGAGCCAGTGCTCCATTCCGGCTCGCCCACATATTCGCGCGGTGTTTTGCCCCGCGCGGCGCGTGCCACCGTGCGCTCGAATTCTGCTCCCGCCTTTTCCTCTGAACGACCTTTTTTGATTTTGCCATTGTCATCCTCAAAATTGCTTTCTGGGTCAGCCGATTAGAGTATGGCGCATTCGGTCCTAGTCCTCCTGGCCAAGTTCACCCCGCGCCTAGCGCTCTTTGAGAATCGTCAATGCTTTGGTTGATCCCCACAACTCGATTCACATCTACTATTGGGCGGGCGAAACCGGCGGCAGCCCACGCAAATAATCGCTCATCGCACGCGCGGCATGTCGCCCGGCGGCTACGGCGGTCACGATCAAATCTGCACCGCGCACATCATCCCCTGCGGCGTACACGTGCTCCAGCGTGGTCGCGCCCGTAAACTCGCTTTCCACTTGAAAGATGCCGGGCTTGACCGTCTTGAGCGCGGGCGTCTTGGACGGAATTAGCGGATCGCCGCCATAGCCGATTGCCAGTACTACAATATCCGCCGGCACAATAAAATTCGATCCGGGCACCGGAATGCGAATGTGCATCGGTTTTTTCTGACCCGGTACGGGCTTGGGCTGCGATTTCATGCGCTGCATTTCAATTTGACGGACATGCCCTTGCTCATCGCCGATAAAGCGCACCGGCGACGCGAGAAATTCATACTGCACCCCTTCCTCACGCGCGTGAATATATTCTTCCTGCCGTACTGTTATTTCTTCTTCCGTACCGCGATAGTACGCGACGACCGCGCCATTGGGAAATCCATGCTGGAATTGCAAGCGCCGGGCGGTGCGGATACAATCGGCAGAAGTATCCCCGCCACCAATAATCGCAACCTGTCTGCCAATTTCAGGCAGCCCGCGCATATTGGATGGCAAATCTTCTGGCGACAAATTGCCGCGTACTAAAAACTCGGTCGCCTGATAAACGCCTTTCAAATCCTCGCCGGGCAATTTGATACTGTGCCCAATGGGGGCGCCGATGCCGAGAAACACCGCGTCATTTTCTCGCAGCAAATCATCTACTTGCAGGTCGCGCCCGATCTTGGTATTGCAAATAAATCGCACGCCGAGCGACTCTAAAAATTTACATTTCGATTCGACAATCTCTTTACTCAACTTGAAATCGGGGATGCCATAGCGGAGCAACCCGCCTGGCTTGGGCCATTCTTCATAGACCGTAATCGCAATTCCATCGCGCACCAGTTCCTCCGCGACAGACAATCCCGCCGGTCCGCTTCCCACGACGGCGACACGACGACCCGTCGGCGCTGCCATCGTCGGGTGCGGGTAGCCATCGTGCGTCCGCTGCCAGTTCGTGCAAAAATTTTCTAGCTTGCCAATATTCACAGCTCGGTCAAAGCCCGCGACCGTGCAAGACCCCTCACACAGAATTTCCTGGGGGCAGAGCCGTCCGCACACTTCGGGGAAATTACTCGTCGCGCGAAAAATATTGGCCGCTTTGGCATAGTCATGCTGCTCAATCGCCAGACAAGCCGTCGGAATATCGTTATGGACGGGACAGCCCAAAATACACGGCTCTGGCGAGGGACAGTGAATACAGCGCGTCGCTTCGACGACGGCCTGCTCTTCGCCATAGCCGAGAAAAACCATCCTAGAATTATCCAGACGCTGATTGGGCGGAATCTCCGGCGGTGGACCTGCAGGGATGTTCGTGCGCGCGTAGCGATCCGGATCGAGCCAGAGAGATGCCGGATCATTCAAATCATACTTGGGAAAACTCTCCATAGCTTATCAATTCAATTTCCTCCTCAACCGTTCGCTGACCCCGCGCAAGTCCCACGTACCATAGCCCAGCGAACGTAAAACCCATATAAAGTTCAAAAGCCATACCAAGACGAGACCCTTTTATCCTCACGATCAGCAATCGCCTGTTTCGCGCCCTGCTCTATTAGCTATAACGTAAATTGCTACGGCAATAGTACTTGTGCAAAAACCAGCACGCGCGCGCGAATGCTACCGCGCCGCGTCGAAGGAATTTGGCTGATCGTCAAAGACGTGCGCCAATCGCCTGTGGCGCAAAAGGGGACTTTGGTGGGAATGCTGCGCCGCCGCGAGATGATGCGCTGGCTCCAACGGCATTCTGGGCAGAGCCAATCAACCCTTTAGTCGAGCCGCAGCGAAAAACTCGGCGCGCAGCGCGGGGTCATTTGCATACAACGCATTTCAAAAAGGGAATGTGCATATCAACGCTTGACGAAATCAGTTGGAAACACGCCATTTTTTACTAGGCAGAGGCTTTTGAAATGCGTTGTAGTAACCGCGCCATACGGTCGAACGAGTGAGGGGTGCCACTTCGCGCACGCCGCGCATCTGCATACAGAGGTGATGGGCTTTATACTTTTCGAATTTTTCAAATTGCTCGTCCGTGAGCGACCGTTCATGGAGCTGCATCGTCTCATCGGGATGAGGCAGCATCCTCATCCAACGGCAAATGTAAATGGTCTATCATGCTTTCATCTCGTTCTTGTAGAAAACTCTTGCTCTTTGCCGGATGTCTAGTGCTGCGTAAGCGTCTGTGCCACGCGTTTGACCTTGACCCAAATTTTTCCATCTTTAACTTGCGTCTCGTATAAAGGCAATGGCGCGGTAGAGGGTCCTATCTTCACGCTGCCATCTTCAATTGAAAACCGAGAATAGTGCCACGGGCATTCAATCATTGAATCGCGCAAGGTTCCCTGTTCCAGTGGCGCGCCATAATGCGAACAGACTGCGCCCACCGCGTAAACCCGCTGCCCGCGGCGCACCAGCAAGACCGGTTCTCCTTTCACATCAAAACGTTGGGGTTTATTTTCTGCTAAATCACTAAACCCGACGACCGCGGTGAAATCTTGGGGCCCGCTGCGATAGGCATTGCGGTTAATCATCGTCCCCAACCGAAATACCAAATCGCCGCCAATATATGCGCCGACCGCAATAATCAAGTAACCCGCCAGCGCCGGAATAAAATTCGCGAGGGTGGCATTCCACTGTGACGTAAAGAGCATCAGCCAAGCAATGATAAAGAACACGGTACCAATAATATTGATTACACCGTGAACCAGCCCGACCGAGAGCTCGGTGGGATCTACATCCATCCAATCCAAGAGTCCCGTACTAATCGTGGCGAGGGCGGCCAGAATCCCCAACCCCATCGCCAGCCCAATGGTAACGCCCATCCCTTGAACGTTGAAAAAGAGCGCAGCAATATATAAAAGCAGTGTCACCGTCCACGCGCCCACCGGAACATCTGTCAGCAATGGGTGAAGGGGATGCTCCAACCAGGTTCCATTAGCAAAATTCTTGAGCGGGCGCAACGGCCCATCAAGGAAGAGCGCATTCAGTGGGCGCTGTAAACCTTTCGCAAGAGTACGGATTGTCCCGCCGCGTGTGATGGCATTCTCTAATCTTTCACTGATATCACGACTAATCATTCTCTCTCCTTCGAGACTGGATAGGATTAGGAACTGTACGAATGTCTGCCAATAAGAGAATTAGGCAGCCAACGAGCGCAAGCTCTAGTACTTTTGATACGACGCTGATGGGGCTAACGATTTGTACCCCCCTTTACTTGCTCGTTTCCCACGTGTCGCCGATTCATAAACTTGCTGATTATACCCAGCCTGCCCGCATTTGTATTTCTGATAATCTACCTGACATTTGCGTGGTGGCAGCGTCCTCGATCCCAAAATCGCCGCGCAAATCAAAATTGAAAACGGCAAAGCGGTGGCGCGACGCGGCGAGCAAGACTGGCAGCCCATTGACGATTTTTCAGAGGGCGTCGCGCCCGGCGGCGATTTTCTCGCGTTCCTCTCGGGCGCGAAAAATATCGTCAATGCGGGAACGGAAATACAGGGGAACAATCCGAATTTCGTGGAACTCGCGCAGATTGTGATTGATACGAATGGACCGCGCAATGTCACGGCGTTCCTGCGGACACTGGCACTCAACAGCCAAAAGGATGCGATCAGCATAGGTTTCATCAAAGATCGTCTCGAACAATGTAAGCCATCCTACTGCAAGATTGACATAGCGCCGACCCACCCTTGACGACGGTGCAGCAGCCCATTGTAAAAAAAAAGCCATGCCTCATTGACAGCAAGTAGTATAATAGACAATATATTGATATATCAATATACCAATTAGCCTTCTAAAAGTAACCTGTTCTTAATCCACGTCGTTGCCTACCTCTTGAAGAGATGATCGCTGAAACCCTTGACCGGACTAGCCATATCCATCTTTATCACCAGCTTAAACTGATTCTCCGCAGTAAGGTCGAAAACGGAGAATGGAGACCCGGCGACCAGATTCCCACGGAGGAGGAGCTCTGCGAACGGTACCAGGTGAGCCGGATTACGGTCAAGCAAGCAGTCAATGGACTGGTCGCGGACGGCTTGCTCTATCGCCAACAGGGTCGGGGCACTTTCGTCGCCACACCCAAAATCGAGCAAGAGCCAGAGCGCCTAACCAGTTTCAGCGAACAGATGCAGCAACGCGGGCTGCGTCCCGGTGGGACCCTGCTTAGCCGCCAAGTCATTCCAGCGAGCAAGAAAATAGCGGAACAACTCAACTTGCAACTCGGCACGCCCATTATCCAAATCCAGCGACTGCGGCTTGCCGACAATGAACCGATGGGCATTCAAACGGCACACATCCCATTGAGCCGCCTCCCTCAACTCCTCGAGGAAGAATTGGGACAATATTCCCTTTATAAACTCTTTGCCAAATACGGCATCCATCTGGTTTCGGCCATGGAGCGCTATGAAGCGGTGCTGACCGACGAGGACGAAGCCAGGCTCCTGAACGTCGAGCCCCGGTCACCCGCTTTCCTCGTCGAGCGCGTTACGTATGATGAGACCGGGTTGCCCGTCGAATTTGTGAAATCGGTGATGCGCGGGGATCGCTATATCGTTACCGTCGCCTTGCACACCGACACTGCCTGACCTTTCCCAAACCGCACCGCGCATAACATTCCCTAGCTCACATCCTTTTTTCAATCTAGGAGGCATTCTCATGTCCGCTAAACTGTATCTGGAAAAAATCAAGGGGCTCCTCGACCGGATTGAAAGCACGCAGCTGGAAAACATCACAAAAGCCGCGCAACGCATGGCAGATTCGATTGCCGCAGGACGCGCGGTACACCTCTTCGGCTCCGGTCATTCGGTTATTCCCGTCCTCGATATTTTTCCACGTTATGGTTCGTATGTGGGCTTTCACCCCATTATGGACCCGCGCCTCATGTGGTTCAATATCGTCGGTCCCGGCGGCGCACGCGAGCTCTTGTGGCTCGAACGCACAGAAGGATACGCGGCAAATATTTTAAAATCGTATCAACTCGACTCGCGCGATACGATGCTCGTCTTTTCGCACGGCGGACTGAATGCGGCACCGGTTGAAATGGCGCTGGAGGCAAAGGCGCGTGGGCTGACTGTCGTCGCAGTTACCTCGCTTGCGAATTATCGTACCTCCAAGCCAACCCATTCTTCCGGGAAGCGGTTGGCAGATGTTGCCGACATCGTGATTGACAATTGCGCGGAAGCAGAAGATGCGGTCGTGCCGATTGATGGGCAGCGCGAAAAAGTTGCCGCCTCCTCGACTGTGGCGTTTGTAACCATCTCGATGGCGCTGGTCGCCGAGGTCGCCAAACAATTGCATGAACGCGGCGTACCGCTCTCGACCTTTGTCTCGCCAAATGTCGCGGGCGTGAGTCCAGATCATAATCAAAAAGTCTTCGTCGGATACAGTCGTTTCGTCCATCAGCTTGGCGATTCAGCGGGCTAAGCGAGCGTCCGGGGCAGAGCGCAGCGGTGACGCATCCGCACATATAGCGCGTCGGATAGGCATTGTCCGTTCGCACGTCGTCGCACTCTCTGCTCGATATATTCGCTCCGCTTAATTGAGTGCGGCGACGTGCGAGGGATGATGCGTCAGGAGTCGAAGGATGGCATGACCGAGTACGTACTCGCGGCGGACATCGGCGGCACCAAAGTTGCAACGGGAATTATTTCCGCACGCGGCGAAATCGCGCATCAGAGCAAAGCGCCAACCGCCTTGTCCAGTCCCACTGCATTGATCGCGCAAGTCAGCGCGATGGTTGAGCAAGACCTGAAGGGCGCGGGCTTACCAAAAGGCGATGTACTCGGTATCGGGGTTGGGATTCCGGCAGTCATTGATGCAGACCACAAGGTGGTGATTTGGGCACCAAACCTGCCCGGTTGGAGAAACATTCCGCTCCACGAAGAACTCGTTGCGCGGACAGGGCTGCCTGTGCGGATTGAATATGACGGGCATACGGCGGTGCTCGGCGAATGGTGGCTCGGTGCGGGATGCGGTTATTCCAGCGTCGTGTTTATTATCATCGGCACCGGGTTGGGCGGTGGGATGATTCTGGATGGACGACTCTATCGAGGTGCGAACCGCTTGGCAGGCGCGGCAGGTTGGTTTGTCCTCGATCCCAAATGGGTAGAGGACAAACATGCGCGCCAGTTTGGTCAGTGGGAAAGTGTTGCGGCAGGTCCGGGGATTGCTCGAATGGCGATGGATAAATTGCAATCCAGTACGCAGCCCTCGCTGCTACGCGACGCGCCAAACGAATTGACGGCACAAGCGGTCTTCAATGCGGCGCGACAAGGGGATATGCTCGCAAAAGAAATCGTGAAACAGGTGACCGAGTTCATTGGCATTGGCGTTGCCAACATCGTCAGTCTCATCAATCCCGAAATCGTGATTCTCGGCGGTGGTATTGGTCTTCAGTCCGATTTACTTCTCGATGGCATCCGGCAACGTGTGCTTGAACAGGCGCAGCCCATTTCGGCGCAAACCGTCAAGATCGTACCTTCGCAATTAGGAGATGCCGCAGGATTACTCGGCGCGGCAAAAGCTGCGTTCCTCATTTTTCAGAAGCAAGGAGGGCAATAGCCAAGGCAAACAAATCATCAAATTCCACACCCACAATCGAACGCCGATTCTCTCAAGGAGGAGGAGAACGATGAACAAGCAGAACCTTTTCAAAATTTTAAGCGTGGTGAGTATGATGCTGCTCGCCACCGCATGCGCCGGCGCAGTACCCACCTCCGCCCCTAGCGCCACCTCTGCTCCTGCGGCAACATCGGCACCTGCTGCCACTTCTGCCCCTGCCGCCACCTCTGCTGCCGCGCCCACCTCCGCGCCCGCCGCGGGGAACCCCGTCAAACTCGTGGTGCTCACGCATTGGGGCGAAGAAGCGCTGCTCAAACCCATGCAAGCCAAGTTTGAAGAATACCAAAAGCAGAATCCTAACGTCACGATCGAGTACCAGACCGTCACCTTTGACCAGCTGCTGACCAAAATAACAACCGGTCGCGCGGCAGGCATCAGCCCCGATGTATATCATTTTTACAACTTGTGGATGCCCGACTTTGTCAAAGGCGGGCTCTTGGACAAGCCGCCTGCGGATGTGCTTGCCGACATTCAAGCCAATTACAGCGAAGGCTCACAAAAAGCCGTCACGTATCAGGGACAGCTCTGGGGGTATCCGACCGAAATCAATACGTGGCAGTTGATTTACAACAAGAAGCTGCTTCAAGACGCTGGAATCACCAAGCCGCCAGAGACACTGGATGAGCTCAAGGCTGCCGCATGCAAAGCGAAACAGGTGGACAGCTCGGGCAAAATCACACAGCCGGGACTAATCCTGCTACCAGGCTGGGACTCGGGGGTTGTACATCCGTACTTATCGCTGCTCTGGTCGAACGGCGGGGAATATCTGAACGCCGACGCGAGCAAAGCCTTGTTCAACAGCCCCGAAGGTCTCGCCACACTCCAGGTCTATCAGGATATGATCAAGGACAAGTGTATTGATCTCTCCGCGGGGATGGATGTGTTTGCGAACGGCAAGGCGGCAATGATTATTATGGCGAATTTCTGGCGCTCGACGTTGCAGACTGCGCCCATCGGGTATGAAAATGTCGCGGTGGCACCGATTCCGCACGGCGCGAATTCCAAATCCACCGCGCTGCAATACAACTGGGCGTACGGCGTGGACGCGAACAGCAAGAACAAGGAAGAAGCATGGAAGCTCGTCAAGTGGCTCAACACGCCGGGAACGAGCCCCTCTGCCCCAAGTGGTGCGACGCCGATTGGCGATTTTCTGACCAGTGCGCTCGGCGCGATGCCCAGCCGCTTGTCCGACCAAAAGGCGCTCGCCGACCGCCTGAACGACGATTTCATCAAAGCCTATCTTGCCTCGACGCAAACCGCTCGACCGGAACCGGTTGTGCCCGGCGGGCAAGAAGTCAAGACGACGTTACAGACCAACATCGAAGACGCGTGGTTCGGCAAAAAAGACCCCAAAACCGCGCTTGCCGATGCGGCGGAAGAAGCCGACCGCATTTTGGCAGAAAACAAGTAAGATGGCGGACCGACCCAGCGCGACCAGCCCTGTTCTCGCGCGCGAGGTAGCGCGACCCATCCCACAGCCGCGGAGCCGACTCGGTCGTCACCGCGCGCTGTGGGCATACATCTTTATCAGCCCCGCCATCCTCGCGCTGCTGCTGTTCGCGCTGGGTCCCATCCTGTTCACGTTCTGGGTGAGCGTTCACGATTGGAATCTCATCGCGCCCATTCCGGACATGCCCTTTGTCGGTCTTGAAAACTATCGCTACATCCTGACCAAGGACGCCACTTTTCAGCAAGCGCTCCGCAATACATTTATCTTTACGATCCTCGGCGTGGGGGCAAACACTGTGCTGGGGCTGCTCGGCGCGCTGCTGCTCAACAGCCCGATTCGTGCCCGCGCCATCTGGCGCAGCATTTTTTTCCTGCCCATCCTCACCGCACCGCTTGCTCTTGGCATGATGTGGACGGCACTGCTCAACAAGAACTATGGACTCGTCAACGAAATTCTCGGCGTGTTCCATATTCCGCCGCAGCCCTTCCTCTCCAATCCTGACCAGGCGCTGCCCAGCATCATTCTCATCGCGATTTATCAATATGTCGGCTACTATATCATCCTGTACACCGCGGGACTGCAAGGTATTCCGCAAGAGTACTATGACGCCGCAGCGGTGGACGGCGCAAATAAATGGCAGACCTTTTGGAGCATCACACTGCCGCTCTTGCGCCCCGTGCTGCTCTTTATCATCGTCACTAACACGATTGGCGCGCTGCAAGTGTTCGACATTGTCTTTGCCGCGACGACGGGCGGCGCAGAGACGAGCGGCGGCGGTCCCGCAGGCAGCACGATGGTCGTGGTCTTGCACATGTACAACACCGCGTTCAAATTTTTCCGCATGGGACGCGCGACCGCGATGGCGACGATTCTGTTCGCAATCATTTTTATCATCACGCTCATTCAACTGCGCCTGTTGCGCCAACGGGAATAAGAAGATGATCAGAACCCAAACATCTCCAATCGGTATGCTCGGCAGGACACTCAAGTACCTCGCGCTTGCCCTTCTCGGCTTGTGGATGGTGCTGCCGTTCTTTTGGATGATTTCAGCATCGCTTATGACATCGCAAGAGATCCAGCGCCTGCCCCCGCCCTTCTTGCCTGCGGTGGCTCAATTCCAAAATTATGTTGAAGTGGCAAAGGTCGTGCCGATGGCGCGGGCGTACGCGAACAGCTTATTGGTAACAATTTTCAGCGTCGCGGGCATTCTGTTCACCAGTTCGCTGTGCGGTTTCGCGTTCGCCAAGTATCAGTTTCCGGGGCGCGATGTTATCTTTTTGCTGATCCTTGCGTCAATGATGATTCCCTTTTTCGTCATCCTAATTCCCGTCTTTTACATCGTCAAGCAGTTCGGCTGGATCAACAACTACGCGGGCGTGGTCGTGCCCGGCATGGTCAGCGCGTACGGCATCTTTCTGATGCGCCAGTTCATTCAGGATATTCCGGATGAATTGCTCGATGCCGCGCGGATTGACGGCGCGTCCGAATTTCGCATCTACTGGCAAATTATTATCCCGCTTTCCGGTGCTGCGCTTGCGACACTCGGTTCGTTCAACTTTGTCACAATCTGGAATTCATTTCTCTGGCCCCTGTTGATCCTGCAATCCCGCGACTTGTGGACCGTGCCGCTTGCACTGAACAGTTTACGGACGTTCGGTGCCGAAGCGCGCGTCTTGAATTTGCAAATGGCAGGCACTGCGCTAAGCGTCATCCCCGCGCTCATCGGCTTTCTCTTTTTGCAACGCTATTTCGTGCGCGGCATTTCGCTCACTGGACTCAAGGGCTAAATGGCGAGGATTCTTATCGCCTGTTGTTTACTGCTACTCGCGCTTGGTGTCGTGAACTGTGCCCCTGCCCCCGCAGCTAACAACACTCCCGCGCCCGGCACCGCGCTCGTCGCTCCGCCGACGAGTGCAGCACCGCTCCTCGCGCCCGGTCAAGAATCCATTCCCGATGTCGGGCTAGAGCAGGCAATCCCTCTGACGGGCGACTGGCGTTATAAACGGGTTCAGCTGTTCAATCCCGAAATGGCACAGCCTCAATTTGATGACAGTCAATGGACGATTACCCACGCGCCCGCACCATGGCAGTCTCAAGGTTTGGAGCAGTATATTGGTCAGCCCACAATTATGGCGTATCGTCGTCAGGTCGAGATTCCGGGCGAATGGCGCGGCAAGCCAATCGGTATCAGCGCGTGGTTCAACCCGTACTTGTCCCAAGTCTTTGTGAACGGAGAAAAGGTCGAACCGGCTCGCAAGCCGTTCGCACCGTATGGCGATGTGAGTTCGCTGCTGCGGTATGGGGAAAACAACACCGTCGCGGTCACAACGCTGTACGATGGCGTCCTGGAACAAGCCGAGGCAGGACCCGCGCGGATCGGTCCCATCACCACGCGTTCCGTCACGCGCGTGCTACACGAAGACGTTGCCATCCCCACTGGGGACAAGAACGCCGATGCAACGGTAATCCGACCGGCTGAAAAACAGAACCTACCCACGCTCGTGCTCATCGCCACCGGCTCACATGGGCTTGCCGAAAAACAGACCTGGTTCGATTTTGCGGAGGATTTGGCGCGGCAGGGGTATGTCTCGCTCGCGCTCGCCCTGCCGGAGCAAACCAGCGCAGGCGTGATCGCGGCGCTGCACTATCTCCGCAGCCAAGCGTTTGTGGACCCGGAGCGGATTGTGCTATTCGGCGCGGACCAAGGCGCGCAGACCGCAGTGCTTGCGGCGGCTCAAGACCCGCAAATTCGCGGACTGATCTTGCTTTCGGCACAATCCAGAGATGAGGTCAGCCAGCTCGGGTCGCGCCCCGTACTGCTGCTCGCCAGCGAGAAAGATCGGCAGGGCTATTTCGTGGAGCAAGCGCAGGCGCTGGCACCAAAGATTCCGGGAGCACACGAGCTGGTGATCCTGCCCGGCAGCAGTCATGGCACCGCCGTCTTTACCGATGCCTGGAATGCCACGCGTCAAGCAGTCGTTGGTTGGATGCGGAAACTGAACTAGTTCCATAAGGAAAACATGCAGCGAGAACCCTTTATCCCGTTCGCAGTTTGGTACACCGGCGGGCGCGCCCGCGCGACAATGGTGCGTCCCCCAGATTCCAATTCACGCACCGAATGGAAAAAAGATTTAGAAAATATCCGCGACTGCGGCTTTAACACCGTGCGCTGCTGGGTGGACTGGGCAAGTGGTGAGCCGCAGCCGAACGAATTTCATTTCGAGACGCTTGACCTGCTGATGGATTTGGCGGAAGAGGTCGGGCTGCGCGTGATGATCCAGCTCTATCTGGATTCCGCGCCCGATTGGCTCGTCAAATATTATCCCGATTGCCGCTATGTCTCTGCCGACGGTGTGGCGGTAGATTCACAAGGCGCGCCCGGCTACTGTTACGATCATCCGGGCGTACATGCTGCCGCCACACGCTTCATGGAAACGCTGGCGGCGCATGTAGCAAATCGTCCCAATTTTTTTGCGTGGGATTTGTGGAGCGAGCCGCATATTGTCCAATGGGGCTATTTCGATTTTCTGCCGCAGCCCGCGATTTTTTGTTACTGTCACAATACAGTTCAACGTTTTCGCGATTGGCTGAAACGCAAATACGGCGACATGAGCGCGCTCAACACCGCCTGGTATCGCGAGTTCTCCAGTTGGGACACGGTGCTCGCGCCCAAGTTCATTTCGTTGATGACCTATAGCGAGTACATAGACTGGCTCCAGTTCATCATGGACAAAATTGCCGAGGATCTACGCTGGCGGCATGAGACCGTACGCCGCGCCGATCAACATATCACGTCGAGCCATTCCGCTGTGCCCTCCGTAATCACTTTGCCGATTGACGAACAGGGTTCGCCGGACGATTGGCGAATGCCGCCGAGTGTAGATGTTTGGGGCACTTCGCTGTATCCAAAACACGTCGGCGCGAAGGAAACGAATTTTCCATTTTTCCGCGCAGCAATGCTCGACGCGTCGCGCTCCGCGTGTGACGCGCACGATGCCCCGTACTGGCTCGGCGAATTGCAGGCGGGGCATGGCTATGTCGGCATGTTCGCCTCGCACATGACCGCCGACGATGCGCGGGCTTTTACATTGCAGCCATTAGCGCATGGCGCGAAAGGACTCTGTTTTTACGCGTGGCATCCCATGAGCAGTGGCTACGAATCGGCGGGCTTTGGCATGGCGAATCTCGACGGCTCGCCGAGCGACCGCGCGCGCGCGGCGGGCGAACTAGCGCGCGCCATCAGCAAGCACATGGAAGCATTCGCCAACGCCAAGCCAACGCCGGCACAGGTTGCCGTGTGCTGGAACGTATACGCCAACATCATGTGGGTGTGTATGCGCCAGCCCTGGCACTATGTGCCGAGCCGCAGCTATATCGGCGCGTACAAGGCAATGTACGAGGAACATTTGCCGACCGATTTTGTGCACGTAGACGAAATCGCGTCAGGAAAACTCGAGCGCTATCGGGTGCTTTATCTGCCATTTGCCTTTGCGATTACACAGGCGGCAGCGAAACAAATTGCGAACTTTGTGCAACATGGCGGAGTCGTTCTGGCAGAAGCCCGCACCGCGTGGAATGACGAGACGGGATATGTCGGTACGGCGGTGCCGGGTTTTGGGTTGGAAAGTGTATTTGGCTGTCGTGAACGCGGCGCGACGAGCGTGGACGAAAACACGCCGGTTCCGATTCGGATCACACGCGAACATCCCGCGCTGCCCCTCCTGCGAATCGGCGATCTATTGCAGGGCGCGCGGTTCCGTGAGGTTTTGGAGCCATTGGTCGAGGATACTCAAGTCGTCGGCGAATTTGAGGATGGCTCACCGGCAATTGTTGCATATCGGTACGGTGAGGGCTGGGCGGTGTTTATTGGCACAATGTTGAGTCTTGGGTATTATCGCTTTAATGATGCGAATGCGGGCAAGTTGCTCAAAGGTTTGACGCGGCTCGCCGGTGTGACACCCCCTGTAACCGTGAATGGCGTTGAATCTGGTCTTGCGATTGAGCCCGCGCTCCTCCAGGGCACGGGTACGGATGGAAACCCGTATCATATCTTTTACGCCTTTAACTTTGGCGAACAGCGGGTCGAGCCATGGTTTGGCATTTCGTTGCCCCAGGGGAATTACATGGCGACCGACGTGTTGCGCGGCGAAACAGTACAAGCCCAATTTGAAAATGGTCATCTAACGCTACAAAAAGCGATGACCCCATCCGAGATTTGGCTGGTCAAGCTCGCGAGTGCTGGATGAGCTTCCCGCGTATAATAGTCTGATTTAAGAATCCCCTAAAGCGGGAATGTGGTCTTGGGCACACCGAATTTGCAGATTGAGATATTAGCTCTGGTTCGGCACACCGGCGAGGTCTGGATTGTGAAACCAAGCCAGGTTGACCAGGCCGCGTCATGGCTCATTCCCCACCAATCGGGTGTATCGCCGAACGACGCGGTCATTCAGCAGCTACAACGCGTGTTTGAGGGTGCTTTCAATCCGCGTTCCTCTATCGTTCATGGAACTTCGTGGCGTTATCTCAATCCAGAATCGCCCACTCAATCAGACAGATTGATTCTCACCTATGCCGCGATCTTACAGCCCGAGCCAAAGCCGCTCAATGTACTCTTCCAACGAAACGATTTGACCGTTTGGCGTTTCGATTCCGCCCAATTGAGCTTCGGAGATAACTTGCGACCGCCGCAAACGATTACTTTATCAAACGTCATTGAACATGCTCTGGAGCATTTTGCCTTGCTGGCAATGCGCGATCCGTATATCCGCCAAATTCTCAATGAAGATTGGAAAGAATTTCTCTCCAGCCAGCAGCCGCTGCCCGCAGGAGAACTCGGCGTTAGAAACATCTCTTAGACTAGTTCTGACTGGTCGGGTCGAAGGCATCCCGCAGTCCATCCCCCGCGAACGAAAAAGCGAGCACTAACAAGGTGAGTACAGCACTGGGGAAAAAGACTTGACTCCAGTTTTGCTCCAGATAATCAATCGCCTGTCGAATCATCTGGCCGATGCTCGGATCGGGCGGCTGAATTCCCAAGCCAAGCAAACTCAAGACCGCCTCGCTGACAACAACCGAAGCAACATCCAGTGTGGCGGCGACGATAATGAGCCCGGCAACATTGGGTAGAATCTGCCGGACGAGGATGCGCGCATCGTTCGCGCCCACCGCGTGCGCCGCCAGGACAAAATCACGTTCTTTGAGCGAAAGCGTTTGCCCGCGCACATAGCGCGCCATGAGAGGCCAGCTCACGAGGGCTAATGCTCCCGCCACAAGCAATAAGCGTCCAACGCCCCCGAAACGCTCTGTGACCGCCTGTCCAAACACGGCGGCTACAAGGATCGCAAGCAACAGTCCTGGAAAGGCAAACAGCATGTCCGCGAGCCGCGAGAGGAGAGTGTCACTCCAGCCGCCAAAATAGCCCGCCAGTAGCCCCAGACTCGCCCCCAACAGAATTGTGATCGTCTCGACATAAAACGCGACGAGCAGCGAAACGCGCAGCCCGGAAAGAATGCGTGCCAGCGTATCCCGTCCCAAACTATCCGTGCCGAGCGGATGCGCTGCCGAGGGCCACGTATTGATTGCCTCATAGTGCTGCCGATTCGGATCCACGTTGTACATAGTAGGTCCGAAAATAGAGAGCAGTAGGCAGACCACGATAAAGATAAAACTGACGAGTGCCAGCCGATTGCGCGCAAACCGCTGGGGAAAGCTGTGCGCTGCGAAACCGCGCGGAGGCGAGGCACCCGTTATCCCAATTCGCGTAGCTGCGCGTTCGATCGTGGACATTACGCACTCGTTCGGACACGCGGATCAAGGAACGTGTAGGCGATGTCGGTGAGCAGATTCATCAGCACGACAGTAGTGGCGAGCAGAACCGTGGTGCCTTGAATGACAGGATAATCACGCTGCCCGATGGATTGGACCGCGATAAAACCGACGCCAGGAATGGCAAACAAACTCTCGACGACGAACGCGCCCGTGACCAAAAACGCCAAGAGTGGACCAATCACTGTGACAATGGGCAGCAGCGCGTTGCGCAGCGCGTGAACGTACATGATACGGCGTTGTCTCAACCCTTTTGCCGTTGCGGTGCGAATATAATCCTGTTTTAGAACTTCCAACATGCTGGAGCGCGTCAGTCGCGCAATATACCCGAGATTGGCTGCCGCCAGCACCAGAACAGGAAGCACCCAGTTCGCCGGCTGCCCCCAGCCCGCAGGCGGCAGCGACGGCAGTCCATTCTTGTAGAGAAGGAAATAATTGAGTGCGCGCAGAATAGGGATGAGTACAAAGCTGGGAATAGAAAATAACGCAAGCATCAAAAACAGGTTGGTGCGATCCAGCCATGAGTTTTGATGAAGCGCGGAGAATATTCCTGCGGGAATTCCAAGCACCAGACTAAGCAGCAGCGCGGTGCCTCCCAATTGCACCGAGACGGGAATGCCACTCGCCAGAATATCATTCACCGATTTATTCTGGTAGTGGTACGATTTGCCTAAATCGAGGTGCGCCAGCCCATTGACATAGCTCCAGTACTGCACATACCAGGGTTGATCGAGACCATATTGGTGACGCAGATTATTATAGATTGCCGGATCACGCCGTGGCCCCAGCATCACCAGGATTGGGTCGCCGGGTGCCAGATAGCCAACGCTAAACGTTAGAAACGTAATACTAAAAATTACAAACACCAGGCTCAATAGGCGCTGACCGATAATTCTCCCCATCGCTAATTCCTCTATATACAAGAGCCACGACGCGGGTCGTGGCTCTTATGGATTCAGCACTCATTGCTGCGACGGTCGTCCGCGCAAGGCAGTAAAGTCAGGAATAATCAAGTACTGTCCCGTCGGCACGACACCAGAGACATACGGTTTGATGAGCACACTAAAGCGCGGCACAAAGAGCGGCAGCCAGCCCACGCCATCTATGGCGAGCTGCTCTGCCTGGTTATATAACTTGAAACGCTCCTCGGCAGGTCCTGTGAACGTGTCTGCCTTTTTGCCAATGGCGTCAAAGTCGGCGCTCTCCCAGTGCCCGTTGTTATTAGGCGAATTACTCAACAGCTGGAGCGTGACAAAGTTCTGCGGGTCGGGATAGTCCGCGCCCCAAATGCTCAAGTAAAACTGAAGCCCTTGGTCTGGCGTCAAAAACGTCGTATCCAAGTTCTTGCTGAACGTCCCCAGCTCCAATGGCTGGAGCGTGACATCCACACCCAGATTGTCCTTCCACTGCTGCTGCAAGAATGTAACGACACGCTCGTTGTCGCCTTCCACACCATAGGTCAGTGTCACTTGCGGGAAGGGTTTGCTCGCGCCATAGCCGGCTTTTGCCAACTCCTCTTTGGCGGCTGCCGGATCGAACGCGAGACCCTTGATGGGATATTGCGAACCGGGAAAGCCCGGCGGCAGGATACGATCCGTCGGACCGGCTGCGCCGTTCAATACGCGTTCAGCCAGCGTCACCTTGTCCACCGCCATCGCAAAGGCACGCCGCACATTGAGATTATCGAACGGCGCTTTTTTGTTATTAAAGCCAATGTATCGAGTAGCGAACGCGGCGACCTGATGAAAGTCCGGCGATGAATTGACTTCGGGAACTCGCGCGGAAGGCACTGGGTTCTGCTGGCTGCCCATGATGTCCAAGCCACCCGTGCGGTACAGTTGATAAGCAGTCTCCGAATCCTGGATAAACGGCAGTTGGATCTCGCTCACGCCGGGCGTGCCGCCCCAATAATACGGGTTCGGTTCCAGTACCAGTTTTTGGTTGTGCACCCACTCTTTGACACGATACGGTCCGATGCCGAACGCCTTGTCCGTCCATTTATCCCCCTGCCCCTTGATATAGTCGAGTGGGACAACAAAGGTGACGGGATAGGTCAGTTGCGCGAGAAAGTACGGGACCGTATCGTCAGTCGTGATTTGGAGAGTATGGTCGTCTACCACTTTGATGCCACTGGCAGTCTGGACTTTGCCATCTGCTACATCCTTAGCACCGACGACATGTTGCAGTTGAAATGCCGCGCCATACGAGGCCGTCGCCGGCTGCAGCGCGCGGTTGATCGAGTCGGCAAAGTTTTGCGCCGTGACGGGTGTGCCATCCCCAAACTTGAGCCCCTGCCGAATCGTGAAGGTATAGGTTTTGCCATCGTCGGACACGGACCATTTTTCAGCCCCATCCGGAACGACATTCAATTGTCCATCCAGCTTGACCAGCCCGCCAAAGATCAAGTTGATTGCCAGGACGGATTGGGCATTTTGCGGATTGGCGGGATCAAGACCTGGGAGTTCATTCACGCCTTCCACCGACCAGATCAATGTCTGGTTACCGGCGGCGGGCGCAGCGGTCGTCTGCGGCGCAGCGGTTTCGCGCACGACGACAGTTTGCGGCACAATAACCGTCTGCGGGACTCCCTGGAAGCTGCCAGGTGCCGCGCAAGCGATGACTAGGAGACTCACGACGGATAACAAAGCGAGGAGACTCGTCCAGCGTATCATTGCGTTATTCCTTTCCATAGAATCGTTCAACGAACTCGAGCGCGAGCGAACAAGATTGGGGAATTCTCAAAATGAAGATGTGTGCGAAACACAGGAATGCGGAATTCGAAATTGCCGTATTACAGTCAGCGCAGTTAATATAGTCGGGCTAGTCGCTCTTGTCAACAGTGTGTACGCGTCTTGGAAACAAGTTTAAGGTAAATCCCGGTGCGAGATAAATATAAATCCCTCCGTCGTTCCGTACAGCGAGAGGAGACCTTCTGCGAGAGCGGCTCTGGACAAGTCCGTCCAAGAAATCATTGTCCCAAATGCTCTCACCACTGTGCGAGATTTGATTCGCACGGTTTGGCGCAGGGCAACGCGCGGAGGGAAACTGGGGGCACGGTTCTCGCCGCGTTCCTTTCGCTCTTTGTCCTTGTGCCTCTTAGCTGGGCGTTTCTCAGCGCCCTCAAGTCCACTCAAGACCTTGCCTCTAACCCTCTGGGATTGCCACAAGCGTGGCTCTGGGACAATTTCATCATCGCCTGGGAACGCGGTCGCTTTGGCACCTATTTTGTGAATAGTGTGATTGTCGCCGTCCCCACCGTCCTCTTGGTGCTGGCGCTGTCCACCCTGGCGGCATACGGCTTCTCTCAATTTAAATTTCGAGCCAACAGCATTCTCCTTTCGATATTTTTGCTCGGTTTGACGATTCCTTTGAGCATCCTCGTTATCCCCTTGTTCTATGACTTGTTGGCGTTCAAGCTCATCAACACGTACTGGGCACTGATCTTCCCCCAGGTCGCCAAGACCCTGCCGTTTGGCATTGTGCTGCTCAAGAGCTTTATGGACGATTTTCCAGAAGAAATCCTGGACGCGGCGCGCATGGATGGCTGCTCGCGCTTTCGAATCCTCATCAGCATTATTGTTCCGCTCTATACGGCGTTGAATGTGCGAATCAAGGCGCGCTGGATTGCCTAAAGCCGGACGATGTTGTTGAAGTGAGCTGCCTCGTGGAAAGCAGGCAGGTGCGCCCACTGCTCATTGGCACCGTGCCCGAACATCAAGAGCTGCTCATCCGCGCGGTCAAACGATACGAGCGCCTGACAGTTGAGGCAATTCATCAACGTTCACGCGCGCTGGCGGTGCAGGCGTTGATGGCGCATCCGCTGGTGTTATCCTATTCCCGCGCCGCCGCGCTGGTGGACGAATATCTCATGGCGCACCGCGAATTCGGTGGAGAGTGGCATTGATCCCCGTAGAGCAAGTCTCCTCGCTACACTATCAAGTAATCGTTGAGGGTCCTTATTCTTGTGACCTCATCTTTGCGGATTTGAACACCTTTCCCCGTCTGGGGCATGAGGTCTTTAGTACGCATTTCGATATTACGCCCGGCGCGGCCTACAACGTGGCGTTCGGGCTACATCGTCTCGGCGTGCGCGTGGGCTGGGCGGCTGATTTCGGCAATGATTTCTTCAGTCAATTTGTGTTGAATCGCGCGCAGGACGCGGGTCTGGACACCTCGCTCTTTCGGCAGCACCCCATTCCAATTCGCACTGTCACTTCAGCGTTTTCTTTCCAAGCGGATCGCGCCTTTGTGACGTACATGGATCGCATTGAGCCGACCTCGCTCATTCCCCTCATCGAAACGTATCGTCCCCCTTTTCTGATGTTCATGCACTTGAAACACGACGCCGCTTTCCATGAGACCGCACGCATCGCGCATCAACGCGGCGTCGCGATTCTGATGGATTGCCAGGAAACGAGTTTGACTCTGGCGGATCCACGGGTTGGCGTTGCAGTGCAAGCCATTGATATTTTCGCGGCGAACGCAAGCGAAGCGTGTCAGCTCACCGGCGCGGCGTCGGTGACAGAGGCGCTGGCGCGCTTGAGCCAATTGACCCCGACCGTTGTGATCAAGATGGGTACAGATGGCGCACTCGCGCAGCGGGGCGACGAAAGCGTGCGCGTTCCCGCGCTCAAGGTCGAGGTCGTGGATACCACCGGCGCGGGCGATTGTTTCAATTGCGGTTTTCTGTATGGGCTGCTGCGCGGCTACTCGCTGCGCGAGTGCGTGCGCTGCGGGAACATTTGCGGTGGACTCGCCGTAACCGCGCCGGGTTCGCAGGCGCTGCCGGACGCCGCCGAATTGGAACGACGGTTAAAAGATTATCCAGAATGAGCAGTGGTCGTTGGATGCGGCAGGCGGTGTCGCCGGAACTTGGCCTGAACTGTCCTTGCACTCGACCCGCCACGCAGCAACGGCGAATATGAAATGCCGCGCAGTTTTGCGCGCGATGACCGATTGTACCGAAAGTCAACCCCTTCCAAGAAAATCAATTTCCCAGTTTCTGCTATTGAAACTGGGAATTTGGATTTAATCTTCCAATTGTATTAGCCGAGAGAGTTTGTAGTCTTCGAAAATCACTTTCGATTCTGCTGTCCAGAGCGCGAGGCAATTGAATGCAAATGGATGTAGCCTGTCATTAGCGGCTCAACTGCGTTTTTAGTCCATCAACCTCCGTCATCGGCTGTTGACACGCAAAATTCTGACACACATACGCCGTCGCTTTCCCCTCTATCGCCTCGCGTCCTTCCAACAACGGAATCGCTGACTTTGCCCCCGTTACTTTCCACGCCACCACTTGATTCGGACGATATTCCCCGAACACCACATCCAATAATTCTGGGGCGTCATCTTGAGCGTTAGTCGAAGGACGGACAATTGCAATCTCTTTCGGCGGCGTCAATACAAAATCCAACGCACACAGCCACCATGCAAACCCCGTCGGCGCTTGCGCCAGTACGGGCTGCAACGGCGCTAACGCAAATTCCCCCGCATCCATATATCGCGCCTCGCCCGTGTATGCCGACAGTTTGAACAACACCAGCGCTGCCATCGCACTCCCCGACGGTGTCGCATTATCTTGTATATCTTTCGGGCGGATCACCAGATTTTCATGGTCATCGCTCGTGTCGAAAAAGCCACCGCGCGGGTCTGCGAAATGCGCCAGAATCTGGTCGCCCAATTCCCGCGCCGCGATGAAATAGTTTTCATCAAACGTCGTCTCGTACAGCGCGAGCAGCCCTTCCACCAAATTCGCATAATCTTCGAGATACCCGTTGAGTCTTGCTTGTCCGTCCTTGTAGGACCGCTTGAGACGCCCATCAGCAGTACGTAAATGCTCCAATAGGAACTTGGCATTCCGCACTGCCACTTGCCGATAATCCTCCCGCTTCAACACCCGCGCGGCTTCCGCAAACGCCACTAGCATCAACCCGTTCCAGCCTGTTAGAATCTTTTCATCCCGCGCCGGTTTCACCCGTCGTTCCCGCGCATGGAATAACTTCTGCCGCGCCTCGCTTAGCTTGCGTTCCACTTCGGACGGTTCGAGTTTGTGCATTTCGGCGAGAACATCCGTATCCCGCGCCCTATACAAAATATTCTTCCCCTCAAAATTTCCCTGCGCCGTCACCCCATACGCATCCATAAACAACTGTGCATCATTCGTATCGCTGGTTGGCTTCTTGGAGACAATCAACAAGCCCGACCCACTCCCACCCAACACACTCCGTATCTCATCCGGCGTCCAGACGAAAAATTTGCCCTCATGTCCTTCCGAGTCGGCATCCTGTGACGAGTAAAACCCGCCATTCGCATCGGTCATTTCGCGCGCAACGTAATCCAGAATTTCTATCGTGATGCGCTTGTAAAATTCATCGCCGGTAATTTGGTACGCATGCAAATAAACCCGTGCCAATTGCGCGTTGTCATATAACATTTTCTCAAAGTGCGGCACGAGCCAAATCGCATCGGTTGAATAGCGATGAAACCCGCCGCCGAGCTGGTCATACATGCCGCCGCACGCCATCTTGTTTAGCGTGAGCGTAATCATTTTTAACAGCAGCTCGTCATGCGTTTGGGTATAGATGCGAATCAGAAATTCGAGCGTCATCGGCTGCGGAAATTTCGGCGCGCCGCCCCATCCGCCCTGCTCGCCGTCGAAGGTTTGGACGAGACCATTGACTGCCAGTTCCAGCGTCTGTTCCGTAAGCGGCAGCTCTTGCGCGCCGCGCGGCACTCCGCTCTCCGCCAGCGCCTGTTTCAATTCGCCGCCATTCTGTTCAATCTCCGCGCGCTGCGTTTTCCATGCATTCGCAATGCCCTGCAAAACATCAATGAACGCGGGCATTCCATAACGGCGCGTCTTCGGAAAATAGGTACCGCCATAAAACGGACGCCCATCGGGTGTGAGAAAAACACTCATCGGCCAGCCGCCTTGTCCTGTCAACGCAACAACCGCATTCATATAAATCGAATCGAGGTCGGGACGCTCTTCGCGGTCCACCTTGATATTGATAAAATTCTCGTTCATAAACCGCGCGGTGGTTTCGTCCTCAAACGATTCATGCTCCATGACAGTGCACCAATGGCAGGAACTGTATCCGATACTCAAAAAAATTGGCTTGTCTTCTTGCTTGGCTTTATCCAATGCTTCTTGTCCCCACGCATACCAATCTACGGGATTGTGCGCGTGCTTGAGCAGGTACGGACTGCTTTCTTGAGCCAGACGATTTGTATATTTTTGCAAGAGATCACTATTTTGGTTCGACATGAAATTTATCCTTGGTGATTCAAGACAGCAGAGTAGAGTATAATCCTGCCATGCCCCTTTCATTTTATACGAATCCCGCCGCGAACTTGGCGATTCTTTTAATGCTCGTCGGCTTGGTCGGCGCGGTCGTGCCGGTCATTCCGGGACCGCCGCTCATCTGGCTGGGCGCGCTGGCGTGGGCCGCAGGCGAAAATTTCCAACGCGTGAATTGGATTACGCTCGCGGTTCTCGGTATTATCGCACTGGCGGCGACGTTTGCCGAATTGTGGCTGACCCCGCTGACACAGCGCCGCGCGGGATTTGGGTGGAAAGAAATTCTCGCCGCGTTTGTCGGGGGAATTGCGGGGGGAATTTTTTTGAGCCAAGTGCCGATTGCGGGAACACTCTTTGGCGCGGCGCTCGGTTCGCTGCTCGGCGTCAGCGGCTTGACCTTGTGGCAGCGCCGCAGTTTCGGCCAAGCCGTGCGCGCGGGCAAGACGTATCTCGTCGGCTGCGCGTTATCCAGCGCAGTCGAAGTCACGCTCTCGTTAGTGATGATTGCAATTTTTGCGTGGCGCGCGTTTTTTTCCTAACGAGTTCTTACCTGCAGCTAGGATTACAATTCAGCTCGAAAAAAGGAATAAGATGAAAACTTTACGTGACCGCAAGAATGGCTTATTGCCAAAACAGCTGCGGCACCGCCGTCGCCGCATCGCACGGTACCCGGTCAAGTCACATGGCCGGGCAACGATCGAATTGGTCTTTCTTCCCTCCGGGCAAACACAAGTTACAGTGACTCGGTGGTGTGATAAACCAATTATGGTTGAGACTGTCACCAGGATGCTTGATTCGGTTCGACATTCACCCCGAATAGTTGTAACTCCGTTTGATCCGAATGAATTAATACGGAAACGTCGCAGAGGTGGACCTCTCCCGCCGTCCGACACCGAGAAACTGCGAATCGTTCACGGTTGGCTGCGCGTGCAAGGGCGCATGAATCAAGAAGTCTATGCTCGCGCACAGGGGATTTCTCCTGCTACCTTGCGCCGTTGGATGCGCCAGTTAGAAGTCCAGCGCAAGTTATGAGCGGTTATAAGCGATAGAGCGGCATAAGCTTTTCCTATTAAACGCTGCTTGGTGCTAAACCGACAATGGCGTTCGGTCCGTAATCCTCATAAGGAGGTCAAGTTATGCGCGCTCACTCCGTACTTCGCTTCATCACTCTGATGGCAGCAGTGGCTGTTCTCGGAGTGATTTTATTTGGCGTGAATTCATCACCGGGAAACGCATCGGGCATCGCCACCAATTTTGAAGACTATCTGGCACATCCCGATACTCATGCCGAAACCAATGCCGCGCAGATGATTGCACAAGGACGACAAATTTTTCGATATGACACGTATGGCGATGAGGCATTTTGGGGGGATACGCTGCAACTTCATCAAGCGATTCAAGGCGAAAAGTTTGGAGGTGTTGGTCCTGGTGTGAGTCCCAAGATGGCGCTCTCGCTTGGCTTGAAGGTGGATATGAACGCGCTGCCCTCCAGTCTCGTTCAACAGATCAAGGCGGGCCAAGTCAATCTGGATGATCCAGCAACCACGTTGGCGCTTCTCAAACTCAATTCTGTCGTAGGGGTCAAAGGATTCTTTAATCCGAATGGCAGCCTAAAGTCGGTTGGACTCACCTGTGCGATTTGTCATGCCACAGTGAATGACGCCTTTATGCCGGGAGTGGGCGCGCGCTTGGACGGGTGGGCGAATCGTGACCTCAATGTGGGCGCAATCGCGGCGACTGCTCCGAACCTCCAGCCCGTCGCTACACTACTCGGCACCGATGTCGAGACGGTGAAAAAAGTATTGAACAGTTGGGGCCCCGGCAAGTTTGACGCAGAACTGTTCCTAGATGGTAAAGCGTTTCGCCCTGATGGAGGCTCTGCCGCAACCCTGAATCCCAATGCCTATGGTTTGGTGGGGTTCAATCAACACACCTGGACGGGCGGTTGGGGCACCGTGACGTATTGGAACGCGTTCGTCGCCAATCTCGAATTGCACGGCAAAGGCAATTTCTTTGATCCGCGGCTCGATGATGCTTCAAAATATCCAGTCGCCGCCAATGCCAAACTGGGACATTTGACCGCGCCGCCCGATCAAGACCAAGTCACAGCGAAATTGGGGGCCCTACAGTTTTATCAATTGTCACTGCCTGCTCCCCAACCGCCCGCCAGTGTATTCGATGCAGCGGCAGCGAAACGGGGCGAACAAATCTTTAACACCAAAGCCAAGTGCGCGACCTGCCATATCCCACCGCTCTATACGGAACCGGGTTGGAATCTTCACAAAGCAGAAGACATCGGAATTGATAGCTTCCAGGCAGACCGCGCGCCTAACAATGCGTACAAGACGCAATCGTTACGCGGCTTGTGGATTCGTGAGTTGGGCGTCTTTATGAAACCTGAAAATAAGGGCCGCTTTTACCACGACGGACGCTTCGCCACCTTGCGCGATGTAGTCAACCACTATAACACCTTCCTGAACTTGGGATTGACCGAACAGGAGATGAATGACCTGATCGAGTTTCTCAAGTCGCTGTGAGCATAGGAGAGGTCACAGGCGCTGCCGTGAAGCTCCGTCGCGTGAGCGGGTTACGAAAGTATTCGCGGTGAACGCCTGGATTGAATCACAAATTTCTCGCTTGCATCCAACTACCACATATGCGTCCTGACAATTCGATTGTCAGAGCGCGATTCATACGCAATGGAGGTTACAGCCATGATGAACCATGCAGGCATGATGAACGATGCAGAACATTCCCTCATCGTCGGGATGCGGAAACTTTGGTCGGATCACATCATTTGGACGCGGTGCTATATTATTTCCGCGATGGCGGGCCCGCACGGGATTACAGATGTCGCGGAGCACCTGCCCCTTGGTGAATCGGGAGCTACCGTCACCAATACGGCGCAAGCTGCACTCAAGGCAGTTCCGATGAGCGATGCCGATGCCGCCGCGGCGCGCCTACTCAAAAATCAAGAAGACATCGGCAACGCCATCGTTCCGTTTTATGGCAAAGATGCAGGCACCGCCCTCACCAATCTTTTAAAGCAGCATATCACCATCGCGGTGGAACTGATTGCCGCCGCGAAAGACCAAGACCAAGCCAGATTTGAAAAGGAAGATCAGAGATGGAGCGCCAACGTCGCGGAGATTGCCTCGTTCTTGAGCGGTGCCAATCCAAATTGGA
>Ga0070741_10006005_pt1 | contig 26397 bp, 26 predicted proteins | sample Coa_R1_4_FD_66440 | JGI IMG/M metagenome (GOLD analysis project Ga0070741, IMG submission 66440) | Surface soil microbial communities from Centralia Pennsylvania, which are recovering from an underground coalmine fire - Coalmine... | ecosystem: Environmental > Terrestrial > Soil > Unclassified ... | reverse complement strand
TCGAAGTCAGGATTGGGAAAAGCGATCGTGTCTTGGCGCAGCAAATCTCTGCCAATCGTCCCGATGTAGGTAGCCGAGAGCGTCTGCTTCGTACCCAGGCCTTGCTCCAAGGCGACATTCCACTGGTACGTCCGGGGCAGTTTGAGGTGTGGATCGCTAACATGAAAATTGCCGCTGACCGGCACAGTTCCGGTGATCGTCGGTGGGGCGGCTGCATCCGGTGTTAAGGGAAACGGATCGAACAGAAGGTTCAGCGCGGTAAAGGGAAATTCGTTGGCTTGGCTTGCCAGTGACCCGTATCCCAGGTCGTAAAAAGTACCAATTCCTGCCCGAACGACGCTCTCCCACGCAGCGCGAGTCATCAGCTGATAACTCAGGCCCAGTCTGGGAGCGACATTCCCGTGGGTTGTTTGGTAAAGCGGTGTTCCAAGCGGCGCTAGACTCATCGTGGCGGGATCGTTAAGGCCTTGGACTGTCCGTAGCTCGTTCTTCGAGTTCTTGCCTTTGAATGGCGGGTTGACCTCCCAGCGAAATCCGTAAGTCAGATTGAGTCGGCATGTTGCCTTCCAGGTATCCTGCGCGTACAGCGAGAAATTGTGCGTGACCAGAGACGCGCCCCGTTCCGCCTGAATCAAGGTCGCCAAAGGTGTACCTGCCACGGCATCGCTCATGCTGGAAAACAATGCGCTCTGCAGGTAGGAAAACGGGCTGGTGAACGGGGCAAGCCACCGATAGTCCGTCCCGAATTTCAGTTGATGACTTCCCACCGTCACCGACAGGTTGTCCACGAGATTGAATTGGCGTTGTTCGTTGACACCATTCCGGCCGATATCGAAGCCGCCCGCGCCATCGATCGAGAAACCGAAGACCGCATTCTGCGATGAGAAATCGGTTGGAAATAGGAGCGAATCCGCAAGCGGAACCGCGCTGCCGAAATCGTCGAGATGAAAAATGTTGGTTGTCTTGAGGTTGCTGTAGTTAAGCCGAAGTTCGTTGTTGATGTTGCTGGTGATGACTTGGGCGGAGCCAACGGTCAATGTGTGGGTTCGGACATCCGTATCGAGAGCGTTGTTGAGTTCGCCCAGGGGCCCACGGACAGACGTTTGAGAAGGAGAATAGCTGTAGCGGGCAAAGACCGCGATTCTTGAATTGACGACGTGGTCCACTCGGAGACTATAGGCGTCAAGCGACGACGGCAGCGAATAGCTGGCGTTGAATTCAGCAAGACCACTCCCCAGATCGTTTCCATTCGGCAACGGGTAGGCGTTCAAGAATGGCTGCATTCCTGTTGTCGCGGTTGCTCTCGAGTCTAAGGACGGAACCACTGTGGCCTGGGTACGTGGCTGGCGGAGCCGAAGGCCCTCATAGGAAATGAAGAAGAAGGTTTTGTTCGCAACAATGGGACCTCCGAGGACTCCACCAAAGTCATTCTGTCGTGCCTTGGGCTTTGGTAGTCCGTTGTGATTGCCAAACCAATCGTTGGCATCCAGAACGTCGTTGCGCAAGTAGTCGAATAGCGTTCCGTGAAATTGGTTTGTCCCAGAGCGCGTGACAATCGAGATCTGGCCGCCAGGAGTGCGACCGAACTCGGGAGCGAACGAGGATGTCTGGATTCGGAACTCCTGCATCGCATCCACGGAAACCAGGCTGTTCGTTCCACCCAGCGAGTTGAACCCCGCAACCGTTCCCGCCGCAGCTTGTCGTAACCCACTGCCACCACCGGCGCTGATATTCGCGCTGACTCCATCGACGGTCAGGTAATTCGCGTCCGCGCGCTGGCCGTTGATGCTGAATTGCCCTTGTTCACTTCCGCTCGTGGGTGTTAACACCACCCCCGGCGTAAGGGTGATTAGGGATTGAAAGCTTCTTCCGTTCAGCGGCATGTTTTCGACAAACCGTCGATCGACAACCGTGCTTACACTGGCGTCCTGAGTATTCACCAGTGGCGCGCCACCCTCGACGGTGACTGTTTCGGATAGCGCACCCACCGGCAATGTGAAATTGATAGCCAGCGCATCCTGAACGTTGAGTGTGATGTCCGGCTTGATCAGGGTCTTGAAGCCGACCTTTGACACTTGAATGCGGTAAGGACCTGGGGGGAGGGTGGAAATGGCATAAATGCCTTCGCCGTTGGTCGTGCCTGAATACTTAACGCCTGTGGCATCGTTCACAATTACCATGTCGGCGCTCGCAATGGCGCGCCCGGAAGGATCGAGTACAAGCCCACTGATCGTGCCATTCGGAGATTGCGCGATCGCCGCAGTCGTAAGAACCACGAGGAAGAACAGGATTTGCAGGGGAAAGCGTAGTCTCACGGGGCTGCTCCTGGCGTGAACGGATTCATACAGATTCATCCGGTCTACGGAAGCCCCCTCGTATTTGTACCAATGATTTTCGGACTCGCGGCGGGGAAAGGTCGCTGGTCGGTTTTCCGGCCAGGCTAAGGATGGTTGGGTTCGATGTGCAAATAAGCAAACAAGAGGGGCTTGTTACTGCTCGGCTTGTGGCTGCCACCGCGGGGTTCGACAGTGACGAAGACCGCGTCAATTTGCGCCAATGCTTTGGGGTCGTCGAACCTTAAGACCCATCGCTTCTTGGAAGCATTGTCCACGTAGAAGACGCCCAAGTTTAACGCCTGCTGGAAGTCGGGCCCGCGTCGGCCCCACGCCTGGAAGGTGCTGGCCGCTTTTAGTCCGGCCTGCTGGTCCAAGTCGTAGGCGTAAAAGATCAGCGATTTCCCCTTTGTGTAAAACACCCGGCCGTAAGGCTTCTTGGTTTCACCGGTGCGCTCAACGTCGTACACTTCCGCAACGTACAGGTCTCGGGCACCCATCAAATCTCGAATGTCGCGATCATGCGCAAGCAGCTCTTGCTGCTGATCAATCGTGGTTTCACGATCGCGCAACAACCGGGTCAGGTCGTTGACTTTGGCTTCAAGTGCATTCGCCCGTTGTTTATCCTCGGAGGACTGGTGTTCGAGTGCATCCAGCTTGGCCTGCAGCTCTTGAGATTGCGCTTGCGCAGCTTCCAACTTTTGGCTTATGTCTGAGCTCTGTCGAAGGAGCTCCTGCCTGCCTGCCTGCCCGTTTTGGAGATCGGCTGCCAGGCTATCTTGGGCAGCCTTCATTCGACTCACTTCCGCCACCCGTTGGCCCAGTTCGCGTCGAAGAGACGAGATCTCTTTATCGCGCTGCCCAATCTGCGCACGGAGGAGCTCATTTTCGTGCCCGGCATCACTCACTTGCTGCTCAATCACTGTCTGATTGTTCTGAGGAATGGAAGGCGCACTTGCGGCAGTCTTTACACCTCGCCGGATACCAACCTGGTAAGCAGAAACACCGAGGGCAATGCAGAGGAGAACGACAGCGGCAGACAGAACCCAGACATTACGCCAGGTGGCCTGGCTGGCCGAAAGAGGGATTCCGCCAATGGTGTTCGAAGCAGAATCCCCGTCGGCCCCCCCTCGATCCGTCCCTACTTCATCTTCCAATGTCAGCGTCTGGAAGAGGGCCGCTTCCGCTTGGTCTTGCGACCACGACGCATCTGATTCGACACTTCCCGGGTCCGGTGCCAGGGCAGGTATTGCTGTGCTGACCACAGCATCATACTGCTTCATGGCTTCCCTGCAAGAGGGACAAACAGCCAGATGTTCCTGGAGTCTCTTCTGCTCGGCAGCGGTCAATTGACCTGAGGTCGAGAGAGCACAGAGTTCGAGGAACTCGTCATGGTGTGATCGCGACAACGCCTCGACTCCTGAATTGAGAGTCACTTTCTACCACATCCATTTGACCCCGGCAATTTGCCCGGGAACAGTTGCTTTCTCAGATGATCCAAGCCCCGATAATAGTGGTGCCGAATGTTGCCCAGCGATTGGCCCAGCTTGGCGGCGATCTCGTCGAACGTGAGACCTTCGAAAAAGTACAGGCTCAGAGTATTGCGCTGGTCCTCCGTTAGCATGTCGAGAAGGCCGCGGATGGTCACATTTCCGACCAGCTCAGCCATGAGTCCACCTGCTTTCTCGCCTTTCCAGCGTGGATCCAATACATCCCTCGCTCCGCCTAGATCGACCGAAGAATAAAAGTGTCGTGACTGAAGGTAGCGTCGACGGTCAATGGCTCGGTGATATGTCATCTGCACGATCCAGGACCGCGCTGAACTCTTTGAGCTGTCGAAAGTTCTGCATTTATCGTGAATAAATAAGAACACTTCCTGAAGCATGTCATCTGCCTCGGAGGTGTCTCGCAGGACGCGGTAGGCGACACCACGTACGATGCGTGCATAGCGGCGAAACAATAATGCGAGTGCTTCGATGTCACCCTGGCAAAGACATGCCACTAGGCCTTCGTCAGTGGGGCCTGCTAACGCGATGGCTGGGCGATCTTGCAGCAGCGCAAGTCGCTGCCCCTCCTTCTCTGAGGCAGGCCCTGTCGGTATCCGAATTGTAACGAAGCCATCCATGCAACCGGGGATAGTCCACTTCTGCGCAATGGACGCCCTTGATGTGGCAACACTTCGTTGGCTTGCTTAGTGGTAGCATTATGCGTGGTGGCCAAAAAGGATCGCTACATTCCTTCGAGGCGCACCGGCAAAGCACCACTAGGAGCAAAGGTGTTCTCGTACTACACGCAGGAAGAACGGCGACTCATCGAAAGGGCGGCGAAGCTGGAACATCGCAGCCTGAGCAGCTTTGTCGCAATTGCGTCGGTCGAACGGGCTCACCGAGTGCTTGGCCGGAGCTAAGCGCCTACCCATTTTGCCGCCAGCTTTTCCTCGCTATGTAATACTACCGTTATCTAGTGTTAGTCAAACACAACGAGCGGCATTTGTGGTGGAAAGAGGAGAGCCCATTTCTTCGCAAGCCCGAGACTCAAACAGGATCTGGCACGTGCCGCACACGGGAGGCGCTTGGAGAGCGCAGTTCGTGAGATTCCGGCTCACCGACAGTCAGCCGTTGGTCCTGTCCACTCGACCGTGTTGCCGGATGAATTCTACACACAGTTGGCACACTGAGCTGGTGGAGAAATAGTTTCACAGTCCAACTGCAAACACGCTCTTTTACTTCCTAGAAGCCCGTTTATCAGGACTTGACCCTCATCCACACGCTCCAGCATGCGTTCACTGCACACCGCCACCCACTTCGAACCATCCGCTAAAGGCGTGTCCAAATTCCGCCTGGTTTACGTAAATGCCGCCATCGAGCCCCTTGATAAACACGAAGACACTTCTGCCCACAGTTGTGGCCACTGGCGCTTGGTCCGTGAGCATCCCACCCTGAACCTCAAACCACCCACCAAAGGCGCGTCCAAACTCAGCCTGGTTGAGATAGATACGTCCGTCCAGGCCCTTAACGAACACGAAGATGCTCCTCCCGATTGCCGTTGTCGCCGGAGCTTGATCCGTTAAACGACCACCTTGCACTTCAAACCAGTCGCCGAATGGCTTCCCGAAGTCGGCTTGATTGAGGTAGACGCGGTTGTCCAATCCCTTCATAAAGACGAAGACGGTCTTGTTTAACGTTGTAGCGGAAGGAGCACGATCACTCCTCCCGTTGCCTTGAACCTCGAACCATTCGCCGAAGGCGTGTCCGAAATCCGCCTGGTTCAGATAGATGCGGCCATCCAAACCCTTTACGAACACGAACACCGTCTTGTCGATCGTCGCTGCGGAAGGATTCGCATCGGTGCGTTGACTGCCCTGCACCTCAAACCAACCGCTGAAAGGTTTCCCTAGTTCTGCTTGATTTAGAAGCACACCACCACCCAGGCCCTTTACGAACACGAAGATACTGTTACCGACCGTGGTTGCTCCTGGTGCCGCATCCGTAAGCCCGTCGCCTTGCACGTCGAACCAGCCACTGAAGGACTGGCCAAACGTGGCCTGGTTCACTTGGATAATGCCCGAATTGTCGGCGCCGAAAACAAACAGGCGCTGACCCAGAGATGTAGCCCCGAGACCTACCTGGCTCGTGAAATGTAGGTAGGCTGCGAAGACTCCCCTGCCATACGTTCCGGCCACCAAGTACTTGGTCCTGGGGTTGTAATGAAGATCGGTCACAGCAACCGCGGGCAATCCCACACCAAAAGGGTGCCAGTCGACGCTGCCGGTTTGTGAAGACGATGCGTAAACGCCTACGCTTGTGCCCACAAAGATCCACGTGATGTTAGATTTTGTCTCTGTCTTCAGCGCGATCGAATTTATGCGGAGCGCCGGAAAGTTGCCGGAAATATTTGTCCACGTTGTTCCATCAAGGGTCTGCCAAATCTCACCGGTATCGGTGGTCAGGTAGACGTGGTTTGAGTCCTGGGGACTCACGGCGATCGTTGTGATGCTTCCGGTGAGAGCCACATTTACGGCGGGCCAATTCGCGAGGGTGCCGTCTCCCCCATCGTTAGTGGTTCGAAACATCCGATTGCCATAGGCTACATAAATGGTCTGGCCATCAGTCGAATTTGCAATGGCTGATGGCATAGCCTTCTTGCTCACTAATGCAGGACTGATTGGCATCCACGACGTCCCCCGGTCCCTGCTCTCAAACACTTGACCCAGCGGAACGAGTAGACGCTCGGTGTTGGACGGCACGATGGAGAATACGGAATAAAATGGAACCTCATTGTCATTGAAAAAGCCGATCGACGTCCAGGATCCCGCATTCATTCCGTCGAGGCGGAAGAAGAAATTCGGGTTGGGGTCTGGAGGCCCCCAGGTGTAGGCGTACTTGCCTGTGTTCGCTGGATCAGGATCGAACTGAACGAGACCGCCGTCCCCGGGCCCACCAGCCACCGATTGCCACGATCCCGAGATCCTCAATGCAGTTCCGTTGTCCTGACTACCCACTAGGAACACATTGGGGTACGCTGGGTGCGCGCTCACACCATTGACTAGACTAGTCTGCAAACCGGGGGTGTTCAGGCTTTTCCAAGTTTCGTGCCGGCGATCATAACGCCAAATGCCGCCGTCGTTCCCGCTGTACACCGCATTGCCATAAAATGCCCAGGCGTAGTCGTCGACGTGGGGAGTTACTCCGTTCTTTCCCGGAGCAAGCTGCAGCCAGTGACTACCTTGATCAGTCGTTCGAAAGAGACCAACGTGTGCTGCGGTGCCAAGATATACCTCTCCGTCCGGCGAAACCGCAATCGGAATATTTGAACCCTGGTTGTAGACCTTCTTCGGTACAGGGAGATCGCCCCCGGCCGCCACACCGGTGGAAGTGGCATCCGTGAACCGAATAATGTTAAGAAGGAAATTTGAGGAAGCATCGCCGATGGCCGCGTAAATGCCAGCTGGAGCACCAAGGCGATGATCTGCGCCCAGCTTCGTCAAACCGATCCTTTCGGGACCGACGACAAGTCCCGTTTCAATATCAACAAGATTTATCTCCAAATGCGTCCAGGTGAGCGCGCCGTCTGTGCTTGCCCAGATGCCTTTGTCCTTGCTGTCTGCCGCGTATGCAACAGCTGCGTACAGCGTTGGCGTTTGTGACGCGCCGATGGCATAGTCCAAGTCGGAAAGCCTAAAGCTAGACGGGAGGCCGGTCACCCTCGGGAACCAATGTTCCCCACCGTCGAACGTTTTGTAAATCCCTGCGGCTCCGCCTGACAGATACAACGTATTGCCGGATCCATCCGTCGGATCCACGACGATCTTGCCGATCGGCCAGGCTCCGTTGAAAACATCTTGTCCTGTCAGAGTCCAGGTATTCCCACCATCCAGCGATCTCAGAACGCCCAATGCAGGGTCGCCCGAGGCGGCAAAGATTCTGCGAGGATTCTTCTCATCGACCACGACCGAGTTAATGCTCAGTAAGCCGACTTTGCTGGCAACAGGTAGCGCGAGATTGTCGATGAGCGGACGCCATGTCGGAGCCGCATCGGTGAAATCTGTGCTTCGCCAGATCCCACCCAGGGTACCGATGAACATGGCAGGATGGCCGAGTGCGTCATAGTTGGACGAAATTGCAATCGATAGAACCCTCCCGGACACCAATGTTCCATCGGGTGCGGTTTGTGGCGCAGGACCAACCGCGACCCACTGAACTGCCTGAGCGAGGCATTGCCCGGCGAAAAGTCCGGTGAGGAGAACCCCCAGGGCAAGCCTTGCACGCCAACCCAGAATCGTGAATTTCAGTTTTGCCCCGGTGAGACTCATGAGAAGTGCCTCCTTACCTGGACTGCTACGACCAATTGCACTGTTCGTTTTCGCTATCTGGATTTGTACATAGCCAATTGAAACCGCCCGAATCAGCACACATCTATCCGGTAACGTTCTCTTGGGAAGCATTGGTCAGAGTTGCACAAGGCTATGTCTGTTCAGAATGGCACACTTTCTTGTTTTGTCTGGAGACTCACCGGCCGAGCATGGTGCTTTTATCAGTGAGAGGTCAATCAGGCTTGTACAAGCACAGCCCAAACGGAGGTTTTCCACACTCAGAGTGAAACGTACTGCCTCCCACGCTCCTACCTGATACCTTCGACTCCCAGATGAGGGTTCCGTCCTCAGGATTAATATGCGGAATTCTTATCTCACACCAGTTCCAGAGCACGATGTAAATCTTCTCCCCCGCGGCTGCGGGTATATCCAACGGCTCGAACGTCAAATCAATTTTTGCCCCTTTAGGTTCCAGTGTTTGGTTCGTAATGCTTTGGGCGAGGTATTTCGTCTCGAACGTCGGTTCTCCAGTTGTGTTGTCGATGGCATAGTTTCGCAAAATAAGCCCACTGTGGTTTGTGCACATGCCGGGTACCGTCATATGAGCTGTCAGCGTTACAGGTTGACCTTTGCGAAACGCCGGTGGGTTAGTAGTTAGGCTAAACTGCGGTACAAACTCTGTCGGGGGGCCTTGTGCATAGGCCATAGCGAAGAGCAGGCTCGTGCTAAGTAGAGCAAGAATCGAGGATCTAAATTTCAGCATTATGTGACTCCGAATCGACGGGATGAACTTCCGTACAGGGGCCGAGGAGCTTGTTTACGAGAGGCGCACGGATCATAGCATTGTTTGTCAAATAGGTCCGGCCAAGTGTCAAACCCCAATACGGCAACAAATTTGGTTTTGAATTCTGTCCCATCTCTAGCGCGAGCGCCGAAGATGTCGTCGCAGATCTGGCTGACATCGCAATCGGAATCGACCAATTCCACACGCGCTCCCACCAATGGAGGTTTCAGCCCTGTGACGCCGTCATGACAGAAAACGGAACCGGTCGCTGTGACCGTGGCGTCCGCCATGGCCTGCCGAGCGTCGAAAATAACGAAACCGCGAACACGGGAAACCTATGGATACGCGCCCTGGATGACCGAGCGACGGACGCTACTCGCCTGACATCGTGCGGCATTGCGCTCTCCTGTAAGGGACAGTTTGTATCTGTTTGAGATTAGGGTTTTTCGTCTTTACGGCTTTCTACAATGCAGCAATCCACAGCGAAAAAATGGTCAATTTTGCACAGGAACTCGGGATAGTTGGCTTAACACAGCCATAGCACTCATTAACTAGATTTGGATCTCGGTCGACTTCTGCATGGTAGGCGAGGAAAGAATCCAGATGGGCACCGAGCGGATCAGTACCGTGTAGTCGGCTTCTGGGAAGTATTGATACCGAGCAAATGAACCGCTTACCGACAGTCAGTCGGCTAAGTTCGGCCCAACTGCGACCCAACCGCCCGGTCGAGGGCCAACCTAGCAGCGGCATTCAGACGTCCATTGCTGATTCTGAAACCGCAAATTGCATGCTGTTCCATGAAAGTTCACCCAGGCATCGTCGGTGTGGCGCACTTCGCGCTACGCGAAATAGGCAGTCAATTGACCTTGGGGACTATTCGCGACGGGACGCTATAGCGTCTCAGTACGTCTGCGATGTGACTTGTCATTCCAACATTGCCGATTATCTTGATTCCAACGGCGGTCCCCCGGAGTAGTTCGACCAATTCGCGGAGTCCAGATAGACCACGAGAAACATCAAATTCTCGTTCCGACTCCACTTCTCCCGGGACTATAGTCCGACCACTGGAAACGGCGGCTTCTTGCTGAAGTTGGATGACCCAGATTGTTTTGCCATCGAACACCCATTCCGCCCTGATGCTACCAACATAACGCACAAGCGTTGAATGTAGCTCCTCAATTTGCTTGACCAAGTGCTCATCCAAGTGTGAGGGCCCGACAAGACCCAGCATGAAATTGTCCCCGAAACCAGTGACACCTTCTATGATTGGGTTTTCCTCCCGATCAGTTAGCAAAGCTCCTGAAAACTTGGGCAATACTTCGTCCTGAATAATAACTGAGGCGAGTCGGTCTTTACCTGACACTCCTTCAATCAACTTAAAAGGATCTGTCCAACCTCTAACGGTAGGAAAAAGCCCGGGCTCAGGTACCCTGGGAGAAGTCCGAAGCCACTTCACATCTGAGCCGGTCGAGTCGCCAAACGTGAAGGGCGCCACATTACGACACAACACAGTCATTCGCGGTACCTTGAGTCCAACAGCCTCCGCGAGAAGGAGTCCGAATACTTTGTCTCCGACAAACTCGCTGAATGCGTTGGGCCATTTCGGAACTGCAACCAGATGGTTAACTGGAATCTCTTGAAGCTCCCAAATGATGGTGTGGTCGCGGGAATAGCCTCTGCGGACCGGATGTATGCTGAATTCAACCCGGAGTTCAGACCCCGTTGGCAACAGGGGAACAAAGCCATAGACATTCTGCAGCAAACGTTCTCCCAACTTCCGGTCGACACTAACGATGCTTCCGGTTTCGACTATCCGGGGAGTCTCGCCGGGAGCAAACTCCATCGCGTCATCATGAACAACCCCCGAAACACCGCCATCGTTCACATCAACGGTTTCATTGGCGATGACAAACAATCCGGAGGCAGTGAGACGTTTAATCTCCTGTTCGGCACGGTCCGCCGAGCTGATGCCATAAATGAACTCGTGGCCTTGGGGGTCATCTGGTTTGAAACTCCGGATATTAACCCTCCCTTCGGGAGAATGCTCCAAGAGCGCTGCCAGAGCCTCGCGAACTGCTGAAAAGTGATGATTGGGCCCGAAACCAGTAATACGCGAAAAGCGCTGCTGCAAGTCGGATCCGAAGCTGACGAACTGGGCTACATTCCCCAACATCGCTAGTTGGTCGAGCCGCGCATCTTTAAAGTGTTGTAGAGTCACAGTTTCTGACATTCTTGAGATTACCGATGCTCAGGATAGCGTATACGTTAGCATAGCCCAAAGGGGCGGTTCAGTTCCCGGGTGCCCGATGAAGAGTGGCTCAGCCGGCTACGACGAATTCGATTTTGAAAGACGGGGCAAACACGGTTCCGCCGCGAAGGATCGGACAGTGTTTGAGGTCGACAAGGGAAGGATCATTCACAGCGCCGCATTCAGGAGACTTCAGGGAAAGACACAAGTGTTGGGAGTGGGCGAACGAGATTTCTATCGAACCCGGCTCACGCATTCGATTGAGGTTGCGCAACTCGGGCGGGGTCTCTGCCGGGAAATCGACAGGGAATTCGACGCGGACCAGGACCTGGTCGAAACAGTCTGTCTTGCTCACGACATCGGCCATCCACCATTCGGCCACTCTGGAGAGCATTTCCTGCACGCCAAGATGAAAGGAAAGAATGGTGGCTTTGGCGCAAATCCGCAAAACCTCAGGATTGTGACGCTCCTTGAAACAAAATACTTGGACTCCGGTCTCGACCTCACGCGGGCGACACTCGATGGGCTCGTGAAATACCCCGAAATCTATGATCCAGCGCGACACCGTGACAGCAAATTCACATATGAAACTGATCGCGATTTGCTTGCGTGGATCAAGGAGGGTGTCAAGAACCTCACAGCCACCCCGATCGAGACACAATTGGCTGATTGGGCCGATCAGATGGCTTACTCGGTGAACGACATCGAGGACGTCGTGCGCGCCGGCCTGCTCTATTTCACGGAGATGAGAGCGCGAGCAAAAGAGATCTCCGAGAGTGTGTGCTCAAAACTCGAAAGCACGGCCAGAAAAGCAGGTCATGAGCCAAATTATGTTCCTCAGATCACTGACTCCGATGCAATCGTGGGTCTCGCCAATGAGCTCGAGGAGAGATATGCCAAGCCAATCGAGCTGAGACAGCGCAAGGCTAACCTGAAGGAGTGGACCTCCAGAACAATCAAACTGCTAAAGAAGGACTGCAAAATCGTTGATTTGCAAAATGGTGAACGCTCAGCAAGATACCGTTACGGACTGAGGATCGGACCGGAGGCTCGAGCTTTGGCCACTCTGCTTAAATCAACGGCGAATTTGCTGGTCTTCAGCGACCCACGCGTGACCACCCTTGAGGCCAAAGGAAAATACATCATCGGCAGGTTGTTCGACGAATTCTGTGGTGATACAACGTTATTGCCTCTTGACTTCCAGGAATTGGTAACGGCAGGGAGTTTCGGCTCAAAAGAGCGACTCGTGGCCGACTTCGTTGCCGGGATGACAGATCGGTACGCATATGCCTACTATAAGCGACTGTTTCATCCTGGTGTCGGGTCGTTTTACGAAGATGTCTAGCGCGCTTCTGGCCGGTGGAGTTGAAATCAGCTCGCCGTCGAAGGCCGCGCGGCTGGACCATTTTCACGCTCTCGCAATCACCGGGATTTCGCTTCAAAAGAACGGGAACCACCATCAAGTATTAAGCCCTGGCTTGTCAGGTATTCAGATTTACGCTACTACTTGAATCATCCTGCCGGAGACAGGATTGGAGGAATACATGCAGGGTGACAGTGGCGGCAACGACGAATCGGCGTCACAAGAGCTGAAGAGAACAAAGGAGCGGTCTGCGGGGTCGGCGTCTCCCACCCCATCTCCCGCTTGGAAGGTGACAGCCTACCACCTCGTAATTCTCCTAGGCGCCGTGCTGGCAACATTCTTGTTGGAATGGAGGTTTGGAATCGATTCGAAGGAAAGGACGAAACAAACCTATGCGCTGCTGTTTGGTGCCCTTGGAGGAACTTTTGCGGCGTCCCGATACGTCGTTCTTTCAGTTCGGCACAACACTTATGACCCGAAACGGGTGCTGTGGCAGGTCCTAACGCCCATTTACTCTGCCGTGTTGGCCTGGGTGGGGGTAATCGCCCTCGCCGGTGGCATTCTGATCCTCGCCCAGTCGCCCAATCCGGCGGAACCTCAGTTCACGTTTTTCATTATGGGCTTTGCATTCTTGGTCGGCTTCGCTTCGGAATCGTTTTCAAAGAGACTCATTATGGCTGCGCAGACATTGTTTGGCGAACATAATGGTCTTGAGGAGGTGGCTGCGTCGAACTACCCGGAATACCGCCCCTCGGGCGAGCCTCCAAAGGAGCCAGAGCACAAATGAGAATTGATTCGAATGAATGCTGTGCTATTTGCGAGGAGCTAAGCGCTTCTCCAAGAACGAGACTCTCTGGTGCATTGTCAGATGACGCAATTTCAAATGCCATACTAACGACATCGGATCACTTCGCGGTCATTCCCAGTGTGGGCCCTCTGGTGCTAGGGCACAGCCTCGTTGTGACGCGCGAACACAGCAACAATGTCATCGCGAGCCTCTCGGATTATGAGTCACATGACCTCAGGAATATTTGCGAGTGTTCAATGACAGTTCTCCTCGACCGTTGTCCAGGGCTTCAGTTGCTGTGCTTCGAGCATGGATCAAAAAGGGGACCACGACACTCCCTTTGCAGTACAAGTCACGGTCATATTCACCTGGTGCCACTTTCAACCACCGACGCTATGGCGGTGCTTGATTCTGTTGGAGGTCAGGGGCTCGAAGTTCAGGACTTTCACGAACTTTCTGACTCGATAGGTCGGATGGAGGAATACATCGTCGCATTCTGCTTGATGCAAGACCGAGACGAGCTACGCGGAGTCATTCGAGATGCGTCCCATGTTCCATCGCAGTATCTGCGAAGACTTGTTGCTGATCGGCTGGGAATTGCCGCGTGGGATTGGAAGACAAACGCTAACGCGGATTTGCTCCGCCGCACCCTGGCTCTCGGCTTTGAACCAAACAAGAAGGTAACCCTGCACCCTATGGTGCGCACGATCTGAACAGGTTGGCTCCGCTAAACGATCCATTGTGTGTGAACGCTTCTCGGTGAGGTTATCGCTAGATGCGGCAACTAGACTAGAATTCTGCAACTTTCCCCGAGCCTCATCTTGGCTTCTGCGGCGTTCTATCTCCATTGAGAATCTCCCTGATCATCGAGGGAGTCTCGTCGAATGTTGCCGAGATCAGGAGCCATTCCTTGCAGACACCACGTCGCCTGGGATCACCTGCCATGCATGTCGCACGGGTGACCCCAAAGGCGTGAAAGAGAATATTGGGATACACGGCTCTAACTGATTTATGGTGCGCATTTGACACGACTACACGCGCACCTCTACGAACTAATTCTCCGAGTATGTTGGCGAGGTCCTGTTGGTCGTCCCAAGAGAAGATCTTTTCGTTATAGCGGCGAAAACCATTCGCATCATGCCTGACTGTGTACGGGGGATCAACGTAGATCACGTCAGTAGCCTTCGCCTTCGATAGCGTCGCTCTAAAATCCTGGCACACGAGCTCTGCTGAACGCAGAACACGTGATGTGGTCCTGATTGCAATTTCGTCGCATACGCGAGTTCCAGGCTTACAGCCGAAAGGAACATTAAACTGTCCCCTTTGGTTGACCCGGTACAATCCGTTGAAGGCCGTTCTGTTGAGGTAGATTAACCGTACAGCTCGGCTTAGGTCATCAACTGGCCGCGAATCCCGGATACGATCGAAGCATCGGTGAGTAATCCGTAGTTTACCTAGTTCAGAGATGATTCTCTCTGGGCAGTCTCGGACCGCACGGAATGTCGCAATTAGTTCAGAATTAACATCCCCCAAGAGTGCCCGCCTCGGGCAAGAGGCGAAGAACACGGCTGCCCCACCAACAAATGGCTCAACGAGGCGATCGGATCCGCCGACAAGTTGCGCGATGCTGGGGGCCAACCACCTCTTGCCGCCGGCCCACTTCAGGAAAGGGGTTGTCCCTTCTCTCTTCGACTCTCGCATTGGCGTGCCATCCGCTTGTTAAGGTGTCCCTCGATGATTTTGCTTGCGAACTGTTCCAATATATCTGTAGGTGGCTGGTTAGAAGTTGATGCGGCCTCGTGCCTTCGCTATGTCAAAAAATAGTGCCAATGAGCCGCGCAGCACACCGCCACACCGAGGATTCCATGGTCATACGTAACAAAATTGGATTCAGCTAAATCAAGCTTCAGCACGAACCCAAGAAGTCGGTGGGATGTGCTAAAACATATTCGGACGCCATGCGGTTCACGGGTCCGATAGGAGCCGTTTGCCTGAGCACTCTGACGATCCAGTCCTGCTGGTATTGCTCTTTTCACAGACATACGCCTTGCTTCTTGCGATCCGTGCCAACCCCATCGCCGCGACACTGTTACGGTCGAGCAACACATCCCCCTCCAAGTGTAAGATACTGCAGGATATCTTGCCTGAACAGGAGAATTCCGTGATTAGGCGTGTCTTGGGCGATTCGCGTGATTGACAAGGCTGGCCGGTCTGCAAAGCGAGTCGGATGGGATCGGGGAGGAGGCGAACAGTTGGGTCAGTTTCTCGACGTCGCAGAGCACGTCATAAGAGAGCAGAGACGTCCCCTAAAACCCCGGGAAATAGTAGATCTCGGCAAAGATGGCGGGTTGTTCTCCGACAAGCTTGCCGGAAAGACTCCTCACCAAACTCTGAAGGCCAAAATTAGTGTCGATATCCGCCGCAAGGGATCGTCTTCCCGTTTTGTCAGGACCGCCCCGAATACTTTCTATCTGCGAGAACTGCTAATCAATCCATCTGAAGAGTACAAGGCTCTTCCACAAACACGCCCAGGAGCAAGCGAGCGTGTCGTTGTCTTTCCAGATACCGTGCTCGACAAAATTGGTAGGTTTCAAGGAATTAATCGTGGATGGCGCCGACTCATCGACAATGTGCTAAACGACAGGGAATGCAAGGCCCTCCCGCGGTTGGTCGCAGAGCAAACTGACGGCTTAAAACAACTCCTAACGTACATTCTAGTCACCAGAAATGATCAGTTACTGTCATTCCGTCGAGGGACATTCAACCGGCTCGAGGATTATCTCCGCGGGTCGCTATGCGTCGGCTTCGGTGGTCACGTTTCAGAAACCGACAGGACCTTATTCAACAAAGACAACTACAGGCAAGTCATCTTTGACAATGCAGCTCGGGAACTGTTTGAGGAACTGAGGCTTCCGGAGCCAGACCGACGGCGCCTGTCCTCAGGGGAAGGACTAACAATTCTCGGTATTCTGAATGACGACTCATCACCGACAGGCAGGAAGCACCTCGCGGTAGTTCTGGCTTATGAAGCGTCTCAAGCAAACGACTGGAACCGACCTTTACGAGGTGAGAAATCGATAACGCAGCTATCGTGGCTTCGACTCAGTCGATTCAACCGCGAACTTCGGGATTTTGAATACTGGTCTCAGTTGTGTCTGGTTGAGTTTTTCCCAGATGCCGTCCAGACGCAGCCGTCGTTCGTGATCAGGCGTATGGCACCCTTTAAGCGGACGCATACGTTATGCATCATCGGTGAAATTGGGAGTGGAAAGTCCGTGACCACGGATGTCCTGAAACGCGAATTCGCCTACACCGAAATCAACAGCGGTGTAGTGATGGCAGACTTGTTGGGTATCCCCGCAGTTCCCCAAACTGACCGCGAGGAATTTCAGCGGCGTGCTTGGGCATTCATAAGCCGCCGGGGTGGACCTGCAAAATTAGCCCGCGCTCTGCTGAGGCGAGTGAATCAGAGTCGGGCACCTGTTCTGATCGATGGAATTCGACAACGGGCGACCCTACATGAGCTGCGCAAGCAAGCCGGATCGAAGCAGATTGCAGTTCTGTTCGTCTACACGCCGCCTCACATCGCTTATCGCTTCTTCAGCCAACGCAGCGCTCGGGGCCTCGACATACGTGAGTTCCTTGCGCTTCGCGATGCTCCAGTTGAGGCTGAGGTTCGCAAGCTGATTGCAGGCGCGGATGCAGTTCTTTACAACTGGACTGGAAAGCTAAAATACGAGCGCGTGGTCCGAAACCTCATGCGAGCGCTGAACCAGTGATGGACGGCGGCTACGACTCAGGATACGAAACTTGCCCCTGTTTTTGGGGCAGAGAGCCCGGCACCCTTGTGCGCTATTTAGTCGAGAAAGTCGTCGACGTCAGCGGTCTCGCTGTGCTAGATGCCGGGTGCGGAGAAGGCAAGAACGCGGTATATCTCGCGCAAAACGGAGCGCGTGTCCTCGCGATTGATATTTCGGCGACTGCTGTTCGGAACGGGAGGCGAGTCTTCGGAGATATAGCTAATGTCCAATGGGAAATTGGTGACATCCGGGCATGCCGGTTCGACGTCGAGAGATTTGACGTTGTAGTCGCGTATGGGCTTCTCCACTGTCTTCGGTCACTGAGCGAGGTTGAAGGCACCGTTGCCTCGTTGAAACGTGCAACTCATATCGGCGGATACCATGTTATTTGTTGCTTTAATGATCGATATCAGGAATTGGCCGCACATCCGGGACTCAATCCAGTTTTGCTGCGACACAAGCGGATTCTCGATTTGTATGCTGAGTGGGATATATTGAGGGCTACCGATCAAGATTTGGTTGAAACACATCCTAACAATGAGATTATGCACAGCCACTCGCTTACCCGGTTGATCGCAAGAAGACCACAATGATTTGCCCTAACGAGCTCCGGGATGTCTATGCTGCGGGACGTCTGATTCCATTTATCGGCGCAGGGGTGTCGATGTCTGTATCTTGGAAAACCAGCTCAAGCGGCGGGCGAGACCAGGTCATGCGAGGACCGTCATGGAGCGAACTGGTCAATGAAGCCGCGCGGCGATTGGGCTTCGAAGATCCTGAGCTAGCTAGAATGCGCGGGACAGATCTGCAGATTCTCGAGTATTACCGCATCAAGGAACATGGCTCCTTCTACGGACTAACGAATTGGCTTGTCACCGAAATGCGACCGCCAGATGATGCCCTCCGAAACTCACCGATTCACAGAGAGCTGGCGCGCTTGGCGCTCTGCAATATGTTCTACACAACCAACTACGATAACTTCGTAGAGAGAGCGTTCTTCCTTCACGGTCGAAAGTACCGACGTGTTGCCATCGAGGCACACATGGCTGCACCCAATGATCCTGACATCTGTGAAGTCATTAAATTCCATGGAGACCTGGAAAATCCTGATGAAATGGTTCTCTCCGAACGCGATTATGAGCGCCGTCTGACCCTGGAAACCGTAATGGATTACAGATTCCGTGCCGATCTTTTGGGACGAGTCGTCCTTTTTCTCGGCTACAGCTTCCGCGACTGGAACGTTTCGTACCTCTTCAGGCTTATGAATGAGAGGTTCCACAACCTTCCAGGCTCCCCGTCCGGCAGACGTGCCTACATTACCGTATCCGATCCGTCAGACTTCGAGGTGCAACTTTTCAGAGCTCGCAACATTGAAGTGATCCCGATCCCAGGCAGGGCACAGACCGACGAAATTGCCACGCTGCTAGCTGAGATGCAACATTGACCATGACACGCCCAATCAGAATTGTCTACGTGACATCAAGTGACTATAAACAGCGGGAAAACCAGATTTTCGAGGCACAGTATCGCATCGACGGTCGCCCAGCCGGAGAGTTGTTCACATTTGATATCCGGTCTGTCCAAATCAAAGAGGTGCTTGAAGTTGACATTGCTCTGATGGTTCACCAAGAGGTGATCCAGGCGTACAGACAGGTAAAGGAGCCTTGCATTGTCGAACATGCGGGTTTGATTTTTGACGGATTTGAGTCGTATCCGGGCGGCTTGACCAAACCTATGTGGAATGTTCTCAAGGAAAGGTTTCTGGAGGAGACGCGGTCTGGTGGCCGCCGGTCAACTGCCCGGGCTGTGATCGCATACTGCGACGGACAGAGCGTAAGGACATTCGTCGGTGAGACAACGGGGGTGATTGCCGATACTGTCCGTGGTTCACGCGAATTTTATTGGGATACCGTCTTCGTCCCAGACACCAGCCATTCCGAGGCTAAAGGTAAGACCTATGCTGAAATTGCTGATGACCCCAAGCTCGGACTTGAGTTCAAGGTCACTCAGCTTTCCCAATCTAGCCGCGCGATGGTTAAATTTCTTGAGTACCGCAGCAAATGTTCTCCGCCGCTTTGGCCCCGCCTATAGCCAGCTCGAGCCTGCGTGCGCAAAACTTAACGATCTGAGCTAACCAATTGTCCCATCAGCTGACAAGCGCCTTGGCTGTCTTTCAGAAAAGGGTACTTTCAGTTATTTTCCGGCCGGATTCGGAAGCCCACGTAGCCCACAGCATGCCTCGTATTGTTTTGCAATCCGGCACACCCCCGGAGCATTGGCGAGTCGCCAACAGATTGTTTTGTCAGGCAGTCGGCAGAGCTGTCGACTGATCGGCCGTAAGCCAACACGCCGATCAACAGCGGCGGCCAGAGTTCGCAACTGCAAAGCGAGTGTGACGCACAAGGAAAGTGGGAATAGACATCGAGCACTAGTTGCTCACCGTGCGCAACTCCTCAAGAAACCTCAGAGCTACAAACGCCACAGACGCGAACGCACAAGCGAGAAGAATCCACCTAAACATTGTCACCACGAATCTCAGTGGACCCAGCAGCAGGCGATGGAAAACGACCGCCAAGAGAATCGCCACGCCCACAGGCCAATATAAGGCCAATACCGAAACCTGCATCATCAGATAACCAGTCGAAGCGCCCACTACTACCGAAAGAACAATCCTGATCCAATGATCCATGGAGAGACGGGTTTTCGTCCGCCTGCCATGCCCTTCTTCCAACCATTTTTGCTGGTGGTACCGATGGTGGGCCAGTCCCACCTGATTTGCGGCGCTTCCGTTTGCATACATGCCCACGCGCCCTAGGTTGTAGTCACGTGAATCAGACATGGGTGCCACTCCAGGGAGAGATATTGAGAGCATGTTACCACCAACCGTCAACAGATGTGGGTACAACAATGCTCGTTGAATGCACGCTCCAACCTCGGCACAGACAGAATTCCAAGCTCTCCCAAAGTTGCAGAGTGCTACAAGCGACCAGAATCTTAGATAATGAATTTGGCAGCCGGATCATCGGTAGCCGCTTGACCACCGGATGATGAGGGGCTACTATCGGGCCGGAATCGCAGAGCATTGATTGTCATATGAGTGTTGCCTTCGGATAACAAAACCTCTCTTCTGAGTGCGGCTGCCTTCCCCGCCGCCATTATTATGATGCGAGTTGTGCGACTCCGACGCGGTCTTGTATCCAGCCACACCTCCAAGTTTGGTTGGAGAATCAGTGCGACTCTTTTTTGCCTTGCCTTCCTCATCTGTGTAGTAGCACTACTAGCGGCAAGAATCCACAACTTCGACCTGTCATCCCTGCTGTTAGGTGTAGCTCTCGCAACACTGTGCGTTGTCCTAATCTTCCTGTCCAGATTCTTGTTGGAAGCGCGCATACAGGAAGAACATGCAAGCAGCGCCCTGGGCACTACGGAAGCTTGTCTTCAGGAAACCGAGGAGCGATTCCGGCAGATGGCGGACAACATCCAGGAGATATTTTGGATGATCGATGCCGACACGAAGAAGACTCTTTACGTGAACCCGGCGTATGAGGCGATCACCGGAAGATCTCGACATGAACTCAGGCAGAATCCGCTTTCTTACGAGAGCATCATCCACCCAGACGACCGCAGCCAGGTGCTTTTCAAGCTTGAGGCGGCCACTCGTACAGGGGATTTTGACGAACGATTCAGGATAGTTGTGCCGAACGGCGAAGTTCGCTGGGTATGGGTCCGCGGCTTCCCGGTGCGTGACGACAGAGGCAGAATACGCCGGCTTGTAGGAACTGCACTCGACATCACAATACAAAAAAAGACTGAGGAGGAGGTCACCAGAAACCTGTCTCTTGCGGAATCGGCATGGGCGGAATCGGACGCGATGCGGAAGGCGACGCTGGCGCTAACTCAAGATCTCCGACTCGATTCGGTTCTCGATACTTTGCTTCAATCTCTGCGAGACCTGGTACATTACGCTTCCGCGAGCATATTGCTGGTGGAAGGAGACTCTCGCATGTTCCTCGCTCGGGAGTTCCCGCATCCGGGTTCCAGGTCGCCTATTTCGACCTATCCGTCAACGTTCGAAGCGGTCGAGTATCCGCTCATCCAGCGCGTGTTGGAAAGCCAAACTAGCCTCCTTGTTTCTGATGCAAACAAAGAAACGGGATGGCGCCCCTTCAAAGATCACGCCGATCTGCGGTGTTGGCTCTGTGTCCCGCTGATCGCCTCAAGTAAACTCATAGGCCTCCTTTGTCTGGGCCATTCCGAGCCAAGCGGCTTTCAGACCGAACACCTCCGCGTCGCCGAAACGCTCGCGATTCCCGCAGCCGCGGCGATTCAAAACGCCAGACTTTATGAGAGAGCGGAGATTTACGCCGAGGAACTCGAAGCTCGTGTTGCGGAGCTTCGGGAAGCGCAGAGCGCGCTGGAACAAGCAAACCGCTCCCCTCACTCCTCCACAAAGCGCGTGAATTAGAACGGTCTCCCTATCGCAATCGTTGATGAGACCAGACCGTTCGTGGCCCTCATCGTTCACAATCACGACCACCTCTGCAAAATCCCGGATCCATCCAAATGGAGTGAGGCAGCATATCAAGCTCCTACGGTGTGTGGATCATTGCGACCGAGATATTTACTTGCAGTCACTGAATCCACGACCTGGGCCACCGGTCTGATCTCAGATCTCTAGACACCGGCAAGACAGGAGCATGGGGATGAATGGCCGCCCAAGCTGTAGCTGCCCAGTTTGCGAACTGGAATACGCGCTCCTTTCAGAGCTCGACCACGAAAGCAACAAAGCCAGTTTCGAGTCTCTGACCGCACGGAGCGCTGTTTTGGCTTCTTTTCCGACCGCTAATGACTTGCTTACACAGCTTCGACACTCGTCGAATACGGACGATGCGGCAACCCAATCCGACGAGGTCCTGGGTGAGTTGGTGCGATTGAGCCGCACCCCCCTCCCGAGATTGCAGGACACCTTCTGCTCTTGATCGTAATGCCGGCGATTCACAAGGCCAGTAGCCAGATTGCATTTGGCTTTCCGTCCCTCAGCCGCGACGATATCGCGCAGCACATTCTCACCTCGGTGCTCGACATTGTCAGCTCATCAACGATGGCAGCGCAGAACTCCCATGTTGCTTTTACCATCACTCGTGCCATGCGTCGAACTGCATTTCGTTGGGCAATCCGCGAAGCGGATCGTGCGCTCCCGTCGAAGCTGGAGGGAACCTATTTCGACGAGTTGTCGACTTCTCCCAGCGCCAACTTCGAACCCGGCGTCCTTCTCGAAGAGTTCCTGAGCCGATGCCTCTCAACCGGCTTACTCACTCCCTCAGAACACGAACTGTTGGTGCTATTCAAGATTCAGGGTGTTTCCTCGGAGGTTTTGGCCGCAAAGCAGCATATCTCCGACGTGGCGTTTCGGCATCGCATGCAGCGGGTAATTGAGAGATTGAGACAGGCTGCGCGCGGAGTACGGATGACAGATCACCCCGCCAACGCTGCCGTTGCGTAACGAGTCGACAAAAATTCCTCCTGATCCCGGTCTGTTTTCCGCTGCGATGACAGATTAGGTAAGAGAACATAGTTCTCGCCGACTCTCTAACGAGGAATACCAAGCGGTGCTGAAAACATTCTGTGACCGAAGCTCTCGCTTTCCTGCCTTCTGATGTCGTCGCGCCGAAGGCTACATAGACAGATTGTTCCAACAACACCCTCCCACGCGTCGCGAAGTCGGCGAGAACCCCCAATTGCCTGAATTTTCATTGGAGGGTTCTCTTCATGCCTGACTCCCAGGTACCAACCAGATGCCACCCGAAAAGTGGTCACAAGCAGCTTCGAAAAGGCGCACTGACGCTCGCGGCGTGTCTCGCTCTCGCCGATGAGGTCTTTGCCCAAGGAACTGACCCTTGGACCCAAGCCGTCCAGGCGCTGCAAACGGCATTTACCGGCCCTATCGCTACTGGTCTCGCCCTAGTCGCGATCGTAGTGGGTGGACTGATGTTCGCTTTCGGCGAAGGCGCGGCGAAGCGCACGCTCGCCGGCGTTGTGTTTGGTGTTGGCATGGCCGTAGGAGCTGTGAACTTCATGTCTTGGCTCTTCCCGTGAAGCGGAAACGATCCCTTGGACTCGCAAGATCTCTCTGGTTATGAATCGCAGACTCAATCCCGTGTACCGCTCGCTCAATGCTCCCCTCACCCTCATGGGTGCGGAGCGGAAGCTCTTTTTCTTCGCGATGGTGATGGGCGCAGCAGTTTTCAATCTCCTCCACACCTTCATCGGCGGGCTTCTGATGTTCACTCTGCTTTACTGCTTCGCGCGCTCGGCCACGAAGACTGATCCGCAGATTCTGCGTTTTCTGCTCAATTCCGCGAGGATACGCACTCAGTACGACCCGATGAAATTCACTCCTATCCCGGTTCTGGGCATACGCCATGCTTAAGCTGACCCGCCCCCTTAAACACTACCGCGAGGCAGGGTCGCTCAACGAGCAGATCAACCTCTTCGGGTTTATCGACGACCATACGTTCTTGACCAAGAGCGGTGATCTCGGGGTTGTTTTGGAGGTCAAGGGCGTTGATTACGAGTGTCTTGATTCCGGCGGGATTGACTCCTGCACCAAACGGCTGGAGTCTGCCTTCAAGGTGCTCGACGATCGATGCCGCATCTACCAGTACCTTTTCAAGCGGAACGCGCCCGACCTCCCGCACAAAACATATCCAAACCCTGTTGTCTCCGCCGCCATTGAAAACCGGATTTCCTATCTCCAGCGCAAGTCCGAAAGCCTATATACGCTGACGATCTACTATGTCGTTCTCTTCGAGAGATCGCGCCACAAGAAATCTGCACTTCGGACGTTGACCACCACAAACCGGGATCTGCACCATCGCTGGACTGGTCTCAGGACACTTTTCTCCACTCAGAAGCAGGTTCTACTGCTCGAAAGCGAGATCCACCGTGGGCAATCCGCACTCACCCACAAGGTCGCGAGTTTCATACTCCAGGTGAGTGACTTTCTGCCCATCGAGGTTCTGCCAAAACAAAAAGCGTTCCGAGTTCTGAAGCAGCTCCTGAACTTCGCACCCCGCAAGCTGGAACTGGCAAAGATCAAGCACGATACGTTCCTCGACTACTACGTCTGTGATTCGCATCTCGAGTGTCATCGTGGATTTCTGCGCATCGATGACTACTATGCCAAAATCCTGACTCTGAAAGAGCCCTCCGCGCAGACTTTTCCACTGATCTTCCAAAAGCTCCTGGAGGTTCAGGCCAGTTTCTTTGTCGCCACGGAGTGGAAGAAGGAAGAACCCGACAAGACCCGGACCCGCATTCACGCGCGGCGCAGGCACTTTCACAACACCAAGCGCTCGCTCGTCAGCTACCTGAACACCTCTGACGCGCCGGTGGCGGCCCAGGACATTCTCGTTGACAACTCCAAAGAAGCTCAAATCCACAGCCTCGGTCTGGCGCTAAAAGAGCTCGAAGTCAACGGTAACTATTTCGGAGAGTTTTCACTCACCGTGGCCGTGTATGACCTCGATCTGGCCAGGGTCGAAGCCGCATGTGCTGAGTTTTACAAGGTGTTCAGCATTCACGATGCGCAGTTGTACGAGGAACGCTACAACCTTCTGAACGCGTATCTGGCCGCCGTGCCCGGCAACACAGCCTTCAACTTGCGACGGTTGTACATCACGAATGCCAATTACGCGGACTATGCATTTCTCTTCACACTGCATTCTGGTGACCCAGAGAACCACCACCTGAAGCGGGAGTACCTGGCGGTTCTTGAGACCAGCCATCACACGCCCTACTTCCTCAACCTACATCACCGGGACATTGCCCACACTGTCATTCTGGGCCGCACGGGCTCGGGAAAATCCTTCCTATTGAATTTTCTGATCACAAACCTGCAAAAATACGAGCCCCCACACATTCATTTTTGATTTGGGTGGGAGTTTCGGCAGCCTCACCCGGCTCTTTGGGGGCTCGTATCTACGAATAGGGATCAATCCGGCGACTTCAAGATCAATCCCTTTGCCCTTCAGCCATCGAAACGCAACCTCGATTTCCTCAGCGTGTTCGTTCGTGTTCTGGCTGAGTCCCAAGGTGCGGACAGCGTCACGGGGCTGCAAGAGAGGGAGCTGTATGAACAAATACGGAACCTCTACGAGCTCGACGACACGGCGCTTCGCACACTAAGCACGCTCGGCAACACCCTGCGACGTGATCTTGATGCTCGCCTGCACAAGTGGAAGCAGGGTGGGCAATTCGGGTTTCTGTTCGACAACGTGGAGGACACAATCAGCTTTTCGCGCTTCCAGTGTTTCGATTTTCAAGGCATGCGGGAGTATCCGCAGCTTTTGGAACCCCTGCTCTTCTACGTCCTGCACCGCGCCGATGCCATCATCCGCGATCCTGACATCAGCCACGTATTCAAGGCGTTCTTCATCGACGAAGCCTGGGTCTTTCTCAAGAATCCGAGCATACGGTCCTACATCGTGGAAGCGCTCAAGACGTGGCGGAAGCACAACGCCGCGCTCGTACTTTCGACACAATCGGTCGACGAACTGCGCAAGTCCGACATTCTCGATGTGATCTTGGAGAGCTGCGTCACCAAGATCTTCCTTGCCAATCCGGATATGGACCGGAACCTTTACCAACAGCAGTTCCATCTCAATGATCACGAAATCGAGCTGATTGCTGGACTTGTTCCCAAGCAGCAAATGCTGATCAAAACGCCGGACACGTCGAAGGTTGCCAACCTTAACGTGGATGCCAAGAGCTATTGGCTCTACACAAACGACCCTTTCGATAACCGCAAACGCGACGAAGCCTTTGCCATTTACGGCTTCGAAAAGGGTCTGCAAGTTTTGGCCGGAACACACGTGGATTCGTCCACAGACACTCACCATCTTTCAGGAGAATAACCATGAAGCCCTTCATGTATAGAGTTCTCTGCCTGCTCATTTGCGTCTGCCCGCTCACTCTTGCTCACGCGGAGAATGCCGCCCGCATCGTTAAATATTCGCAAACGGACATCATCCCGATCCGTGCCAAGGTGCGCTTTTCCACCCTGATTGTCCTTCCAGCGGATGAAGAAATTCTCGATTTCACCACGGGTGACAAGGACTTCTGGATCATTAACGGCGCCCACAATCTCTGCTATCTGCACCCCGCTCAAGCTGGCAGCCGCAGCAACCTGAATCTGGTGACCGCCAGCGGCCACGTCTATTCATTCCTGTTGACCGAAATCAGCAAAGACACTGACAGCGAGCCCGATTT
>Ga0070741_10006004_pt1 | contig 26397 bp, 30 predicted proteins | sample Coa_R1_4_FD_66440 | JGI IMG/M metagenome (GOLD analysis project Ga0070741, IMG submission 66440) | Surface soil microbial communities from Centralia Pennsylvania, which are recovering from an underground coalmine fire - Coalmine... | ecosystem: Environmental > Terrestrial > Soil > Unclassified ... | reverse complement strand
GGGGGGGGGTTCGTTTCGCGCGAGCTGCGTGGCCGCTGGCTAGTTTTTGGTGCGGTGTGGGTGTATAGGGATTTTACGGAAGATGGTCAACGGGGAGAATCGGGAAAACTGAGATGGAATTGCCGCAGGGGTAACTTTTCGGGCGGGGATATTGAGAGTTATCGGGGGTTGTATGGTGGGGTGCCCGAGGGCGGGGTGGCGTGTGAGGTTGGGGCGTGGCGAGGGCGGAGTCTGTGTAGCGTGGCGGACATTGTGCGGGCGCGGAGGCTGACGGTGCATGTGGTAGACACGTTTGGGGATTTGCTGAGCGGGGACGGGCCGCCGGCGGAGTTTCCGGGGTTTTTGGCGGCGGTGGGGCGGTTTGGGATTTTGGATCGGCTGGTGGTGCATCCGTGTCGGTCGGTGGAGGCGGCGAGGCGGGGGCTGCCGTTTTTCGATTTGGTGTTTATTGATGCGGATCATTCATACGAGGCGGTATTGGCGGATGTGAGAGGGTATGGGGCGCGGGTGGCGCGCGGCGGGGTGTTGGCGGGGCATGACGAGGGGTACGAGAGCGTGCGGCGGGCGCTGGCGGAGGCGGTGGGGGAATGGGAGCGGCTGCCGGACAGCATTTGGGCTGTGAGGGACTTTCGGGGGCCGTCGAAGTGAATGGAATTGCCGACGTCCGAGCAGATACGCGCGGTGCTGTATGCGGACCGGATGGTGTGGATGCGCGCAATGGTGGGACTGGAGGCGCGACAGCGGGCGCGCGCGATCGACTGGCACGGGGGCACGCCGAGCGACCGGACGTTCGAGAAGAAGCGTCGCATCATCGCGAAGGGGATACGGCGCGAGCAGGAGCGCGCGGAGCGCGCGCGGGCCGAGATTCCCGAATTGGAACGGGACGTTTTCGCGTTGGATGCGGATGGCGTGCGGCGTCTCGAAAAGGCGCGCGCGACGTTGGATTCGGCCGGCCGACGCGAGAAGGCGCTTCGGCGGGAATTGGTTTTGTTGGTTCGGCGCGAGCTGTGGGAGCGACTGAAATGGGTCAACGGCCAGCTCGGGCAAGTGAGCGACTGGCCGCAGGGGGAGCCGAGCGCGTTCAGCGACATCCTGAAAGGCACGGAGCCGCAGCCGGACGAGGATCCGGGCGGCTTGGGCGGCAGAATGGTGGAGATTCCCGTCGTGGCGATCCAGGACGAGCTGCTGCGGCGTGCGCGACTCGCGGAGGATTTGAACGGCATCGTGGACGGTGACGGACAGGGCGGACTGCCGGTTCCCAAAAAGTTGCGGCTGCCGACGCTGCGGGCGCGGGTGCCGCCGGAATGGCTCGGGGAGCAGCGCGGGCGGTACGCGAGGGCGCTGGAGCGATTCGCGGTATATTACGTCCAAGAGGGGCGGCTTGAGGAGGCGGTGGAAATTTATACGCGGCTGCTGAAGTATGCGGCGGAGCAGCCGGCGCCGACGCCGACGGCGGTGATACCGGGACAGGCGTTTCCCGTGAAAGACGTATCGACGCTGAGCGACGAGGAACTGGAGCGGCAGATGAAAAACGGAGGGACGGCGGATGTCGAATCTTAGCTTACTGATTTTGGTCATCGCAGTGGCTGCGGTCGCGGAACTCGCGTACATCGCGTACTGGGTGCAACGGCAGGCACAGGCGTTGAGCGACCTGATGCGGTTGTGGCCAGCGCTGCGCGCACTCAATCGCGTGCTCGCGCCCGCTGCGGCGGAGATGATGCCTGGGAAGCCGGCGACCTTCGCGACTCCGCCGCCGCCGCAATCGCGCGAGCAGCCCGCCGTGGAATTTCCGCATGATGTGGCCGGAATGGCACGCGGCACGTTCCGCGAGCCCGCGCCGACGACGGACGAAGTGGCGGCAATCATGGAGCAACTGAATGGCGGTAACGCCTGAGCAGCGCCGCTTCATGCAGATGCAGCGTTTGCGGATGAATAATCCGGCTTCGCGCCGCCGGCGTCGTCCGTGGGACGCGCGGCGTCCGGTTCTCGACATGCGCGAACATCGCTGGAGGCGATTCTGATGTATCTCACGCGCGGCAGGCTCGAAAGCATGAAGCAGCAGTCCTACGGGACGAAGGTGACGGTCACGCGTGTCAACCATTCGGTCTGGCTTACGCCGGAGCAGCATCTGCAAGTCCGCCAGCTTGCGGCGGAGCGACACCTGAGCACCCACGAATACATCGAGTTTCTGCTGTTGCGGGAGCTGCGGACGCTCGACCGGCACAAGAAAATGAGGGGGGTCGCCCTCAAGAATCTGGAAAAGGCGCACGCCGCGATGGAGGCCAAGCGGGCGGCGCGGGAAGCCGAAGAAGCGGCCAGCGCAACGGCGACGGTAGCGGCGGCAGCAGCAGAAAATGCGAACGGCGAATCGAGCGCAAGCTGAGCAGCAGCGCCTGCTTCAAGTCGCGCTCCGCAAGGAGTTCTATCGGCGCAATTTCGAGGCGTTCGCGCGTGAGCAAATCCGCATCCGCGGCAAACGACCCGGCGACATTTGTTCGCTCGATATCACGCAGCGGCCGGCGCAGCTCGCATTCCACAAAAAGATCGAGGAGCAGGCACGGACGCGCGGCTGGGTTCGCGGGCGCTGCGTCAAGGCCCGTCAGCAGGGACTTTCGACGTACTCGGAAAATCGGATGCTTCAGGGCGCGGTGCTGACGCGCAACTTCAACTCGCTGCTCATCGCGAACGACAAGCCGACGACCGAGCTGATCTTCAACATCGCGCGCTTCGCCTACGACAATCTTCGACCGGACTACAAGCCGCTGACGCGATACGCCTCAAAGTCGGAGCTCGTTTTCGAGAATCCGAACCCCAAAAGTCGTCATATCGATCCCGGGAACAACTCGCGCATGACGTTCGCGGTCGCGAAGGAAGTAACCGGCACGGCGGCGACGCTCCAAGGGTTGCACACGAGCGAAACGTCGAAATGGCCGGAAAACGCCTGCACGATGCTGGAAAACACCTTGCTGCCGGCGCTTCATCTTGAACCAGGCACGATTCATCTCGACGAATCGACGGCGTTCTATCGCGGCAATTACTTTCGCGAAAAATGCGACGCGGCGCGCAGCGGTAAAACATCGTATTTTTTTCTGTTCGTGCCGTGGTGGTATGATCCGACGTATTCGGTCGTGCTCGACAAGGGTGAGAAGTTCAGGCCGAATGCCGAGGAACGCGCGCTCATCAAGCTTGCGGCGCAAGGCACGAAGCAATGCGACGGGGGGCTGCCGCCGTGGGAACTGACGTTTGAGCAGTTGAAGTGGCGCCGCATCACCATCGCGGACCGCGCCGATGGCGAGCGGCTATTCGCACAAGAGTATCCACACCGCTACGAAGACGCCTGGGTGCGGATGGACGTGAACGTGTATCCGCTCGACGCGCTCGAACGCCAGGAGGCGAACGTCCGGCCGCCGAAATGGTACGCCGAATTGAAGCCGTCGCACGCCGGGAATGTCATCAAGCCGCAGTTGTTTAATGCGCTGCGCACCGATACCGAAATCGCCGCCGGTAAAGAGTACATCGCGATCTGGAAGGAGCCGCAGCCCGGTCGGCGGTACTATCTGGGCATCGACGTGAGCCTCGGCATCGAGGGACGCAACTGGTCGGTCGGCGAGGTTATTGATGGCGAAACGCGCGAGCAGGTCGCAGAAGCCCACATTCTCGTCGATCCCGACGACCTCGGCTGGCTGATGTTCTCGCTCGGCATGTACTACAACGAGGCGCAGATCAACACGGAGCTGACCGGACCGGGCTACAACACAGACGCGCGACTCAAGAAGAACGGATATCCGAACCTGTATTTCTGGAAGAATCGCGAGCGCATCGCCCCGAAAATTACGAATCTGACCGGCTGGAAAACGTCGAACGAGTCCAAGCGATACCTCATCGGAGTCAGCCGGTCGCTGCTCAACCACGACGGCGTAATAATCCGCTCGCAGGTGCTGCTGGACGAGCTTCGCGATTTCGTCGTTGCGCCGGGCTTCATTCAGGACCAGTATTACGCTGAGACTGGCGACGACGACGCAGTAATGGCGTGGAATTTCGCGCTGGTGGCGGCGGACGATGAAGACTTTGGAGATAATCTTCCGCAGGCGAAACAGCAGCGAGCCGATCCGACGGAGCAGCGACGGTTGCGAGAGCTGGAAGTCGCGAGAGCCATTGCGCAGGGAGACTGGGCGGTTGATAATTTCGAGCCAGGAAGCGGCGAGCACGACGGCTTGAGCGCGGCGGTGGGCTCGCTGAAAGGATGGGATTGACGGAAAAATGTCAAACAAATTCAAGTTCGACCCCGACATCGTAGCGGCCAACAGGCAGAAGACCGCTGCGTCGCCGCCGACCGAGGCGGAAGTCGCCGCCGCCGAGGCTGCGCCCGCAAAGGACTCCGATCTCGACGCAGCCGCCAAAAAGCTGCTGGAGCATATCTACGCGGCCGAACCCGCTTGGCGCGAGCGCGACGAAGCTTGCGCGGCAGAACACGGCATGGGGCCGGGCCAACGCGTTCTCAAGTACATCGCGATCATTCTCGATAACGGCCTTCAACTTCAGCTCATCAATGGATACGACGTGGGGCAGCCGGGCGAGAAAACGGCCGCCGATCCGCTCGCGGTCATGCACGGGCGATGTCCGGTTCCGCACGCCGACGGGCGCCCGCAGATTTTCCGGCGCGCGTACCCCGGTCAAGTGTGTTGCTCGAACGATTGCGCGAGCAAACATTTCCCGCCGACCGCTCCGAAGCAGGCGACGGAGTATCCCGAGGGATTCTTCAAGACCGCCGAGGAATGGTTCGAGGAATTGAATGGGCAGGAGCCGCCGCAGGCGCCGCAGCCGACGACCGGCGGACGCGACGCAGGGACGCCGACCGCAACAATCATACGTTGATGAGTACGACGGGGCCCTATCGCACCTTGTTGTCGCTGACACAATAAAAAAATGGCCGCCCAGCGCGAAGTCACCCGCAGCTCTTACGTTCCGCAGGACTATGCCGCCCTCCTGAAGTTCTGCGAGAACCTGCACGCCGCCGCGATCTCCTACAAGGACCGTTGGACGCAGGGCTGGTCGCGCGACGCCGAAATCTACCGCGGTAACAACTGGGACACGAAGAAAGAAGGCAATCCGTTCTTCAAAACGAATCTGGCGCGCGCGAAACTCGACCGCAAAGCCGCGATGATGACGGCGGCCAAGCCCGAGATGAACGTGCTGCCGCTGCGCAACGGCCTCGCGCAGACCGCCGAACTTCTCCAGCGCACGATTCATGCGGGCTGGGACGCTTGGAACGTCCAGATGAAGCTTGAGCAGCTTTCGGCGTTCGTGCGTCCGTTCGGCTGCGCGTTTTTCAAAATCGTCTGGGACCGCTCCGCGCTTCACGGATTGGGCGACATTGCCGTTGGCGAGATAGACCCGCGCGCGATCGCGCTCGACCCCTACACGCTGCGCGCCTACGGTATCGACAAAAGTCTCGTAATTATTCACGAGTCGGTCGTGCCGTTCAGCTGGGTCGCGGAGAATTTTCCGCGCACCTATCGCGACGTCCAGGATTTCAGCGCGCCGCCGCCGTCACTGCCGGAGCAGGAAGCCTCGCAGGGACGCCGCTGGTCGTCGCGGACCATCCGCAGCCCGCTCAACTACTATCTTGCCGGCATGCGCGGCGGCAGCGGCGAGCCGGGCGCGGTCAGCCCCATTCCCTACGTTCGGTTTCGCGAGTTCTGGTTTGCGGACCCGGCACACCAGGATGGCGAACCGCTTTATCCCGATGGTCGGGTGCTCTACATCGTCGGTAGCGGCAACAAAGCGACGATAATGAATCCGGCGCCCGAAGAGTCGCGGAACCCCTACTTTGACGGGCTGTGGGCCTTCGAGATGTACGACAATCGTCCCGACATCGACTCGCCTTGGGGCTCGTCGGAGGTCGAGGACGTGCGGCGCCTCGAAGAAGCCCTAAACCGCGCCGGCCACATGATGATGCGCTATCTCGTCAAGAACATTCCGTTCGTCGTGGCCGACACGGGCGCGCTTCCGCCGCAAGTGCTCGAACGTCTCAAGGATTTCGGCGACGCCATCATCAGCAAGATGCGCGGCCTCGAAGTCTCGCGCATTCCCGCCGAAAATCCGGTGCAGGTCGGTATCGCGTTTATCAATCTCGTGCAGCAACTGATGGATTCCGCCATCGGGATCGGCGATTCGCCGATTCGCGGGCAGGGGCGGGCGGAAGTGCGTTCGCTGTCGCTGCTGTTCGGGCTTGAGCAGAGCTCCCATCCGCTCGTGAACGCGCAAGCGCGCCGGCTGGAATCGTTCCTCGAGCGCGTCTTCACGAAAGTCATCTCGCGCATTTTTCAGTTCTATCGTGCAGACCGTTTTATTCCGTACATCGGCAACGACGGACGCGCCACAAGCTTTCACTTCGAGGCCGAAAAGTTACGCGGGGAAATTCGCAAGGCGGCGATCGAATCGGTTGCGGCACGACTCAAAGACGACCGCGAAGCAAACATGCGGACGATTCGCGTGGCTATCGAGCAGGCATTGCGCGGGGCGTGGCGCGAGTTCAAGTTCAAGATCGCGCCATTGTCGTCGCTCGCGGCGGCTCGCGAAGCGCGCGGTCGCACACTCGCGCAGCTCGCGGAACTGGGATGGATTCCTTCTCGACTGGTGCTCGAAGAGGCCGGATTCTCGAACTGGCAGGATCTCGCTAAAGAAGCAGCCGAAGAAGCGATGATGCGTCAGCAACTTGGATTGCTGCCGCCGCCGGGCGCCCAGAAGTCGAAAAAGAAATAATTACCGCTCGAACATTCTGTCGATGTCGCTCGGCCTGACTCTCCACGACCGCCCGATTTTCGCGCCCTTCAGCTTTCCGCACTTCAGCAGTCGGCAGACAGTATCCTCGTTAAGGCCGATGATTGCGCCGACCTCTTTTGCCGACAGATACCGTTCCTGTCGTTGACTTCCCCGCATGAGCAAGTAATTACGTTGTTTTACCGAAGATTGTCAAGTTCGCTATTGCGGCGATAGTGATTTCTCCCGCAAAGCTTGAGGCATGGCAGCGATGCCTCCGGCCAGCGGGATTCCTCCAATGGGAGCGGGCGCCCCCCCAACGCCCGCTCCTCCCCCTTCTGCGGCGCTCGCGATGATGCGTCCCCCGCAGAAGCCTGGCGGCATGGGGCAGGCCATCATGCTGTTCCTGGCTGGCCTCGGCTTCCACAATTTCGCGAAGGCGGTAAAAGACCTGCGGCCCGAAAAGAGCGGCGACAAGAAGCCGCCCTCTCAGGCGCAGGGACTTCTTTCGATGCTTGGTGCTTCTCGCGGAGCACCGGGCCTTCCGGTTGGCGGCGCTGGCGGAACGCCCGCGCTGCTTGGCGATGCAAACCCTGGATTTCTCGCGCTGCTCGCAAAGCTGTATTCGGCGACCGGGCGGGGCGAAGGAGCTCTCTAATGGCAATGAGACGAGGCGGCGGAAACAAGCGCCGGATCACGGGTCGCGCTGGCACCTTCGCGGTCAAGGGCGTGATGGCGCGCAAGTATCCCGACGGGATGCGGCCCAACGAGGGCGAGCGCACGAAGATCCGCCGAACGCACCGCGAGTTCAAGGCTCAGTAGGAAGAGGGAGGCAACGATGGCCGAGGGCGATTTCGTAATGCCGGAGGATCTCAAGGGCAAGTCGCCCGAGGAGATTGCCAAGCAGTACCTCAACACCAAGACCGAGTTCGAGAAGTTCCGCAGCGAGTACGAGCCTCGCGCCAAGACGCTCGAGGCTTATTCCAAGTACGGCAAGCCCGAGGAGATCGAGGAGCTGGTGAAGTGGGGTAAGACCTACGCGCCGCTCATCGAGAAGGTCGCCAAGGGCGAACTCAAAGTTCTCAACGACGCCGACTGGAAAGCCTACGAGGGGTTCGCCAAAAACGGGCGCGACAAGGCGGCGCAGTCGGCGGCAGACGACCCCGACGAGGCGATCTTTGCGCCGGTACGCGACAAGCTGCGCGACGAACTCACCGGCCTGACCAAGAAGCAGATCGAAGATGTCGCGAAGGGCTACGAGGCGCGCTTCAACCAGTCGGTGAAGGCGCTTCACGACCAGATGAACCTTTTCGCGCACGTTCTCGATCTCAAGTCGAAGTATCCAAACGTCGATTTCGACAAGGTGATTGCGGAGGGCGCAGACCTCGCCAAGCTGCCCGCCGATCAGCTTCTCGACAGGCTGGTTCAGTCGAGAATCAAAGAGGCGACCCTTGCCGAGGAAGTCGAGCGCCAGGTCGCCGCGAAGCTGGCCGAAAAGACCCAGCAGAACGACGAGAGCCGCGTGAAGGCCCTCCTCGACGGTCGCAGCGCCGGGACGCTGCCGCTGACGGCCCAGAAACCGGCCGACAGCGTGGCGAGCCTAGTCAAAGCGCTCGGTGCGAAATTTCCGGGGATTTGGGAATCAATCCCCGTAATTTGACGGATATCTGTCAAACGAATCCACACAAAGCGAGCTGAACGATGGCGCTACCGTCCTACAACTTTCCAATATCGGACGTCTTCGCGACGACCTTCGATGCGGTTCTGCCCGAGGTCGTGGACTCGATCTACGGTCGTATTCCGTTGATCGGGTTGCTGTACTCTCGGTTCCGCGACGAGGACTACGGCGCGGCCGGCGAGCCGACGGTCGTGTTCGATGGCGGCGAGTACATCCGCGCGAACATCCTCTACAACAAGTTCCCGGCTGCCTCCTACGGCAAGGGCGACACCTTCTACACCGGATTCACCAACTTCCTGACCGCGATGGTGTTCCAGTGGAAGCGGGCCTACGCGCCGATCAACGTGGACGCGCTTGACCTCGCGAAAAACGCCGGTTCGCTCACGCAGATCATCAAGTATGATCGCGCGCTCGCGCAGAACGCCGCGATGTCGTTGGCCGACCAGCTCGACAGCATGTTCTTCGGCGACGGCACCGGAAACAACGGCAAGAACTTCGACGGGCTCGGCAACGGCGTGTCGGCGTCGGGCACCTACGGCGGCATCACGCGGTCCAGCACAGCGGGCGACCCCGGCAGCACCATCAAGGCCTACGTCAATTCGACGGGCGGTCCATTTTCCTTCTCGATGGTCAACCAGGCGATGGCGAACGTGACGTTCGGCAAGATCAAGCCGGACCTCATCATCACGACGCTGGATATCTGGCAGAAGTGGTGGGCGCGCTCGCAGCCTTCTGAGCGCAACCAGCCCGGTCCGGTGCGCGACATCGGCTTCGACACTATCCGGTTCAACGGCGCCGAGGTCGTGGTCGATGACTACTGCCCGGCCAACACCGTCTATCTGCTCAACACCGACTTCATCCAGCTCTGGATCATGAAGGGCTACGATTTCGTTCGTCGTGGCCGGACGCTCGGCAAAGACGGATTCGCGGTCTTCAACCAGGACGCCTACATCGACCAGTTCATTGTGTACGGCGACCTCATCGTAACCGGCCCGCGATTCCAGGCCATTATCCAGAACGTTTCGTAACGCGAGGCATCCGCAATGGCAATCACGGCAACCTTGCTCAAGAACTCGGTCCCGGTGGTGGGGTATCTCTACAACATCACCGGACTGGCGAACGGCTCGAACGCAATCAGCGTCAGCGATTTTCCGCCGGATGGCGGATGGACCCCGTCGCACATCTGGTGCTTCCCGTACGACAACGCCTCGGGCGCCATTGCGTATGCGGACAACGCCTCGATCAACCAGAGCAACGGAGTGGTGAACTTCAACCTCTGGGTTTCGACGGCGCCGACCAGCGTGGACGTGCTGATTTTCTAAGGGGGTCGTTGTGGGCGCGATCACAGTCGCAGTCTCGAATACCACCGAGCCGGTTGATTACTTCGGCTCGCGCAAGGTCGTGTTCGGCACGATCACGATGTCGAGCAACTATCAGGCGGGCGGCGACACTTTCACGCTCAGCCAATTTGGCCTCGAAGAACTGAGCTACCTCGACATCGGGCCGACCGCAGTCAACGGAACGCCAAACTCGTACGTTCTGTCGGTCGCGTATCCGAATGCTACCGGCGGTGCGGCGAACGGCGCGATTCTCGCGTTCGGCAGCTCCAATACGAGCGGGGCGGCATTCCCGCAGGTCGCTAACAACACGAACCTGTCGGCGTACACCGCGCAATTCATGGCGATCGGATGGTAGAAGCGCACGACGATCAGAAAAACGTCGTTCTCGGCATTGCGGTGCCGAGCTACGGTCCGGGCCACGTCAGCGGCGGCGCGCTCCTCAAGCTCAGCCAGTCGAAGCGGCTCAAGGGCGTCGCGTTCTTCGAGATGACGGGCTCGATCCTTACGGCGTCGTTTAACACCTGCTGGTGTTGGGCGCTGAACGCGCGTAAGGCCGGCCTGACGCATTTCCTGCTGATGCACGCCGACATTAAGCCCGAAAACATGGATCCACCCTGGATCGACATCATGTTGGGCGAGATGGAGAAGGCGCAGGCCGATGTGCTTTCGGCCATCGTACCAATCAAGGATGCCCGCGGCGTGACTTCGACCGCGCTCGACACGAACAAGTGGCATCCGGTCCGCATCACGCAAAAGCAGGCTAAGACGCTGCCCGCCACCTGGACTTGCGACCAGCTCCTGACGAATACCGGACTGATGCTCGTGGATTTCCGAAAGCCTTGGGTCGAGAAGGTCTGTTTCCACATCAACGACGAGATTTACGCCGACGAAAATGGCGAGTGGAAGCCGAGCTGCGAGCCCGAGGACTGGAATTTCGCGCGGCAGTGCCACGCGCTCGGACTCCGCGTGTTTGCGACGCGCGCGGTCGAGATCAACCACTTCGGCGCGCACGTCTGGAACAGCAAGAACGAGTGGGGCTGGGACATCGACGAGCAGAACACGGCCAAGAGCGAATTTCTGATCACCGGCGTCGACGGCTCGATGCAGATGGTCAGATTCGAGAATCCGAAAAAGGAGGTCGCAAATGGCGCGCAGGAGTCATAAGGCCCGTCGTCATCACGGCGAACGGCGTCGTCACCGTGGCAAGAAGCGGGAGATGTAGTCGCGCTGCGGCTACAGGTCACTAACGCCTTGCGTCGTGTTTACGGGGCAGGCGCGACCGGCCCCCAGGCTGACGTTCCTCCCGGCCTGGGGGCATTTTTTTAAAGCGATGAAAAAACTCATCCTGATTGCGACGACGGTTCTGGCGCTCGCCTTGCTGGCGTGGGGCGTGCGCGCGCAGTCGCCACCGTCCACCGGCACTTCGACCTACCAAGCCAACAATCAGCTTCTCAACTCGCTTACGTCTCTGGCGAATCCGCCGTACGAGACGATACCTTTCGGCAACACTCAGTTCAGCTATTCGCTGTTGGTACCGACCGGCGACGTAAGCTTGGTGTCGCCGGGGATTTTCCACATCATCGGCACGCATCTGACGGCGCAGACCTGTACGACCTCGCCCTGTGCGGTCACGTCGGCCATCGTCGATTGCAACGCGGCCACCGGACCGATCGCGGTCGATTTGCCGGCGTCCGGCGGACTGGGCGTTACTATTTACGTTTTTAAGACCGACAGCACGTCGAACGCCTGCACGATCACGCCGGCGGGCTCGGACAAGATTAACGGCGGCTCAAGCTTCGCGCTGAATATCCAGAACGCAGCAGCGACGCTGGTTGACGCGACGCTAGGCGATTGGTTGGTGAGCTCGGGGCCGCCCGGCAATCTCGCCATCACGAACACGCTCAATTTCAACAATTGGAGCGGAATCAACATCAACCAGCTCGATTTGAGCGTGTTGACCGCGCCGGCGCTTTCGGCGGGCGGAACGTGTACGGGCACCTGCACCACGACCTACACCTACGAGATCACTTGCGTCGGGGACGAGGGGGAGTCCGTACCGTCAGCGAGCCAGACGGTCACGAATGCGGCCAGCCTTTCGGCGAGTAACTTTAACACGTTGACGTGGACGGGGAGTTCCGCGTGCCACGGCGGATACAACGTGTACGGGCGGGTTGCGGGGTCGCTTGGGTTGCTCGCGACCGTCGGGACCGCGACCTACAAGGATACCGGGTCCGTGGCGCCAGGGGCCGCGCCGCCGACCATCAATACGACCGGACAGATAAGCGCCGGACGCATATCCGGTACGACGATTACGGCCTCAGCGCAAGTGAACACGCCGAAGATCGTGCTCCCCGGGTCGAGCTCGGGGCAGGCGACCTTGACGGTGCCCGCTGCGGCGGGGACTCCCACGTTTGAATTTCCGACGACGAACGGCAGCACCGGCCAAATGCTTCAAACTGATGGCTCGGGGGTAACGTCTTGGGCCGCGCCGCCGTTGAGTTACGGATCGGTAAATCTGCAAGGCGCGAACGATGGCACGAATCCGACGACCACATTTGACGTGACGGCGGACCGGGTCATCACGATCAATCCCACCACTAAGGTCGCGACGCTGACTACTTCGTTCAGCGCAAACGACCTCGTCGTGGGCGCGCAAACCGGTTCGCAAGCGAATGGGCGCGACCAGGCGGCGGCGTTCGGGAACAACGTCTTTTTTCACCTGTACGCGATTACGGGCAGCGGACAGCCAGCCGCGCTGCTGGCGTCCCTGGCGGCGCCGCCGACCGGGCCGACGCTGCCGACGAACTACACCGCTTGGGCCTACCTCGGCACGTTTTTGACGGACGGCTCCGGCAATCTCCTGTCAATGTACGTTCGCGGCAACACGGTGTACTACCAGCAGAACCAGACGCTACTGAACGCCGGCTCCGCGACGACTTCGACGAACATCCCGATTGCATCCTTCGTGCCCTCGACGGCCACGCAATACGAACTGTTCTACGCAACGCTCTGGACGCCGGGGACGACCGGCGGCGACATGGGCGTCTATATCGCCTTGGTAAGCGGCACGCTGAACGCCTCGACGGCATTCTTCAACATTCGCGTTGCCGCGATCTCGAACGCGAATGCGGGCGGAACTTCGGGGTGGATCGAACTGCCGTACATTTCCGGCGGTCCGTACTACAAGTGGGACTTAGGAACGACAAATACGACCGGGCAGGCGCTGTACCTGCAGGTGCAGGGCTACCGAGTGCCGAACGGGGCGTCGTGATGAGGCGTGTCGCGCTAGCCCTATCGTTCGTCCTCGGGCTCGCTCCGACGGCTGCGGCGGCAACTCGGCTTGTTTGCCAAGTCTGGGGACAGCGTTCGTACCCCGAAGCACCGTATATCGGGCAGCATTCCAAGGTCGAGCGTCTGGTCGTTAACGACGACCTCACGCTGACGTTCGACGCCACCTACGACGGCCAAATTCTCGGGCAGCGTGGCAATACCTTTGTGCAAGGCCGCGGTGCGGGCTATCTCACGCCGGCGGGGGCGGCCGACGAATACTATCTGACTCTTCAGTACGAAAGCGTTTCTCGCGCAACGTGCGATATGTCAGACGGACGCGATTGCTCCTTCGCGCCCGCCGCGCCGTCTTCGCATCGCGAGTTTCACGTGTGCTTCGGGTCGCCAGTCTCTCGGCTGGTTTGCAATCAGGTTCGCGCGTACGACCCCGGCGTGGGGGCTCAAGCGCCCGCGGAAATCACGACTTGCGTGCCGTTCTAGGGGAGAACAATGCCGACCTTTAAGCAAGTCCGAAATCGCCTCAAAGTCCTCACGATGGGGCAGCTTGCGGACGCGGACATCGGCACGCTCGTCAACCAGGCGCTCGAGGAAGAAATCGAGTCGTGGCAGTGGTCGGCCCTGTTCAAGACCGGCGTCATCTGGGGCATTCCCGATAACGTCAATGGCGTCGTCAGCCTGACGAACGGCTCGAAGACCGTCGTTGGCTACGAGACGAATTTTCCGATGCCCGACAGCCTGCCGGACTACTGCCCGCCTGAGAACTGGGTTGTCATGCTGGGCTCGCAGTATATGCCGCTCAACGTCGAGCGTTTCGTGTCGCCGACCGAGCTTGAGCTTAGCGAGCCGTGGGGCGACGTGTCGCAAAGCAACGTCAATTTCGATCTGCGTCCGCAGTTTTATTCCGTTCCGGGCGGCGCGCAGGTTTACCTAGTTCGGCAAATCCTGCCAGTGCTGCCGGTGTCGCGCTTCATGCTGCACCTACTAGATCCCGCGCGGCTCGCTGGCACATCAACGCCTTCGGTCGCATGGGCCATCGCCGGATATGACAACCAAGGCAACGTCAGGCTGGAGCTCTGGTTGCGCCCCGGCGGCGTGCAGTCCTTCGTGATCGAGTATCGCGAGCGGTTCAAGCCGCTCGTCGCCGATAACGATTGGCCGCAGATTCCCGTCAGTGTCCTCGAAAACAAGGCGCTCAGCTTGTGCTATCTGGCGCTGTACGCTTCGCAGGGGAGCGCCAATTGGATGAACGCCGCGCAGGCCGCCGACAAGCGTTACCAGGAGGAGCGGCAGCGCGCGATCAACGACGACATCGAACGGCAGGGCCAAAAGCAGGGACAGAACTATCGTCCCGGCTACGAAATCATCCAACAGATCGACTTTGAAGGGCCGCCGGGCGCGCGGATTCTCTGATGGCGACTATCGCGTTCCGCAGCGCCGTCGAGGCGGATTTTAACACGGCGCAAAATTTCTGGAAGATCGACCAGCCCGCCGGCGTGCAGGTTGGCGACTTTCTCATTGCGGTGTTCGCGGCACCGAGCGCGGGCGGCATCTGGTCGTCGCCCGGCTGGAATCAGGTTGATGCCTTCTCGACGGTCGATTCCACACTGGCGGGCGCACAGAATCCCGCACCGATCAGCATCTCGTATGCGGTGTTTACGCATTTCGTGACGCCGGCGGACGACCCGCCTTACGTCTTTCCGGTGCTGAGCGCGCCAACGGCCGTCATCGGCGCCGCGCCGGGGTCAATTGCGGGCGTTGCGCTGACCGCAGCTTACGAGAATGTCAGCCAGGCGGTTGCCATCCGGAATCATTCGCTGCTGAATCTGCCGCCGCTAACGCTGTCGTTCAGCGCGTCGCAGCAAACCGAGACGGCAGGCCCGTTCAATCCCGTGTCATCGGCGGTCGTGCCCGACCTCTTTGCGAACGTGGCGGATTTCGAGCTGGCAGTACTAGCGACGCCCGGCTGGGCGAGCCTGACGGTGCCAACTGGCTACACTTCGCGGCTCCAGACGACCAACGGCAGCGGAATCGCGATTGCGCTCGCCGACATATCGGTGGTGTCATCGGGGCTGCAAACCGGCGCGGATTGGACTGGCACGACCATTCAGACGCCTCTCGTCACGCACGCGCTTTCGTTGTGGCTGGACAACGGTTACATCCCCAATCAGACTATCGACCTTTACACCTCGCTCGATCTGAACCCCGCCGAATATGGCTATGTGTATTCGCAGGAGCCGCGAGTCATCGCGAATAGCGTCGGCTATCTGCTTCGAGTCTGGCCGGCGCACAAGGCGGGACCGCGGTCGCTCTTTTCAACCGCACTCTACAGCCAGATCAAGCTACTGCTGACGCGGCCGGACGGCACGACCCAAAGCCAAGACCTGACGTTCGCGCCCGACGGCTATTACGCCTACTGCACGAGCGGCAGCGGCTGGTTTCCGTACACAGGACGCTACTACCTGCAACTTCAGCTTACGCGTACGAACGGCGCGGTTGAGTTTTCGAGCCAGATGTACCTCGAAGCGCAGCCGCAAGGGGGTCAGTGATGCCGCTGGCGGACATCATGGAACACCTTCAAAAGATGGCCGGAACGCCGGGGATTCCGACTGCCGACGAGGAAGCGTTGCAGGCACCGACCATCGATCCAGTCACGGGATTGGCGACCGGTGTAGTGTTCGGTCCGGCGACAGCCGCGCGAGTTGCTGCGCAGATGGCGCTCCTGCGGTTGATCGGTTCTCCGCTCGCGAACAACCGATATGGTCAGTACCTTGTGGATAACGGGACATTGACGAAGACGCTGGACCCATTGCGGAAGCTTGGCGTCAATCAGTCATTGAAGATCACTGAGGACCAGACGCCGAAGTGGCTTCAGGCGCTCCAGCGAATCCTATACGGCGCCGGAGAGGCTGAGTAGTGCCGCGCGGGACCAAAACCGTCGAGATCGTGTCGCCGGTCGAGGGCACTCGTTTCGACCTGCCAGCCCACAAGCTCAGCCCCGCAATGCTGGCGGCGGGGTCGTACAACGTCTTCTGCGACCAGACCGACATGCTTCGCGTGCGCTCGGGCTACTCGTTGCTTGCGGACAGCAAGGCCGGACAACGGTTCACAGGCGGGATTAGCTGGGTTGGCGTGAATGGCGCGGTGCGGACGGTCGTGGCGGGACTGAATCGTTGGTGGAGCTATAGCGGCGGCGCGACCGGCACGATTACGGAGCTATCCGGCAATCTCAGCGGGTCGGCCGACCACTTCACGGAGTTCGCGGTCATTTTTGTCAATGGCACCGATACGCTCTATGCGGTGGACGGCCAAAACGGCCTGATTTCATGGACGCCGGGAAGCGCGAGCATCACTCAGGTCGGAGGATTGCCCTTCGAGAACGCGATTGACATTTTCGTGCTCGCCAACCGGCTTGTGGTCGTCGGCACGACCGAGAGCGGCGTGTTCTATCCCAATCGCGTGCGCTGGTCGGCGTTCAATAACCCGACAAGTTTTCCGGTGCAGGCAGTCGCGGATCTCGTTGACCCTGGCAGCGGAATCGCGGCGGCGGCCCGTCTCGGCAACCTGAGCGCGTACATCTACATGGAGCAGAATCTGTGGCAGATGAACGCCCAGGTCGGCGACGACGCCAACGCCTTCGCGTTTCAAGAGTTTGCGTTGGGCGAGGGTGTCGTCGGGCCGGCCAGCACCGCCGCCATCGTCGCAATCGAAGGTACGCACTACTTCCTCGGTAATGACGGCCGCATCTGGACATTCAATGGGCTCGCCCCGCAGAACTTCGGCATTCCGATCCAGTCGTACGTTCTCGACAACATCAACTTTGCGAACATCGGGCGGTCCTTTGCGTTCTATTCCCCGTCCGGCCGTCACGCTCGATTCCATTTCCCGACGACCGGCAGCGACCCCGATCAGGCGGTCTATTATTCGCTTGATTTCAATCGCTGGGAGCCGCCGGCGAAATACCAGCAAGCATTCACTTGCGGCTTTAGCGGACCGTTCGGTGGGGCGACTTCGACCTATCGGCCAACCGCATTCGTCGGCGATGGCGTGGGCAAGTTTTACGAGTACGACACTGACACCGGAGACAACGGCGCGCAGATTCCATTTACAGCAGTCTGGGGGCCTCGGAGCACCGCATCGCTTGAAAAGATGCAGATTCAAGCCGTCGAGGCCTTCGTAGAGCCGTCGAGCGCGAAGGACATCCTTACGTTTCGCGTGTACGGTCTGCGAACGCCCATCGGGAACATCGAAGACCTCAGTCCGGCCTACCTGATGTCCTACAAAGAAAGCGATTTTCAAGTAATTTCCGCGCCCGGCGTGGACGCCCCTGGCTCGACTTTCTACAACTGGATTCAAGTTGCGCTCAGCGGCACGTCGCCGGGGAGCCTTGCGTTTATTGGGGCTTACGTCCAGGTCAACGTCGTGAACAAGGGCGTCTATAACCTGACGGGCGAAGGGGTCGAATGATGGGCGTTCAAGCGCCATTGGGGCTCCCGCTGCCGGCGCCGCCGCGTCCGCAAGACCAAGCCGCCTACGAGGCCGTTCAGCAGGTCAGGTTCGTGCTCCAAAACAACTGGGGCGCGATGATGGCGCGATTCGTGACGCTCGGGATCTCCCAGGTTCAGTACGGAACGTTGACGTACCCCGCCAACACCGCCACGGAGAGCGCGACGTTTACGGCGCCGATGCCGGACAACACTTACGCACTTATCCTAGCGCCGATGGGGACTTTTTCTTCGGTAGCGAAAAATACCACTGGGTTTTCGGCCACGCTGAGCAGTCCGCCAGCAGGCAATCTCAGCGTCGATTGGGTGGCGATCCGATGATAACGCGAATTCGCGGAGACATCTTGGAAAGCTGGGGGCTATATCCGGCCTTTGAGAAGCGCGTGCTTGAGTACGCGAAGGAGGTCGGCGTCCCGCATCAGCCAGCGCTTCTTGCGACGGAACTTCGCCAGCGCTTTGCAATGACGCCGGTCGCGAGCGGCTATTGGCTATTCGGTGATGGCGACGGCGCGGTGCGGGCGCACGTTTGCTCGTGGCTTTCGTATCAACTGGGCACGATAACGATTTTCGCGTTTCAGGCGCAGGGACTGGTCGGCGAGGACCGGCACGCGTGGGCTGGCGAGCTCCGCGCGTGGATCGACGAAATCAACGCTCTCCGTGGGCGCGTGCCTTATATTCCGGCAGTCGCGCCGCTCAGCAGCATGGAATTTGTCGGTCCGGCGGACCCCGAAGTGTGGGCACGCTACTTGGCTCCGCTCGGCTTCACGCAGCCAAAGGCGCTTCATTTGATGCATTTCGAGGTCGAGCAGCCTTCGGCCGGGAAGCTGGCCGCGCCGTCCGACCGGCGAATTGTCGTGCCGTCGCTGCTGGCGGCAAGGAGAAACTGAAATGAGCTTCGGCGGCGGTTCGAGTTCGAGTTCGACCAGCCCCTCGGTCCCACCGGGCCTTGAAGGACTGTTGAGCATGGCGAGCAACCAGTTCGCCTCGCTTTATGGCCTGCCGAGTCCGGGGCAGTTCATTCAGGATTACCCGCGCCAGAAGATTGCGCCGTTGACGCCCGACCAGTTGGCGCTCATCAACCAGTACGTCGGGTTGGGCGAGAATCCATTTGCGCTGAATCCGTCGGAGCAGTCGGCCGCGAATGCCTACGGGCAGCTCGCATCCGGCGCGAATTACACGGTGCCCTATGGCGAAAAAATCTTTCAGGACATCACCGCGCCAACCGTCGAGTCTCAGATGGCGCTGGCGGGGCTGGGGAACTCCGGCGCGCTTGGCGAGAATCTGGCTATGGCTGGCGAGCAGATGGCGCTGCGGCTGGCCGAACAGGGAATCCAAGCGCAAGAAACAGGAGCCCAGGGGCTTTTCGGCGTCGGCAGCCAGCAGTTCAACCAAGGCATCACGAACCTCGCAAACGCGCTCCAGGCCGCTGGAATCCCGCAGCAGGAAGCGCAAGCCATCTTGAGCTCGCGGTACAACCAGCGGCTTGGGCAGCTCATGGCAGGGCTGGGCGAGGAGAACATGGTGGCGTCATGGCTACCGGCGCTCATCGGCCAGAATAGCAGCGGCAGTTCGTCGCAGACGGGATTCTCGTTGTTCTAATGAGCTTTCTAGCATCTCTTTTCGCATCGTTGGGGACCGGCGCGACCGCCGGCGCGGCCGACGCGGCTGGCGCGGCAGCGGGCGCAGCAAATCCCGCGCTGGCCGGGATGACGCTTGGCGACTTCGCGCAAACGGGCGCCGACAGCCTTGCGACACTCGCGCCGGGCGACGTGAATACACTTGCGTCGCAGATCGGCGAAACGGCGGCTGGCGGGGGCGGCCCCAGTTCGTTTCTGCCGCAACTGCTTCAGCAACTCGCCGGGCATGGCGGCAGTGGAGAATCCGCGCCGACCGCGCCGACCGGCGTAATGCCGAATCTCCAATCGATCATTCAGTCCTCGTATCAGCGAGGACTTACTGGCGTGCCGATGGGCGTTCCGCCGATAGGGCTGCGAAATGGCTGACGACAGCACGCAGTTTCAGGAGCCGACCAGCGCGGACATCCTCGGGCTCGTCGGATCGCTTTTCGGCGGACGCTCGCCGCTGGGGCGCCTTGCGAGCGCCGGTGCGGGCTTCATCGACAAGGGCGCGCGCGAAAAGTTCGAGCAGGCGAACCGTCCACGGATTCTTCAGGGATACGTCAATGAGGGCGTCCTGACGCCGGACGACGTGAACCGGATGCTGGGGTATTCGAGCGACGAGTTTCTGGCGATTCAGCCGAAGCTCGACGAGGCGGTCCTGCGGAAACGGGCGCAGAAGACGGCGCTTCCGAAGCTACTGACGCATGGTGAAGTTTTCATGCAGAACGGCGTCCCTGGTCAGTTGGAAACGACTGGCGACCAAACCGTATTTAAGGCCTTTCCTAAAGGGACGGCACTCCCGGAGCAGGCCAACAAGCAGAGCGTCGAACAGCAGGAGTTCGATGCGTTCAAGAAAGCTTATCCTAACGCGACTGCGCTTGATTGGTTCAACTACAAAATGGCGCAGGCCGCTGCGCTGAAACAGAAGCTTGCCGAGCAGGCACCCGCGCAGAAGTTCGAGAATACGCCCATCGGCGCGTTGACGGGGCGAACGATGCTGACGCCGGGCGGCAAGCCGTGGCCCGATCCAAGGATGACTGTAGGCGAGGCAGCAAGGCGCGGCGGGATTCTTCTTACGGACAAGGACGCCGACCAGTTCGCAAGTTCGATTGCAGCCGAAAAGAACCTCGACACGCTACTTCAAGCAGGCGGAATGGTCCTCCCCAAGAAAGTGCCGACCGGAATCGGGGAGACCGCGCGCGACATCGCGATCAATCCGGCGAAACGGTACATCCTTGCGAAAGTCGATCCCAGATATGCGGGATACGAGCACGCTAAAGCGGGCATCATTTCGTATGTGCGCGAGCTCGCGCGTGCAGGTCGCATCAACAATTCTGAATTAAACTTGATCGTGAGTCGGCTCAATAACGCGCAGACGTTCCCCGCGCTCAAGAGCGCCGTCGATACCGCACGGCAGATCATGCGCCAAGACCGCGCGACTCTCGTGCGGGCCGGTCGTCTGAGTGAGTCGAGTGAGCCGCCGATCATCGGCTACACCCCTGACGGCACGCCCATTTACGGAGCGCCGAATCCCTGATGGGCGCGATGCCAAATTTCGATCTCGACACCCTTCTCAACCGCATGGGGATGCTTGAGGACGCCTCAGGCAATCCGTTCGCTCGCGGCCGTAAGGGCGAAATTGGTCTGTTCCAGATCATGCCGCAGACTGCGCGTCAGTACGGCGTGATGCCGGAGCAGTTGACAGACCCCGCGACGAATCGGCGCGTGGCAAAGTCCTATCTTCGCGATCTATTCAAACGCTTCAAGGGGGACGCGCGGCTGGCGCTTGAAGCCTACAATGCGGGCCCGACTCACGTTGCGAAGGGCGACGTGCCGGCGGCATCGGAGGCCTACGCAAACAAGGTTTTGGGCGGCGGCGACATGCCGTCGCTAATACGCAGTCAGGCGATGCCCGATGTCAGCCAAGCGGCGCAGCCGTCAAATGTGTTGACGCTCCCGAAAGTGCTCAGCGGCCTCATGGGCGAAGGAACGGCCTACGCGGCGGAGCCGGTCGGATACGTCAAGGACAAAGACGGGAAGTTCGTTCCCTATCACGGGCCTATCGCAAAAACGACCGTACCGGCGGCGGTCCCTACGTCATCCGAAAAACCGGAGCCGTTGGGCGCGCGTCTCGCCGGATGGTTGCCTGCGGTCGGGCAGTTCGGCGGAGAGGCGCTTGGCGCGATAGGTGGCGCCGCGATTCCTGGTGCGGGCGAAACGGGCGTACCGGAATACGTCGGCGCAACCACGGGCGGCGCGCTTGGCTCTGCGGCCGGTGCCGAAGCTGAGAACAAAATCCGTGCAGCCTACGGACTGCCGCCTGTCAGCGTTGGCGAAGAGGCGGCAGTAGGTGGCGTTGGTTCTGCGGTCGGGGGTCTGCTGCCTCTTGTTCCGCGATTCCGCAAGGCTGCCGCAATCATGCGCGCAACTGGTCAAAGTTTCCGCGACGCGCTCGAGGAGGCGCGGACAGCCGAGGCGGCACTTGAAGGAACCTTTGGGACTTCCCCTCGGGTCGCCAAGCAGCTTGAGCAGGCGCCCGCAAGTGTGCTGCGGAAACCTTACGAGGAGACTTCGGAGCGGGGACTTCGCGATCTCGGGACGGAGTACGACAAGCTGCTTGCGCCGTACGCGCATGTTCGCACAGCGAACGACCTTGCGCAGAAATTCGCGGCGCGTGGACCGATGCTGAAACTCGTCGGCAAGCCGATGCGGAAGTACCTGCAAGAGCAGATCGAGAGCGCGCCGATGACTGTCCGGCGCGAACAGTTCATCCTGAGCCAGATGCGGAAGCTCGCCCGCAATCTGGATCCCAAGAAAGACCGCATCGCGCTTTCGGTGCTCGGGGAACTTCAGAAATCCGCCGAAGACGACATTGATAGGGTTATCGGGCCTACGGCGGCAACGCAGCGGCGTGCGCTGGATACCTATTACGCTCGCCAAGTTGCGCGCTTTCCTCTCCGTGGCGTGCGTCAGGCTTTTACGGTGCCGGGGGCGGCTGAGGCCATTCTGAAAGCGGGGAAAGGCGACACCGGCCGCGTCGCGGAAGTCATCGACCAAATGAAAGTCAACGGCCAGCTCGGAATGCTGCGCCGCGGATTCGCCGCGCGTCTTTACCAGAAGGCGGAAACCGAAGGCGCGAACAACATGGCCGACCGGCTGAGCGCCCTCAAGAAAACTGTCGGCGGCGTCGATACTGAGGTCTTCAACAAGCTGTATGGGGCGGGCGCAAAGAAACAATGGTTGCGCACCGCCGATGAGGTACTGGCGAAGCACAAGGAACTACTCGCGCATCCCGATGAGGCGGCGGCAGTCGCAGCCAGGGTCAGGGAATATCTCGAATCGCCAGTGCTCGCGCCGCTTGCGCATTATTTGCGATGGGGTGCTGCGCTCATCGCGGGCGGCGAGGCATTCGGCTTCCAGGAAGCAACGATTGCGGGCGCGGGCCTCCTTGGAATCGAGGGCTATCAGATCGTCGCGCATTCGCGTCCGGCGATGGCGCTATTCGAGAAGGCGTTAGCCAGCAAGGATTCCCAGACGGCGGCGCGATTCGCGGTTGCGGCGTTCAACGCGGCGATGCGCGCCGAAGCGGAAGGGCCAGCCGATGCCCAACAGTGATGTAACTGGACGCCAGTGGCGGTTTCTGATGGCGAAGTTCGGCCCAAACTCTAAAGAGGGCCGCAAACTGCGTCGCGAACGGCGCAGCGGTCAAATCAGCATTCGGCGGCGCGTACGCAAAGGACGCGGCATTTCGCGCGGGAGTCGCAGAAAATGAGACGCGGGCGGATCCGAGACGTTGCGCTCGATCGCGTGCGCAGGCGGCAGGCGCGGCGCTCGGTACAGTTGCGCGATCAGCTTACGAATATCGGTAAGGTTCGCAGTCTTCGCTCGCGCGGGAAGCGTTTGCGCGCATCACGGAAAACGAGGAGCAAGACCTATGGCTTTTGACACGGGCGCCGAAGACCTCATTCTGCGCAAGCGGGCGCGAGTGGGCGGCGAAGGCAAGCGGACGACCGGCGCGCGCGAATTGCGTACGAGTTTCGAGCGCAAGTTCATCCAGCGCAAACGCGACAAGCAGCGCGCGAAGTCGGGAAGGAGAATGTAATGGCACGCAAGAAGAGGACGCGAAAGTTTCTCCAGGAAGCGCGCGAGCGTATGGAGCGCAAGGGCACCGTTGGCGCATTCACGCGCCAGATGGGCGGCCACCTCACCGAGAAGAAGATCCGCAAGGCTGAACACTCGCGAAATCCGAAGACGCGCAAGCGGGCGGTGTTCGCCGAAAACATGAGGAAGATCGCACTCCGGCGCAAGCATCGCGGTCGCGGACGGAGAATGTGATGGCGACCTATCAGACAAAGACAGGCGTTCCGCTCGTCGAGGCGGTCCAATTCGACCCGGCGAAGCCTTACCCTGACGGCGCTTGGGCTTTCGGGCCGATGGATTTCCGATGCGCGACCGCGCGCGGCAACGTGCCGATTGTCAAAGGCGACTGGATCGTGAGCGTCGCTGGCGAACGCCTTGTCATGCCGCATGGCGTGTTCGAGACGCTGTTCGAGCCGCCGGCACCGAAGCCGAAGAAAAAGGCGGAGGTTCTGAACTGAGATGGCGACGTACAATCCTACGGTCAATGTCGCGACCGTCAGCGTGAACTCGGCGACGGTTCCGGTGTCACTCGTGGCGCCGGGATTCGTTGCTGCGGCGCTATGGATCAAGAACCGGGTGGCGAGCGCCGTTCCGGTCCTCATTTTTCCGTACACCACCGCCGCGCCCCCGAATGCCGCACCGTCCAACACTTACGAGTTGGCGCCAAACAGTGCGATTCCGTTTCACGATGCGCTGAGCAGCGCGGCGTCCGGCGCGGATGCGGGCCTCGGAGTCGGCTGGGCCGCCGTTCTCGAAAGCGGCAACACAGCCTGCACCGTTGACGTGATATGGCGCTGAGGCGAGTCGGGCTGTTTATTTTCGCGCTGCTGATTGCGGCGCGAGTCGCATTCGCGCAGTCCTCGCCTTGGACCGCCAACACCAACGCGAACGGCTTTCTGCTCCAGCAGCTCGGGCAAGGCGCGACGCAAGGCGATGCCTGCGGGTGGGGGCTCAACTGCCAATTCAATAACCTCACCATCAGCAACGAACTGACCATTCCTGGCGGCAATTGGATCAACATTGGATTGTCGAACACTGGCACGTTCGACGGATTCATCAATTCGCTCAAGGGCTACGAACTCAATGGGCAGCCGGTTTCGTTCATCGCGCCCACGATTATTGTCGCAAACGATTCCTCTGTCGGGACCGTCAACAATACGCTGACGAAGTTGGCAGACGTTCCGTCGAAAGCCGTGCGAGCGGCTACGACTGACACGGGCGGGATAGTCGGCATAACGACGCAGGATGGCGGGACGACCGGCAGCGCGACGATCCAGTTTGGGGGCACCGCGTCCTGCATTTTCGACGGCGCGACTACGGCCGGCGACTATGTACAGATCAGTTCGACGACAGCGGGAGCCTGCCACGATGCGGGCGCGACGTATCCCGCGTCGGGGCAGGTCATCGGCCGAGTTCTTAGCACGAACATCAGCCAGGGGACGTACACCGTTGATCTGTTTTCGCCGGAGATTAGCGGATCGACCGGAGGGACCGTCACCCTTTCGGGCGATGTTACGGGGGCCTCGAACGCCAATATCGCCACGCAATCCAAGTCGGTTTACGAGCTATGGTCGAATGACGGCGTGACCGGCACGGCCACCGGCAAACTTATCAAGGACAATGGTTCTGGGCAGGCCGTAACCATCAGCACTGCCGATACCAGCGGTATCCTTGGAATCTGTAAAACCGGATGCGGAACGACAGGCACGGCCACCGTACAAGTGACGGGGTTCGCGTCGGGGGTTTTCGACGGAGCAACCACGTCCGGCGATTTCGTTTGTGCGTCAACTACGTCTGCGGGTGAGCTGCATGATTGCGGAACGTCTCAGCCGACCACCACGCAGCTCATCGGAACGGTCCTGTCCACGAATGCGACCGGTGGAACCTACACTTTCGATCTGTTTCCGCCGGGTGAGATTGCGTCCCTCTCGGCACCGGGTGGCGGTGGCCATGTAACCGGCGGTACTTGCACGAACCAGGTGGTAACGGCGATCTCCGCTGGTCATGCGGTCCCAACATGCTCGAACGTGCCGACTGGGGCGTTATCCGGTACGACCACCGGTGTTGTTTTCTCATTCGGCGCTGTTTCCGCCAGTCAGGTGTCCCACCTGCCCGTGCCAATCGCGGTCACATGGCCCGCGACCTTCGACGCTTCCAATGCCTTCGTAAGCTGCTCGACAAATCCGAGCGAAAGCGACGCCTATACGCTGAAATGCGGCGGCACGACGCTCGCGACCCTGACCGTCAGCACGTCGTGTGCGGCGAGCTATTCGACTACGACGGGCAGCCATGCGTCGGCGGCCGGCGAGAAATGCGAGCTGGACGCGCCGGGGACGGTGAGCGGGAACGTCACCTGGTCAGTGCAGGTCACGCGGTAGTAAATGAAGCGGCTTTTTACGCTAATTGCGTTCCTCCTGTGGGCGTCCCTTGCGCACGCGGCCGGCGCGCTGATGCCGCGTACCTGGTCTGCGGGGTTTACGACCCACGGTGCAGCGACCAGTGGCAACGTGTTGATGCCAATCGGAACGTGGGGCACCGGTGGCGTAGGAGCCCCCGGGCAGTGGGAGATACCGGCGGCCTCGAACGATCTGCTAATCGTGTCCTTCGGCCATGGCTCTACCATAACGAACGGCACCAATACGTCAGGTTGCACGAGCTTTGTCGAGCAGGGTACGAGCGGGATATTCAAAATTCGAGCGGGTCTCATCTCGGTTACGTCGGGCCAAGCATCCTGTAACTGGAGCAACGCAACCAATCAATTCTTCATCGGGTGGGGCATTGACTTTGCAGATTCCGACGGAACCGAACCGATTGTGGACGCCCTCAGCCCCGGTATAGCCAACTCCGGCGGGGCTGAGATTATCACCGATACCGTCACCACGACACACGTCAACGATTTGGTGCTCGGCGTCTTCATTAATGACGCGAGCAGCCTCATCGCCAATGCCGATCCGTGGCAGCAGGGCCAGATTGCTGGTTACGTAGGTACGTGGGGCGCTTGGACGTATCTTTCTCAGGCGGCGGCTGGAGTGTCCCTGCCGCAAGCGGTGATCGCGGGAGGCTCCGGA
>Ga0070741_10006003_pt1 | contig 26399 bp, 25 predicted proteins | sample Coa_R1_4_FD_66440 | JGI IMG/M metagenome (GOLD analysis project Ga0070741, IMG submission 66440) | Surface soil microbial communities from Centralia Pennsylvania, which are recovering from an underground coalmine fire - Coalmine... | ecosystem: Environmental > Terrestrial > Soil > Unclassified ... | reverse complement strand
CCTGAGCGGCAAAGTGGTATATCTCGCTTGCATTGTGAGCCACCCGCTGAACCAGCGACGCGTCGCGAATATCGCCGACGGTGATCTTCAGGCGTTCTGAATCATCGCACTCACGCCGAAGCCACTCCAGGTTGCGCTGAACACCGCGCCGCGACAGATTGTCAAAAATATGAATACGAGCATCCGTATTCTTTAACAGATGATGGGCCCAATTCGAACCGACGAACCCTGCTCCGCCGAAAATGAGGGCAGAACGGAACGATAGTAGCTTTTTCATCACGTCCTCTATTTCAGACGTGCCCGGAGGAGCACGCCTGTGCTAACGACAAGCGCACAGGTGTCAGGCCACCAAGCCATGAGCGGCAAGCCTTTCCATAGCTTCGTCCACGTTGTCTCTGGCCTGTTGTGATTGCAACCAAACCACCAGCTCCTCAATTCCTTCCTTCAGCCGCGTTTTCGGCTGATAGCCCAGGAGCTGTGTGGCTAGAGAAATATCTGCGAAACAGTGCCGGATGTCTCCGGCACGATATTTGCCCGTTATTTCGAGGGGCAAGTCCAAACCTAAAGCTCTTTGAAGTTCGCCCGCTACTTCGCGGATCGAGACTGGTTGCCCGGAGCCGATATTTACGGCCCGGCCGTCGGCGGCTGAATTCTCCATCGCGAGCAGATTGGCGCGAGCAATGTCATGAACGCTAACGAAATCGCGCATCTGCTGGCCGTCTTCAAAAATCATCGGCGATTTCCGATTCATCAGGCGTGAGGCAAAGATCGCTGCGACTCCGGTATAAGGGTTTGATAAGGACTGCCGAGTTCCGTAGATGTTGAAATACCGGAGTGCCACCACTGGAATCTGGTACGTGCGCCCGAACAGAAGCGTCATCTCCTCCTGGTCTTTTTTTGACAAGGCATAGATAGAGGTGCATTGCAAGGGCTTGTCTTCGCTTGTGGCGACCGGGCTCAGGGCTTGGGCGCAGGTAGCGCAAAGTGCTTCCCACTGCTTTTCCCTCATTTGCTCGAGTGAGCGTGGAGAAGGGGCTACATCTCCGCATTCCGAACACAGATACTTCCCTTCTCCATAGATTGACATCGACGAGGCGACAATGACCTTTTCGGGTTGTGAATGCGTATCGAGAATGGCCTGAAACAAATTTGCGGTGCCCAGATTGTTGCTGGCCGTGTAATCGGAGATCTGGTACATGGACTGGCCCACGCCAACTGCTGCTGCCAGGTGAAAAATGACGTCGACGCCCCGAATTGCTTTCTCCACTTGGCGCATATCGCGCATATCGCCCAAAATGAATTCTGCGTGCTTAGGTATGTATGAAGGCGGCCCGTCGTTATGGACCTGCGATGCGAGATTGTCAAAGATTCGAACGTCGTGTCCTGCAGCAAGCAATGCATCGGCGGTATGCGATCCTACAAATCCAGCGCCCCCGGTGATAAGAACTCGTTTCGCCTTCAATTCGCGTCCTTTCTTGCTGACCTTCATGAACTCCGGGCTACAACTACTAGGAAGTCAATGCCTTGTGAGATGCACCGGAAGTGCTGCAACTCGGGAACATTCCTAGCGAACTTTGGATGTATGTCACCAAAAGTGAGATGTCTTGCTGACCAAGTTAAGGAGAACTGCAATCGAAAGTGGCCCAGCGCTGGCGAACTCTGTCCGCGTACGCGAGCTCTCTTCAGTGCACGGAAGGTCGCTAGTCAACCAAGTTGAGCGTAACTTGCGCTGGTTAGGGAGTTGATCGGGGTTTCCGGCCTTTGAGCCACGCGCGCTGCATAGCGGACCACCATTTTTGCAGTGAATTCGGCAAAGTCTTCGCAATTCTTAGGAGGGCTGGTGTAATGCGGAGCGATTCCCAGGTGCTCAGGGGTAAAGCATAGCGTGAGCGTGGTTGCGAACTCTTCAATTGCCTGCATCTGGCGGTCGAACCAGATGTCGGCGTTTGGACGGAACGAGTCTGCCCAGCTCAGGCCGGTCCGCAGGTACGGCACGCCGAGGCGCCTTAGCCACTCGACCGAATCATCGAGGCGGTGATCTTCGAAATGGAACCATTGGCAGATTCCCAGGCCGGCCGGAAAATGCTCCAGCGCCATCTTAGGCTCTCCATTTTCTTTCAACAACCCCATGTAATAGTGACGATAGTAGGCGCTGCCTTCGGCTTCCTTGTGGCGGGTGGTTGCGGTCCACGTTGCTGGCAGATCGTAGAGGCTGTACCAATGAATGCGATCAACGATGGGAAGAAGCAGCTCCGCCGTGCGCTGAATGCCAAAAGCTTGGACCTCCTCAGCTCCAAAGGAAGAGACTCCGGCTTCAGAAACCCAGACCGGTTTGTTCGTTACCGAACGAATCTCCTCTACCTTCTTTGGCCAATCGTGAATGCTCCAATGATTCCAGTCGAGCGGAAAACCATGAATGGCGACGACGTCTACGTAATCGAGCACTCCATAGCTCCCGAGCAGCTTCACAAAATTCGGGTCAACTGGAGACATCCCGCCGAGCGCGATTGTTAATTGAGGATTGATCCTGCGAATTTCCTTCGCAGCGGCAATGATCATCCGCGCAAACATCCTCCAATCGGGATCAACCTTGAAGTCCCAGTGCGAAAGGTTATTCGGCTCGTTCCACAGCATCACCGCTTCGACCATAGTTTCCTTCGGGCGCCGTTTGGCGCTTCCATTCCTTCGTATCTTTTCCTGCGTTCGTTACTGCAACAGGCTCTATAGCGTGCCTTCCAACTCGTGATCCAAAATGTAGCGATCCCGGCGCACCGCGGCCTCCGGACTGCAAATCCACGTCTCCGGTTCCGGACGGGCCTCAATCTTCAGACCCGAGCTGCGCAGCATAGCTTCTACCGCCGCCCGGTTTGGGATCCACCAATTTGTAGGGTCGTGCGAGTAGCTTTTCTCGATGAAATACATCGCAGGGAAGTCGTGTTCTTCGAAGATCTGCGTATTCCAAAAAGGATAATCGTCGGCCCATTCACGCGTATCTTCCGACCCGCGGACCATAGTCTGGAAAACCAGCTTCCCGGCAACTTTCTTGATCAAATTGTCCAAAGCGAAGAGAGGATAACGAAGGTGGTAGAAGACACCCATGAACAGAACATAGTCGAATTGACCTGCCAGCTGATCAACCGCGTACACTGAGCATTTTTGCAGTTCAACTTCGAATCCGAGAGTTTGTGCGGCGAAACGCGCCTGGTCCAGATAGCGGTCGTCTACGTCGATTCCCAGAACCCGCTTCGCCCCGCGCTTCTTCATTTCGATCGAATAGAAGCCGGCATTGCAACCCACGTCGAGAACCGTCGCGCCGGTCAGATCCTCGGGAATCGCGGTTTCGATGTGCTTCCACTTGATGTTCGGAAAATCACCAAGAAAATGATGCGGCGCGGTCGGCACGCCATGAAGATCCAGATTGTGAAACCAGTCGCCCAACTCAGAAATCCGCTGTGCCAGTTGACCGCGTTCCACCCCAACAGGAGACGTTGGTTGGTGATGAATGGATTCGGTGGCGGACATGGAATGAAAATCGATGCACCTCAAAGATGCGGGAATCCAGAGTAGCGTTGCGTTTGTGACGAACCGATGTCTGCATCTGTCTACCTGGAGTAGTCTGCGGCCCGAAGTTGAAGACTGCGACGCACGGTAAGCACTAGTATCGACGAGCATCTGCAACCGAAAGTAGCAGTAACCCATCCAAGCCGCTCATGGCCGAAGAGTCCCTAAAACCGGCGATCACGTCAGCAACGGTCGCCCCTCTGCCGCCGGAAGCCGCAACTCTCTACCGCGACGTTCTGCTGGCGATGAATGAGCACGGCATTCCGTACGCCGTTGCCGGAGCGTTCGCGCTACAAAAATACACTGGTATCTGGCGTCTGACGAAAGACCTTGATCTCTTCATCAAAACCACCGATGTTCCTGCGGCGTTGCAATACCTATGCCAGCGTGGTTTCCGTTGCGAGACGCTTGACCCCGTTTGGCTCTCAAAGGCGCATCGCGGGGAATATTTTGTTGACCTGATTTCCGGCATGAGCAATGCAGTGATTGTGGTTGACGATAGCTGGATGAGACGCGCACAACCCACGATGATCGCCGGAATCCGTTCGCAGATCATTTCCGCCGAGGATTTGATCGCGTCAAAGTTGTTTGTAACGCGCCGCGAGCGATTCGACGGCGCCGATATCGCCCACATCATTTACAGAACGAAAGGCCAACTCGATTGGGACCGAATCCTGCAATTGGCCGGAGAGCACTGGGAGATGGTTCTATGGGCGTTGGTGCTTTTTCGCTATGTCTATCCCGCGCAGACAACCTATGTGCCGGCGTCCCTGTGGCAGGACCTGCTCTCCCGGTACATGCACGTGGTACAACACCCGAATCCTAAAGCCCCGTTCCGCGGCAGCCTGGTGGACGAAAACATGTTCTCGGTGGACATGAAAGATTGGGGACTCGAAGACCTGCAGAACGAATGCCGGGCGCGTCACCTTCAAAAGGCTCCAGAAAAGTCGCCCGTGTTGGGTGTGGTTCGGAGGACAGGATCGTAACCGAGATATGAGAATCGCGGCCACAGCCGACCTGCATTTCACGCCCACGCGTTTCAGCGCTCTGCATGACCAGTTGAATCGCGTACGCGATGAGGCCGACGTGTTCATCCTGGCGGGCGATCTTACAAACTATGGGCGTCCAGAGGAAATGGAACCTTTGCTCAACGTCCTGGTTAGACTACGTCTGCCCGTCATCGTCGTGCTCGGGAACCACGACTACGAGAGCGGTCGTGAAGGCGATCTGATGAAGATGCTGACGCAGGAAGGAATCAAGGTGTTGGACGGAAGCGCTTACGAGCGCGATGGCGTGGGTTTTGCCGGAACCAAAGGTTTCGTGGGCGGCTTCGGGCGCGGCGTTCTGACAGCCTTTGGCGAACCGGAGATCAAAACTTTCGTGAGGGCCAGCATCGATGAGGCCCTGAGGCTAGAGCGGGCCATGTCACAGTTGCGAACCAAGAAACGCGTCGTTGTGCTCCACTACGCTCCTGTTTTGGCTACAGTGGATGGCGAAGCGCCAGAAATTTATCCATTTCTTGGGACCTCACGCCTGGCTGAGGTCATCGACCGGCATGGCGCCGACCTCGTCGTTCACGGGCACGCGCATAATGGAAGATGCGATGGCAAGACGCCCGGCGGGGTTCCCGTCCACAATGTAGCAATCACACTCCTGCAATCCCAAAACCCACCGGCGGTGTACCGCGTTTTTGACATCTAGAAAACACCAACTAGACTAGAGACGCTTTTTGTATATACTTAACGTATACACATTGGAGAGTTGTGGCAACGGCTAAAGTATTTCGATCTGGAAACAGTCAGGCGCTGAGGCTACCGAAGGAGTTTCGCCTCAAAAGCAAGGAAGTGGAAATATTTCGTCGAGGCGATGAAATCGTGTTACGTGAAAAGGCCGGAGTTATGGGGCGGGCATTCGATTTGCTGGCCGGTTTGCCTGACGATCTGGATTTAGGAAACCGGACCCGTGACCTGCCGCAGAAGCGTAAGGGCCTTTAATGGTAATGGAGCCGCGGTATCTCCTTGATACAAACATCTGCATCTACATACGGCAACAAAAATCGCCTGCGTTGCTGCGCCGCTTTGAAAAACTCCGACCAAGAGAGGCGGCGATTTCAGTAGTGACATACGGAGAATTGTTTTACGTCGCCCAAAAGAGTGCATATCGGGCAACTGCCCTCGAACGGTTGCGCGAGCTGGCAGCACTGTTGCCGGCCCTTGCCCTTCCCGAAGGTGCCTCGGACTGGTATGGGCGAATCCGAGCTGATCTGGAAAGAAAGGGTAAGATGATTGGGAATAACGATATGTGGATCGCCGCCCATGCCCTCTCCGCTGATCTGATCCTAGTGACCAATGACGAAGGCGAATTCAAGCGGATTCCAGGAATCGCCATCGAAAACTGGGCAACACAGTCATAACAGACTTCCTCATACAACCTGGCGCAGGTACGTCACAAATTCATCGATGTCCGCCTCGGTCGTGTCCCAGGAGCACATCCAACGCACGACTGAGTCGGCTTCGTTCCACACATAGAAGAAGTAGCGATTCTGCAGCCTCGCAATGGCTTTTTTCGGAATTCTGGCGAAGACCCCATTCGCTTCAACGTCGTACACGATTTTCACTTGTGGAATTTTGCTGACCCCTCGTTTCAAGAGTTCTGCCATGCGGTTCGCGTGCCGGGCATTGCGCAACCATAAATCATCCGCCAACAAGGCCTGGAATTGTGCCGCTATAAAGCGCATCTTTGAGGCCAACTGCATTCCCTGCTTGCGGTAGAACTTGAAATCCTTGGCCAGCTTCGGATCGAAAAAAACCACTGCCTCCGCCCCCAGTGCGCCATTCTTGGTCGCTCCAAATGAAAGCACGTCGACGCCCAGATCGCGGGTTGCTTCTCGCAACCCAAGGCCCAAAGATGCGGCGGCATTGGCAATTCGTGCTCCGTCAACGTGCAAAAACATTCCATGATCATGCGCAAACTGCGCCAACTCCCGAATTTCGTCGGGCTTGTAAACGGTGCCGACTTCTGTCGCCTGCGTAATAGAGATGGCGCGCGGCTGTACGTGATGTTCATCCCCGACGCCTCGATAAACGGAACACACCGCCTCGACGGTCAGCTTTCCTTGCTTTGTGGGAACAGGGATCAACTTGCAGCCAGTAAACTTTTCCGGAGCGCCACATTCGTCGACATATATATGTGCCGCTTCGGCGCAGATCACAGCATGAAACGATTGCGTCAGGGCTTTCAGGCTAAGGCAATTGGCAGCCGTACCGTTGAAAACAAAGAACACGCTCGCGTCTTCTCCGAAATGCTTTCTGAACAGTCGCTCCGCTGACTGCGTATAGAGATCGTCGCCGTACCCGACAACATGGCCCTGATTGACTGCCGTTATCGCGGCCAACACCTCAGGATGTACACCTGCGTTGTTGTCGCTCGCGAAGCTGCGTGTCGGTTTCATGTGGGAACAATTTAGCAGAAGGCAAATCAGCCCCGAAAAGAGGCCATTCAAGCTTCTCGTGCGTCCAAAGTTGTAGGGTGCCTTGACAATGGATTTATGTAACTATACGGTTACACATATCTTCCCGACAAGATTCCCTGATGAATGAATGGAGAAACGGAGGATATCGGGCGAACTGTTGAACTGGGGATGCTATGAGCAGTAAACTGGCAAAATGCAAGTTGTTTCTGGCCCGGACATACAGTAGCCTCGCGAGCGCGATATCTCCAGGGACCAAAATAAAAGCCAAATGCCATAGGGTATTGATTTTTTTGGAGCCAGCGTCTCCGTCGTTTCATCCAACTATCAACTCTGGTCACACAATTCCTTGGCTCGGGGCCGATTTTTGTACGCTCCAAGAACATTTACCAACTGCATCTCGTAACACGATTAAAACGATATAGAGGAAATCATGGCGAAGCGGATGTTTCTGATGCTGGCGATTGTGCTGGCAGTCATTGGCGGGCTTGGGTTTTACAAGTACAAACAAATCAAGACGGCGATGGCAATGGGCGCCAGCTTCGCGCCTCCTCCCGACGCAGTCACGACCGTTGTCGCCAAGACCGAGAGCTGGCCGTCCACGCTGAACGTGATCGGCACCGCGGCGGCGATCCAGGGTGTAACCGTCAGCGCCGACCTCCCTGGCACGGTGGATAAGATTAATTTTGAATCTGGGCAGTCGGTTCATGCCGGCGATGTCCTCGTGGAGCTCGATACCCGCCAGGAACGAGCTCAGCTGGCGGCAGCAGAATCTGACCGGGACTTGGCGCGAATCAATTATGCGCGCGAACAGCAACTGGTGAAGGAAGGTGTGGTCCCGCGGTCAGAATTCGATAACGCTGAAGCGCAGCAGAAATCCACGGAGGCCAGAGTAGGAGAGATAAAAGCTACGATCGAACGCAAGACCGTCAAGGCTCCATTTTCCGGCATCCTGGGGATTCGTCAGATCAACCTGGGACAATACCTATCTGCCGGCCAGGCCATTGTCTCGCTTCAATCGTTGAACCCGATTTACGTAAATTTTGGCGTTCCGCAGCAAGAAACCCCTCGCGTTCGTATTGGACGCACGTTACGACTGACGAGCGATGACCTGCCCGGGGTTGAGTTCATGGGTAAGGTAACCGCGATCGATTCTGTTGTGAACGAAGCCACTCGCAACATTCAGGTTCAGGCGACGTTGTCCAACCCAGGGGGAAGACTTCGCCCGGGCATGTTCGTGCAGGTAGAGTTGGGGATGGGTGGGAATCGTAACGTAATCTCACTTCCTGCCTCAGCCATCAACTACGCCCCATACGGCGATTCGGTCTTCGTCGTGACCGATGAGAAGGATGCGAAAGGCAACCGCAAAGTAAAGCAGCAGTTTGTAAAAGTCGAGGGTTCACGCGGCGATCAGGTGGCAGTCGTTTCCGGTCTTAATGTTGGAGAAGAAGTCGTAAGCTCAGGAGTCTTCAAGTTACGTAACGGCGCTTCCGTGCAAGTGAATAACAGCGTACAACCGCCCAATAACCCGAAGCCCAAGCCCGAGGATAGCTAATGAAGTTCACAGATTTATTCGTACGGCGGCCAGTTCTTGCGATTTGTGTCAACCTCGTTATCCTGATTGCCGGTGTTCAAGCGATTCGCTCGCTGAGCGTGCGTCAATACCCCCGTAGCGACATCGCCGAAGTGCAGGTTTCGACGGTGTACGTAGGCGCGAACGCCGATCTTGTTCGCGGCTTCATAACCACACCACTCGAGCGCGTTATCGCAAGCGCCGATGGCATCGACTACATGGAGTCGACCAGCGCCCAGGGACTCAGCACTATCAGTGTCCATCTGAAGCTGAACTACGATACGAACGCTGCGCTCACACAGATCCAGGCCAAGGTTGCGCAGGTACGCAACGATCTGCCACCCGAGGCCGAGGCACCAGTTATCGAACTGCAAACTGCAGATAACCAGTTTGCGGCGATGTATATCGGCTTTTCATCGAAGGACCTCGACCAGAACCAGATCACGGACTACCTCACGCGTGTGGTGCAGCCGAAACTGACGGCTATCAGCGGTGTGCAGCGCGCCGATATTCTCGGCGGCCGAACTTTCGCAATGCGCATTTGGCTCAAGCCCGAGCAGATGGCAGCGCGCGGAGTTTCGCCATCGGATGTGCACGACGCTTTGTCTAAGAACAACTACCTGTCAGCTCTCGGCAGCACCAAAGGTTCCGCGACCTCAGTAAACCTGGTCGCGAATACCGACCTGCGCACTCCGGAGGAGTTCCGCCAGCTCGTCGTAAAGCAACAGAACGGAGTCGTCGTGCGGCTGGGAGAAATCGCCGACGTCGTTCTCGGTGCTGAAAACTACGACGCCGATGTTCGCTTCAATGGCGAAAGCGCAACCTTCATGGGCATCTGGGTCTTGCCCACGGCCAACTCCCTGGACGTGATTAAGCAGGTGCGCGAGGCCATTCCGGGGATTAGAGAACAATTGCCACAAGGCATGAAAGTCGGGATTCCCTACGACTCCACTGAATATATTCAGGACGCGATCAACGAAGTGCTCCACACTCTTACTGAGACCCTGCTGATCGTGATTGTTGTGATCTTCCTGTTCCTGGGATCATTCCGTTCGGTCTTGATTCCGGTTATCGCGATTCCTATTTCGCTGATTGGTGCGGTATTCCTGATGCTGGTGGCAGGATTCACCATCAACCTGCTGACGCTACTGGCGATTGTGCTATCGGTCGGTCTCGTAGTGGACGACGCGATCGTCATGGTGGAAAACGTAGAGCGCCACCTGCACATGGGCAAGCCGCCGTTCCGCGCTGCGCTGGACGCAGCTCGCGAACTGGTAGGTCCGATCATCGCCATGACCATTACACTGGCGGCCGTGTATACACCGGTTGCTATTCAGGGTGGATTAACTGGCGCGCTATTCCGTGAGTTTGCGTTTACGCTTGCGGGCGCGGTCATCGTTTCCGGTTTTGTCGCGTTGACCCTTTCGCCGATGATGGGATCAAAGCTGCTCCGGCAGGGCGACACGGAAAAGGGTTTTGCCGGAATCATCAACAGACGCTTTGAGTGGTTCCGTGGGATTTATACCCGTGCGCTTGCGGGCACTCTTCAATACCGGCCCGTCGTGCTCACGTTGTGGGTGATCGTTGCCCTGTTAATGGTTCCCTTTTACATGTTCTCGCAGCGCGAGTTAGCGCCAGCGGAGGATCAGGGCGTTGTGTTCAGCGTTATCCAATCGCCTGCCAACGCTACACTCGACCAGACCAACTTGTTCACGAAGCAGGTTTTCAACGTTTTCAATTCCTTTCCTGAGCACGCCAGCATCTTCCAGATCACGCAACCGAGCGGCGGCTTCGGCGGAATGGTCACCAAACCGTGGAGCGAACGCAAGAAGACTGCGCAGCAACTTCTGGTCGAGGCGACCGGGCCATTGTCTAAGGTCGCGGGAATTCGCGTAATTCCGTTGACTCCTCCACCGCTCCCCGGTGGCGGAACGTTCCCGGTTGATTTTGTGCTTCAGTCTTCTGCGGAGCCACAGCAGGTCAGCGAACTGGCCCAGCAGCTGGTGCAGAAGGCAATGGCGAGTGGAATGTTCATCTTCGCTGATACGGACGTGAAGTTCGATCAGCCTCAGACAGAAGTTGTCTTTGATCGCGACAAACTCCGGTCGCAGGGTATCGATCTGAGCCAGGCAGGACAAGATCTCTCTACTATGTTGGGCGGGAATTACGTCAATCGTTTCAGCATTCAAGGCAGGAGCTACAAAGTAATTCCGCAGGTGAAGCGTGAAGATCGATTGACAGCCGATCAGCTGAAACATATCTACGTAAAAGGATCGAATAATGACCTCGTTCCGCTCTCCACGTTCGCTACGCTGAAGACCACGACGGAACCGCGGTCGTTGAATAAATTCCAGCAGTTGAACGCAGTGCGTATTCAGGGCGTCATTCCGCCTCCAGTGCCGCTGGATAAAGCGCTTACGTTCCTGGAGGACGAAGCGAAGAAGACGCTGCCACAGGGATTCACTTTCGACTACGCAGGCGAATCGCGTCAGCTTCGCGTCGAAGGTAGCAAGTTCCTGGGTACGTTCTTGCTTTCGGGTGTCCTGATCTACTTAGTGTTGGCGGCGCAGTTTGAAAGTTTCCGCGATCCGTTCATCATTCTTGCGGGATCGGTGCCGCTCGCAATCTCTGGCGCGTTGACGTTCTCCTTCTTGGGCTTCACGACGTTGAACATCTACAGCCAGGTGGGATTAATCACGCTAGTGGGTCTGGTTGCTAAGAACGGAATTCTTATCGTCGAATTCGCCAATCATTTGCAGGAACGAGGGCGCAGTAAACTCGATGCAGTAATCGAGGCGGCGAGCACCCGTTTGCGACCAATCTTAATGACGACTGCAGCAACCGTATTTGGCCACCTGCCGCTCGTGTTCGCAACCGGACCCGGAGCCGGCGCCAGGAACAGTATCGGTATCATGCTGGTCAGCGGCATGATTATCGGCACCTGTTTCACGCTGTTTGTGGTTCCTTCAATCTACATGCTGGTTGCCAAGCGGCACGTTGCCCTTGAGGAGATCGAGCGGCCCGAGATCGAGCTCCCTGAACCGGCAGGGGCCGCGGTCTAACAGCGACATGCGCAAACGTCTACTATTCGTTGCTGTTCTGACGGTTCTAGGCGTTGTGCCGCTGGCGGCCGAAGGCCCGGCCCAGCCCTGGACTTTTGCAGTCTCAGGCGATTCTCGCAACTGCGGCAATGTCGTTATGCCGGCAATTGCCGCAGATGCCCTTAAGCGCCATGCCGCCTTCTACTGGCACTTGGGTGATCTGCGCAAGATATCTGGTCCAGATGAGGATTTCATTCAAGAGCGAAGTCGCGAAGGCAAACCCGTAGACCTGGCCTCCTACGAACAAGAGGCATGGGACGACTTCATCGAGAACCAAATTAAGCCTTGGGGCCAAACTCCCTTCTATCTGGGAATTGGAAATCACGAGACGACCGCGCCCAAAACCCGGGCCCTCTTCACGGAGAAATTTCAACAATATCTCGACCGTCCGGACCTGAAAGAGCAAAGGCTGAAGGACGATCCTAAGGCGACGACGCCGAAGACTTATTTCCACTGGATGCGCGACGGCATCGATTTTATCTACCTGGATAACGCGACGGCCGATCAGTTCGATTCCGCGCAAATGCAATGGATTCGAGGCGTTTTAGACCGCGACAAGCGCGATTCTACGATTCGCATAATTGTAGCCGGCATGCATGAGGCGCTGCCTGAAAGCATCTCAGAAAACCACAGCATGAATCAGTTTCCGGCGGGAATTGAAACCGGACGGCAGGTTTATCACATGCTGTTGAACATACAGAACGAGGCGCACAAGACCGTCTACGTGCTCGCCAGCCACTCGCATTATTTTATGGAGGGCACTTTCAACACCGCTTACTGGCGGTCCAACGGCGGCGTATTGCCGGGGTGGATCGTCGGCACAGCCGGGGCTCAGCGATATCCTCTTCCTCCGGCGTCTCGAGACGCCAAGGCTGCAAAGACAAATGTTTATGGGTATCTGCTCGCGACCGTGAACCCGGAGGGGAAAGCTCCTGAGAGAATAAAGTTCGAATTCCGGGAACTTGACGAACAGAGCATTCCGCAGGAAGTCGTGCGGCGCTTCACAAGCGCTTTTGTACATCAATGCTTTGCAGGGAACAGTCTTAACGTTCGCGTCTTTTGATTTCGAGTTTGTCTCCCGCGAGTCATGATGTCCTCTGTGGCACTTCTCTGTGAAACTCAGTGTCCTCTGTGGTTGAGCTTTTCAAAACCCTCACCACAGAGGACACCAAGTTCCACAGCGAAAATCTCACGGAGATGCCGGGTGACAGGCATCATCGAAGCACAATAAAATAGGCAGCGCCATGAGGAATTTCCGGATCATTTCAACATCGTTGCTGGTGGCTTGTCTGTCGTTGTGTTCGTGGGCAGAGAAGAAGCCCCCGACACCCCTGTCTACAGTAAATTTTGTTGTCCTGCGCGATGAGAACGGCAAGCCGATCCGCAATGCGGCTGTCGTCATACATCCCGTCGACGAGCGTGGAAAACAGCAGCGCGGTGGAATTGAATTAAAGACCGACGTTGACGGTAAGACGGGCTACGACGGAATTCCTTACGGCAAGATGCGTATTCAGGTGCTCGCGCACGGATTTCAGACATATGGCGATGATTACGATATTGCGAAGCCTAACGTCGATATCACAATCAAAATGAAGCGCCCGGCACAGCAGTACTCAATTTACGAAGACCATCCGAACGAGAACAAAGACCAGAAAGACAGTAAACCGCAGTAAAGATAGAATTCTCAAAATTTCAGAATGCACTACCTTCTCAAGACTGAACCTTCTGAATACTCGTTCGCCGACCTGCAGCGGGAAGGCACGACGATCTGGGACGGAGTTTCGAATCCGGTCGCGTTGAAGCACCTGCGAGGCATGAAGTCAGGGGACGAACTTATCATTTACGAGACGGGAGACGTGAAGAGCGCGGTAGGATCGGCTTCGGTCGTCTCCGTGGATGCATCCGATCCCAAGAATCCTCGTGTAAAAATCAAAGTGGGGAATCCACTGTCCACAAAGACGACACTGTCTGATATCAAGGCCAACAAGCTTTTCGCCAATTCACCCCTGGTACGGCAAGGCAGGTTGAGCGTAGTGCCACTGAGTGAAGCGCAATATAAATTCCTAGTTCGCTGATAACGAGAAAGCCCCCTTCACTGCTACAGATACGGGCTTGTGAAGGCGGTAAGATCGCGCGATTTTTTCGAAAACAGGAAGAGAGTCTTCGAAAAGGGGCTCCAGCGTCCAGAAACTGAGTCTCACCATTCTGTCTTCGTATTGAACGATATAAACCAGAAATTTGAGCGTGATGTGTAGGTTTGGTGCAACGGCCTGAAATATCAAACGAATGCCGGGCCTGCCGTCCAGTTGCATATCGGACTTCTCGAATCTCTTATAGTCCTCAAACTTGGACTGGTATTGTGTCTCGCAGAACACTTCATAGGTGGTCAGGTTCCCAGCAAACTTCTCCGGCGTGACGGCAAGAAACTGCGATTGGTCGGGCGATTTGAGTGCAGCGGCGATGTCGGATTGCTTCGCGCGAAGCTCCGACGCAAGCACCCACCCTGCGGGAACAACGAGTTGAAACCCAGCCGTGCGGTTCGTGTACTCAGTTCCGGAGAGCACCTCATCAACCTGGGCTGGTTCGTTCGACTCTGCGGCAGAAGCAGACTTTGCATCAGGGAATGTAATTTTGACCAGGTCTGTCCGTGGAATTCGGATCTCGCCGTAAGGCATTTTGACGCGAAAAATGTCGCCTTCCACCTCAACAATTGTTCCGGTAACCTTCGTTCCATTTTTGAGCTCGATCTCCTCAGCCTTTAGCGAAGTGACGGTTGAGAGCAGTAGAGCTGCAACCAGGAGTTTGTAATAGGAGAGCATTCGGGAACTCTGGATGGAGCATAACAGATGGTATAAAGCGGGAACAATAAACGCCGGAGTCGCTTCTCCTCTTAAGTAACCATCCGCATAAGTCCGGCAGGCAATAAGTCGGGAACAAGGAATTTTCTCCGCGCCTTGGCGTTTTCACAAATTCGTTCCGCCGCGAGATATCCGCTCCGAACTGCACCCTCCATAGTTGCGGGCCAACCGGTTGCAGTCCAGTCTCCGGCGAGGAATACGCGCTGCCATGATGTCTGCTGCGAAGGCCGGTATCTGTCGATACCGGGCTTCGGGGAAAAAGTTGCGTTCAGTTCTTTGACGACAGTTGCCTTCACGAGCTTCGCATCGTGTGCCGCCGGGAAAAATTCTCGGACTTCGCCCAGCGCGAGATCGATTATTTCCTGTCGAGATTTCTCGATCAGTGATTTCGACGAACTGATGACGAGTTCGATGTAGCTTGGTGAACCAGCACGTGCGTCAAGCAGCATCGATTTGTGAAACATCCACTGGATCGTGCGATCAAGAAGCACGGCGTGCGGCAGATCGCTGATTTGACGATCGAACCACAGGTGCACTCCTGTAATTGGCGAGGTTTCGAAGTGCGAAAGCTTCGCTCGCAAATCCGAAGATTCGGGTGTATCCGGAAGTATCTTCGACAACGAATCAAATGGAACGGCCAGCACTGCGTAATCGAACCCTTCTTCCGAATCTTGCAGCCTAAGCCTGACATCATTCTGTGCCGCTACAATCGATTGCACACTGTTGCGATAGCGAACAGTTCCACCGTGGGCAGAAATGTACTCACGCGCAGAGTTATAGAGTTCGGTCAATGGCACTGCCGGAATGCCCATCACGCGCGCGTCACGCGACTTCATCGATTCCCGCACAACCTGCGCGGCATACGGCACAGCAATGCGATCCAGGTCTTCGCTAAGAGCGCTGACAAGGATCGGTTTCCAAAATCGCTCGATGGTATTAGGCGTTTGATGATGCAGCTCCAGCCAGTCCTGAAATGAACGGCCGTCATCTGACGGCCGTCCCATGATTAATGCCGGGAGAGCACGAGACAACGCAAACTTGTCTCGAGCATTTAGAAACTTGAAGCGTAAGAATGCAGGCGTTGCATGGAGCGGAGCAGGCACAGAAGTTGAGTCGAGAACGGATTGCCGTCCGCCTGGTTCAATAAACGTCATGCGATCGAACCAGCGAATCTTGCTCTCAATGCCGATCTTCTCGTAAAAGGCAATCAGGTTTGTGCACAGCTTGAACAACACATGCTGGCAGTTATCCACGACCTCTCCCGTGCCCGGATGTTCATAAGAAGAAGCCCGCCCGCCGAGATAGGGACGACGTTCAAATAAAGTGACCCGGAACCCAACCTCCGAAAGTGCGCAACCTGCCGCCAGTCCTGCGAGGCCGCCTCCCACGATCCCAACTGAAGGGCGACCGCCGCTATCGTGTATTGGATTTTTGAATTCCGGAGACTCAGCGGGGAGCATTAGAGGATTCGCTTGAGAAATCCTTTGCCAAAGATGCTCAGCTTCTCGGTTACTGTGAGACTTACTTTGCGGGAGAACACGTCGTAGTTGAGCCGAACGATCTTCTGCAGCAGTCCACGATAAATACTGACCAAAACCCAGAGGGCAGGCTGACTGTCTTCTGAAATGAGTGCAAGCAGCTCGTCACCAGCCGTGTAGTTCTCAAATGCGCGTTGCGCCTCGAATTCGAGAAGTGGGCGCAACTTTGCCGGATCTTCAACATTGGCGAGGTCAGAAACGGAAATTCCAAAATGCGAAAGGTCTTCTTGCGGCAGATAGACCCTGCCTAGCGCGGCGTCTTCCTTCACGTCGCGAATGATGTTCGTAAGCTGAAAGGCCAGTCCCAGACGTTCGGCAAGCCGCTCCGCAGCTGGATCGCGGTAGCCGAAGATATGAATGCAAACCAGCCCGACCACCGAAGCAACGTTGTAACAGTACTGCTGCAGGTCCTGAAAACTACGGTATTGAATCGGATGCTTCGGCGCGTTCTGTTCGTGGTCTTCCTCCACATCCATTGCGGTACCGAACGCGAGCTGATCGAGTAATCCCACGGGAATTGCAAAGTGACGCTGCGCATCTACCAACGCAAGCAAGACAGGATCATCCGTGGGGAATCCGGCGTGTGCGGCATGAAAAGCATCTACCCATGCGTCCAGTCTTTGTCGGCGATCGCGGGCTGAGAGCGAAGGATCATCCGCGATGTCGTCGCAACGCCGCATGAAGGCGTATACGGCGCTCAGAGCCTGCCGCTTGGGTTTTGGAAGGACAAGAAATCCGTAGTAAAAATTCTTCGCTTGTGTGCGGGTGATGCCCCGGCAGACTGAATAGGCCACATGCAGCTGCGATTCAGTGGGAATATACGGTGTCGGAACCTGGGCCATCGTGCTCATATCAGCTTACGAAGCGCCGCTCGAGCCACAAGCGCAAGTTTGCGAGATTTCGAAATTACCAGACGCCGCCCGAGCACCGCAAAACCCTGGCGCTCGATAGCGTTCAGAATCTCTTGCCCACCACGCGAAAACAGTTCGATATCAATCGCGAGGTCACGACTTACTTTGCCGACCAGGGGCAGCCCGCGGCTAAACCATTCTCTTGCGCGCTGGACTTCGAAGCGCATCATCTCACAAAACTGCGTTGAGTTGTTGTTCGCCTCGATGTCAGCTTCAGTCAAGCCGAATTCCTTCATATCTTCCAGTGGAAGATAAATTCGACCCTTGCCATAATCGACACTTACGTCCTGCCAGAAGTTTGCAAGCTGCAGCGCCGTGCAGGTGAAATCGGAAAGTTCCTGACGCTCCACATCGCGATACCCGCACAAATATAGAACTAAATGGCCGACTGGGTTCGCTGAATATTTGCAGTAGCCAAGCAGGTCATCGAAGGTTTCGTACCGGGTGACACGCTGATCCTGCCGAAAAGCCGTGAGCAGGTCGGCGAACTCGTGCTTAGGGATTTCGAATTCGCGTACCGTTCCTGCCAGGGCTACGAAAACCGGATGCTTCGGATTGCCTTCGTAGCATGCGTTCAGCTCAGATTCCCATTCATCGAGCAGATGCAATGAGGCTTCCCGGTTACCGGTCTCATCGCCCAGATCGTCCGAAATGCGGCAGTAGGCGTACACATTAAAGAAATGCTGGCGCAGTCGCCTGGGCAGGAACCACGTCGCAACCGAAAAATTCTCATAATGCGACCGCGCCAGCCGCTCGCAATAGGTGTACGCCTCTGGCAGCGACGGAGCACGCGATGGGATCGCATACTCAGCCGGAACATGAGACCAAATAGAGGAGGCGGCACTCATAAAAACGTTTCAGCTCTCAGGAATTAGCTTTTAGCTTGACCGTCCATGCTAACAGCTAAAGGCTAAGAGCTAAGAGCTTCTATTGTCCCGGAATAATCGCAGTCTTAATGTCCCCGTTCCGGTTCATCATGTGTTCCAGTACCTGTTGCAAGCGGGAGAGTGGCGCTTCACCGGTGATGTAGTCCGTGGGACGAATTTTCTTTTCTGAAATAAGCGCAAAAGCCTTTCGTACGGCATCGGGGGTGTGATGGAACGTGGCTTTCAAGGTCACTTCAGAGTAGTGAAGCCGATTCGTGTCCAGTTCAACTTTAGCCCCCCTGGCGCATCCACCAAAAAAGTTGACGGTTCCACCTTTGCGCACCATCTCCGTCGCCCATATCCAGGCTTCCGGACGCCCCACTGCCTCAATCACCACATCGGCGCCTCGACCTGCAGGCGAAATCGCTCGCACCGCCTCCACCGGATCTTTCACGGCGCCCAGATGGACCACGTCGTGCGCGCCCATTTTTCGCGCCGCCTCGATTTGAGACTCGCGCTTCACAACCGCAATTACATTGCATCCCGTGGCTTGCGCTACGTGTACGAACATCAGCCCGATCGGCCCTGCTCCGATCACCGCAACGGTATCGCCGATCTCGACTCCTGTCTCGTGTAGTCCGCGCAAAACGCACGCCAAAGGCTCGACCATTGCGGCTTCCTCGAAACTTACATGTTCGGGAATAGCCAGCATGTTGAGTTCTGCGATCCTGCGCGGCACGCGAATGTATTCGGCATACGCGCCGTTATTGAAGAGCAGGTCTTCGCAGAGATTTTCCTGATGACGCGAGCAATAGAAGCAAGTCTGGCACGGAGCAGAGTTCAGCGCGACAACTCTCATGCCCTTCTTAAATCCACGCACGCCGGGACCAATCTCTTCGATTATGCCGGCTAGTTCGTGCCCAAAGAGCGCCGGAGGGACAATCATTCGCGCGTGATATCCGCGTTGATAAACCTTGAGATCAGTTCCGCAGGTGAGGGCCACCTGCACTTTCACGAGTACCTCTCCTGGTCCCACTCGAGGAATCGGCACTCTTTCAATTTTCACGTCCTCTTTGCCATAGAGGACGGCTGCTGTCATCTTCCCGTTCACTTCTACCTTTCAGTTCTTACCGACTTAATTTCCTGGCTGAATCACGATCTTCATCGAATCCGGCTGCGGATGCGCCGCCAATTCCAGCGCCTCCACCGCACGCACAAGCGGAAAACGGTGGCTTACCAACTTCTCGAGCGCCAGTTCCCCGCTCATCACGATGCGAACTGATTCTTCCTGCAAATCCACTGATGCGCTATACGAGCCCATCAGCGTCTTCTCATCCATGCAAACCGCAGCCGGGTCAAATATTGCTTCCCCGTGCTGCGTTTGAGCAAACAGCAAAACCCTTCCGCCGGGACGAACTGCATCCATCGCGGTGCGAATCAGGCCGTTACCGCCCACGGCCAAGATAGCAACGTCGGCCCCGCGGCCTTCGGTCTGCCGGCGCGACTCCTGGACCACGTCTGCGCGCCCGGCATTGATTGTGTTTTCGAGCCCGAACTCTTTGGATATTGTAAGCCTCTGATCGTACAAATCGGAAGTGATTACGCCAGCCCCTGCCCGTTTAGCCAATAGACTCAATATGATGCCGATAGGGCCCTGACCGATTACCAGCACGGTTTCTCCCGACTGTAGCGACAGGCGCTCAATCCCCTTCAAGCAGGTGTTCAGCGGCTCAACAAACGCAGCCTGCTCGAAGGACACTCCCTCTGGAATCCGGACCGTTCCCTTTTCTACAACCCAGTTCATCACGCGAACATACTCAGCAAACCCGCCCCCTGATGGCTCGAATCCGGCAGTGCAGCCAACTCTCTTATACGTTTCGCATTGGGCAAAGGTTTTGTTGCGGCAGTAGTAGCAATAACCACAAGGGATATGGTGAAAGACCATCACACGATCGCCGGGGACGAATCTGGTTACCTGGTCGCCCACAGCCGCTACAGTGCCTGAAGTTTCATGGCCAAAGATTCTTGGGGCGGAGTGCGAACCGGTGGCGATTTTCTTGAGGTCGGTTCCGCAAATCCCGCAGGTATGGACTTTGACTAAGATCTCTCCCGGCCCAATCTCTGGGACAGGAACCGTTTCAAGCCGAACATCGCCTTTGCCCCGATATACAGCGGCCAGCATGGTTGTTGGAATTTTGCTTGGAACCTGTGTCGAAGTCAGCTGCTCGGCAATGGTCATATTAACCAGGTGTTTGGGGCGGACACTCTTGTCCCCGTGTCGAGTTTGCGCTCCTGTGCTCTTGAGGACTCCTGGAACTATTGTATTGGTCAGAGCGCTTTCACGCAGCCAGGCACACAGGTTGTCTGATGCAAGTTGTGTGTTTCGCGCGAGACGAAGCATCTTAACCCACAGCCATGGACGCAGGGTGAGATGAAAAACGAGGGCCTGCGTCGCAAACTGCCCGCCTCGAACAAAACGATTCAATTCGGAGATATCGAAGTGGACTTCGTCAGAAATGGCTTTAACCACCAGAAATGGAAGGTTGTGCGCCTGCGCGGCACGCGCAACCCCCCCTGCTTCCATATCCACAACATGGGCACCGTAAGATTTAGCAAGCTGGCGCTTTTGCACGCAACTGGCGATCTCAGGATACGTTGCAACCACGGTCCGCCCTAGACTTGTGGTCCCAATGGGTGCACTCCGTATCGCGGTCTCGTGGCGACTCCCATCCTTCACGTCAACAACTGCTGTTGGAAAGACAGTATCTCCAACGTGAAGTTCGGGACGAGCCGCGCCGGCGATTCCAGCCGAGATTAAAAGTTCGGGAGAGTAATTCGCGATTGCAGCCTCGGCGGCCCGGCGAGCGCATGCGGCTCCAATACCGCCGCAAACTACCTTGGCGTAGTCGCTTTCGTAAAACGTAAATTCCCGGCCTTCAAAAACTACCTTCCTTGACGCCCAATGCTTGATCAGCGGCGAGACTTCACGTTCGAGAGCCGCGACAATGGCGATTTTTGGCTGAGAGCTCAAAAGTGGCAACTGCGACTACCGTGTGGGTCGGACATTCTTGTCCGACCTCGCAACTTCGTCCACATACCCATTCTGCTGAAACCACTCCGCCGCTCGTCGCAATGCATCATCAACCGGAACATGCCTCCAACCCAACTCCCGTTCAGCTTTTCCGGATGACACGAACATTTTTTTTCGTCCCATGCGAACAGCGTCGATCGTTGCCCGTGGCTCCTTGCCGCGGATTCGGCCGGTTACTACTTCGTCCACCACGCCGGTCGCTAACGCCAGCAGATAGGGCACACGTAACTTGGGCGATGGCAGACCTGTGATCACTGCTAATTTGTCCAGAATCTGCTTTAGCGTCAGGTTTTCGCCGCCAAGGATATAGCGCTCGCCGCTTCTTCCCTTCTCCAAAGCAGCGATGTGACCGTTCCCGCAAACCGTCGCATCGACGAGATTGAGCCCCGTATCCACATATGCCGGGAACTTCCGTTTCAGAAAATCGACAACGATTCGCCCTGTGGGAGTCGGCTTAATATCTCGCTCTCCAATGGGCGTTGTGGGATTGACAATCACCACGTCCTGCCCGGCACGAGCTGCTTCGATTGCAACTTGCTCGGCCATAAACTTCGAGCGCTTGTACGGGCCAATCATGTTGGCTAGTGAAACCGGCGAGTTCTCGTCCGCAGGGTGGCCGTTGGCGGTGAATCCCATGGTCGCCACACTCGACGTATAAACTACGCGGCGAACTCCACTCCTGCGTGCGGCATCCAGAATCGCGCGTGTGCCATCGACATTCGCACGATACATCTCTTCCGGATCGCGCACCCACAACCGGTAGTCGGCAGCAACATGGAACACGACATCGCATCCGGCAATTCCCTTCTCCAGCGAAACCGGATCGCCGAGGTCGCCGGTCACGCGGTCGGCCTTAAGATCGTCGATATTCTTGGTGTTGCTGTTTGCGCGAACAAGCAGGCGCAAATCCGCACCATGCTCGGCGAGCGCGCGGGCCACCTGGCTTCCGAGAAATCCGGTAGAACCTGTGACAAAGGCGAGCATCGTTGAATCTATTATGAACGGACATGGCGCGAAGCGTCATGCACAGTCAGCAGTGGCAAATGGCAGCATCGTCGAATCGGACAGGAATGTCCGACTCCACGCGGTAGGTGCAGTTGTCCGACTTTCTATGAAGGAGAAAAATCAAGAATGGCAGAACCGATCGTCACCTACCGAGGCACCGTCTATCCCTGGCACTGCGACCACATGGGTCACATGAACGTGATGTGGTATGTCGGAAAATTCGACGAGGCCACCTGGCAGCTGCTGGCGGCACTGGGAGCCGCGCCCTCACGGCTCCGCAAGGAAGGTTTCGGTTTAGTAGCCGTCGAGCAACACATCGAATACAAGCGGGAACTGCGGGCGGGAGACCTGCTTACGGTCCGCTCGTCAATCCTGGAAGCAAAAGAAAAATCCGTCCGCTTCCATCATGAAATGACGAATGATGAGACCGGTGAACTGGCGGCGACCACCCAGATTATTGGTGTTTGCATTGATACAACTGCAAGAAAGGCACGGCCAATTCCGGAAGATATTCGTGAGCGCATTGCAGCAATGCTTCAAAGCGCAACGTTAAAGCCGCGAGTCACAGTCAGTTAGACCCGCTATTGCGGCCTTGTGCGCGACTCGAGAATCAGCTTTACCAGATGCCCGAACTGTTCGTCGGTGACAGCATGAGTATCTGCGGCCTCGATGACACTCTTGGTATCGCGCGCCGCGGGCTCATTATTTGCGCGATGCACAATGACTAGATCAAGACTGGGCACGATAAGCACAAAATGCCCGCCCGCGCCTCGCGCCGAATACATTCCCGGCAGCGTACTCTCCGGAATGTGAACGCCGGCGTATTCCACCCACCACAAATACTCGTACCCGCCGACCGGGTGGTCGCCCCACTTCACCATCTCGCTTGTGTGGCTGCTCTTCTCCACCCAACTCTCGGGAACGATCTGTTTATTGCCCCAGCGACCGTGCCGCAGATACAGCAAGCCAAATCGCGCCAGGTCGCGAGCGCTGACTTCAAACATGTAGCCTCTGTGAATCGAAAGTGGACCACCGATGTAGTACACATCGCTCGGCTGGTAATCCTGCATGCCGATTGGTTTTGCAATTCGCTGGTAAAAAGCGTCGCCGATTTTAAATCCAGTTTTCTGCTCGAAAATCGTGCCCAGTGCGTTAAAGTCCCAGTTGTTGTAATACCAGAATGTGCCCGGAGCATGGCTACCGCGCGGTGGCCGCAGCTCTTTCATCGAGGCGGTCTCGAAATCTACTAGGTGGTAGACACCTGACCTTGCCCGCAGCAGATCGACGACACGCGCTTGCCGCTCTTCTTTTGTGAGATGATCAGGGGAATCGTCGATCCCAACCTGCTCGAGGGTTTGATTAATGTCGATCGCGCCCTCAGCTGAATAGATTCCATACAACGCGCTGATCAGGCTCTTCCGCATTGAGAAGCCATTGATCTTTCGTTCGAGATCGCCCCACTCGGAAATCACTTCTCCGCCTTGCACGATCATCACCGCCGCCGAATGGATGGAATCGGCGTATTGACGCGCAATGCCGAGCTTCTCCTCCGACCAACCCGCAGCTTTGAGAGAAGTGACCTTCTTCCAGGAAGCCCCCGGGAAGACCTGTTTGACGTCTTGGCCAAAGGCAGGATGAACAGTCGTGCAAAGCCCGACAGCGATGCACATAAAGAGGAAGTTTCGACGTGAGAGGAGTCTCATGCGGCGTGTTTATATCACCATGCCCTAGCCCGCGCAACGATTCGAGGGATAAAGCCTGTTTGATGATTCTGCTGGTAAGCTCCACGGCTCGGGGCTGTTGAAGATTTTCACCGAGGAACTTCTGTCACCAGCAACGCATCCATAGTTCAATGCAAACACCATGCGATGAAGCCGTCATCCGCTCCTCTGGTGCAGGCGCTCCCTGCGAAAAGAAGGGCAGCCGTGGATCCTTGCGGCAACGACTCTGGCTTCCAGCATGGCTTTCATCGACAGCACGGTCGTGAATGTTGCGATTCCCGCACTGCAGGTTTCGTCGAACGTCGTTATTCCTTCGAATGGAAGCGGAACGGGCGGCGGTGCGAGCGATGGGACAGGCACCGGCCTGGGCGGCGGAGCGGGGCTAGGCGTTGGCGCTGGAGTCGACCGCGGAATAGGCGGCGGGCGCGCGTTTCGTCTTGGGCCAGGAGTAATTGCGCCGCGCGCGGTTTACGATCCTGAGCCGGAATATTCTGAGGAAGCGCGGAAGATTAAGCAGCAGGGAATCGTCGTGCTGTCGTTGGTGGTGGATGAGCAGGGCCGGCCGCGGGACATTCATGTGGCGCGATCGCTTGGAATGGGGCTGGATGAGAAGGCGATTGAAGCCGTAAAGAAATGGAAGTTTGTGCCGGGTACTAAGGATGGAGTTGCGGTCGCGGTGCAGGTGAATCTGGAGGTGAGTTTCAGGTTGTATTGATATGCTCTTCCCACTTCTCCCAAAACCGGGGAGAAGTGGGGCACCCGCAGGACTGGCTCTGTTGCGAAAAGCAGGCGACACCCTGAAATTTCCTCTAGACCGATTGTCGGACAGGAATGTCCGACCTACACAGTCAACGGAAGCTGGCGCTGCGGAAGGTTTGGCGGAAATCGGCGCCCTCCATCCTTACGATGCGACACATTTCATGCAAACGAGAACGCATGCGCTCGCCGATTCGATCGCCGAGAGTCTCTCCCCGCGCTGCGCGTTGGGCCCGAGCAAACTCTGAAGATCCGTTCGAATCGCGCGCTGCATGGTCCTCGTAGTTGGTGGTGATAATGGTCGTGCGGCTGTCGTTATACCGCGTGTTCAAGATTAAGCTGACGGTGTCCCAGACCCATTCGGTTGGCTTAACAGCGCCGAGTTCATCGAGGACCAGAACTTCGGTCTCAAATATCGGACGCAGCACTTCCAATTCCGTGGCTTTGACGGAATCGTTGTAGGAGTTCTGAATTTCTTTGAGCAGCTCGCGGTAGTCATAGAAAAGGCAACGGATTCCTTTACTGAGGACTAGTTCCTTGACGATTCCAACCGCAAGGTGAGTTTTACCAACGCCGATGCTGCCGATTAATAAAAGCCCGGTGCTGTCGAGAGGGTATTCCTCCACAAACTTGCAGGCAGCCATGCGAGCAGGAGCGAGGTGGCGATGCGGACCATCGAATTCGAAATTTGAAAGTTCACAATGCTCGTAGCGTTTGGGAATGCGGGCGGAGGCGAGCAGCGACTCAGCCCGAGATTTCAGGCGGCACTCGCAGCGTGTGACGCGCCGATCAGAGTTGGCTGGCTTCCATCCACTTCCACCACAAACGGGACAAACTTCCGCAGCAACCTTCATGAACAATCTCTGTTTTGAATGTGCACTGTGGGAGTGGGTTTGCGCAAGGGGCAGGGACGTGATTCTCTGTGCACATCCTGTGGAGTTATGGAAAGGTTGTGGAGAATTGGGAAGCACCACTTCTCTCAACAACGGGGGAAGTGGACATCCATGCAAACCAAAATGAATCACGAAGGACACGAAGGCACACGAAGGAAGACAAAAACCGATCAGACATGAGATCAGGCGCGGGGTTTGGGGCATGGGGTACTCAAATCCGGCATCTGGCGCGGATTTCCACAGTTGACAATGCGAAAACCGAGGAGCTAAATAGCTTTCGGCGAGTTTCCACGCTCAACGCAGAGCCTCAGCCTCGATGCTGGAAGAGCTGCGAAAGGAAACCCTCCCCAGGAGCTCAAATGAACAAAGCTGATCTGATTGACCGAATCGCAGCGGGCTGTGGCATAAGCAAAACCCAGGCCGCGAGCGCAATCGACACAACTGTAGAAAGCATTACCAGCGCCTTGAAGAAGGGCGATCGTGTGGCTTTGATCGGGTTCGGCACCTTTTCGACCTCACAGCGCAAGGCAAGGAATGGACGTAATCCGCAAACGGGCGCGACGATTAAGATCGCGGCACGTAAAGTAGCAAAGTTCACACCTGGCGCGGAGTTGAAGAAGGCAGTGAACCGCGGCAAGTAGGTTCGAGTTCGCAAGGAAACGGCAGGGCTAAGGCTCTGCCGTTTTTGTTTGCAGGGCAGCTTCTAGCCATTAGCTTTGTCGACGAGCATCCGTCCATCGCAGTTTTCTTTCTTGTTTCTTGCTTGTCTATTCTCCCAGTTTGGAATAATAGAGCGCTTCAAGTTCCTGTTGAACCTTGGCTGAGAGCCGGTCCATGTCACGAAGACTGAGTCCGGCGGTTGAAATTGAACTGCCCACTCGCATCTCGAGTGGACGGCTCTTGATGTGGTAGGTGTCCATCGGTAGAAGCTCATAAGTACCGACGAGGGCGACGGGAACGATATCGACCTGGGCTTTGATGGCGAGGAAAAACGCGCCCGGAAGGAAAGGCTTGATGATGCCATCGGCGCTGCGGCCGCCCTCCGGGAAAATAACA
>Ga0070741_10006001_pt1 | contig 26403 bp, 24 predicted proteins | sample Coa_R1_4_FD_66440 | JGI IMG/M metagenome (GOLD analysis project Ga0070741, IMG submission 66440) | Surface soil microbial communities from Centralia Pennsylvania, which are recovering from an underground coalmine fire - Coalmine... | ecosystem: Environmental > Terrestrial > Soil > Unclassified ... | reverse complement strand
TGCCCAGCATCATGCCCCGCTTGCGATCGCATGGGTCGAGTCTGAACACCCGACCCACCGATCGCGAGCATCGAACGTTCATTCGCTAACCCTGCCGACTTTTTCGGCAGCCACCTAGGCCTTCGGCGTCCCTGCCCCACACCCGTCGTCGTAGGACGCCGGTCCTCAGTCAGGCTCGGTGGCGGCGGTCGCCTTGGCCGCGTCGAGGGCGGCCAGGTTGGCCTGGGCGGCGGCGAAGATCCGGGCGGTGCAGCCGGCCATCTCCACCGGGGGCATGATCTCCGTCGCCAGCCGGTGGGCCAGCAGGTGGAAGGCCTGACCGGCGGGGCTCTGCGGCGCGGCCAGGGCCAGCGGCGAGCCGGTATCGCCTCCGGCGGCGACCCCCGGCTCGAGCGGGATCTGCGCCAGCAGGGGTGCCCCCACCTCCTGGGCCAGGGCCTCCCCGCCCCCCGATCCGAACAGCGGGTAGGACTGGCCGTGGTCGCAGGTGAAGGCGCTCATGTTCTCCACCACCCCGGCCACCTTCAGGTAGGAGCGCCGGGCCATGTCGGCCACCCGGACGGCCACCTTCTGGGCGGCCAGGGCCGGCGTCGTCACGACCAGCAGCTCGGCCCGGGGGAGCAGGCGCGACAGGGCCATCTGGATGTCGCCCGTCCCCGGGGGCATGTCGACCAGGAGGTAGTCGAGCTCGCCCCAGCGGACGTCGGTCAGGAACTGCTCGACGGCCTTGGCCAGCACGAGGCCGCGCCACATGAGCGCCATGCCCTCGTCCTCGACGAGGAAGCCCATGGAGACGACCATCAGCGTGCCGTCGGGCCCGTTCGGCCGCAGGGACGGGACCTTGACCTCGTTGGGGTGGATCTTTCCGTCGGCGCCGCCGAGGCGCCCGTTCACCCCGAGCATGCGGGGAACGGAGAATCCCCAGATGTCGGCGTCGAGGACGCCGACGACGTGGCCCCGGGCGGCGAGGGCGGTGGCCAGGTTGACCGTCACCGACGACTTGCCGACGCCGCCCTTGCCGCTGGCCACGGCCAGGATCCGGGTCGTGAGGGGAATCTCCGTCTCCGGCGCCCGCTTGGCGGCCTGCTTGCGGGCCTTGGCCATCAGGCTGGCCCGCTCGGGTGCGGTCATGGCGCTGGTGCGGATCTCGACCCCGGTCAAGCCGGGGAGCCCCCGGAGGCGGCTCTCGACGTCGCTCTCGATCTGACCCCGGAGGGGACAGGAGGCGATGGTGAGGGCGATCTCCACGCTGACGAGCCCGTCCTCGTCGACGAAGACGTCGCGGACCATCCCGAGGTCGACGATGCTGGAGTGCAGCTCGGGGTCGACAACGGCCTCGAGCATGCGCCAGACCTCTTCGGTCGTGGGACGGTCAGGGTTCATCGCAGCCCATTAAACCGGTCAACACCTTGAAAATATTCCAGCCGCACGCTACGGTCAACCCTGTGATGACGCGGTGACCGACCCGCTCCCGGTGTTCAAGGCCCTCGGGGACGACACGCGCTTCGCCATCTACCAGGAGCTCGGTCAGTCGCCGGGGCCGCTGTCGGCCACGGAGCTGGCCGAACGGCTGGCTCTCCATCCCAACACCGTACGGCCCCATCTCGACCGGATGCGCGAAGCGGGCCTGGTCGAGGTGGAGCCGATCCACCGCGGGACGGTCGGCCGCCCCCAGCTGCGTTACTCCCTCGCCCCGGGCGCCCCCGGCCTCGGCCTGGACCCGCCCGCCCACACGCTGCTCGCCGGCCTGCTGGCCGCCCTGGCCGAGCAGCTCGGCGGCGACGGGCTCGACGCCGCCAACCTCGGCCGCCGGTGGGGTGCCGAGGCCCACGGCCGGCGCCAGAGCGGGAAAGGTTGCCTGGCCGCCCTGGTCGCCGAGCTCGACCGGCTGGGGTTCGACCCCGTCGAGTCGGAGCTCGGCGTGGGCCCCCTGGCCGGCGCCGGCGGCGACGCCCGCCGGGTACGGGTCGACTTCCTCCACTGCCCCTTCCGGGAGCTGGCCGAGGCCTACCCGGAGCTGGTCTGCCACCTCCACCGGGGCATCGTCGAGGGGATGGTCGGCAGGAGCGGCCGGGCCGGACGGCCGGTGGGAATGGTGGAGGACTTCCGCACGTTGATCGATCGCGACCCGTGCAACGTGACCGTGAGCGTCGGGTACCCTGAGAGTGATTCGTAGGTCTTGGAGGAGGCGACAGCGGTGATCACCCTGACCGATTCGGCGGCGAAGAAGGTGAAGGAGCTCGTCGAGGCCGAGGGGAACAGCGAGCTGGCTCTCCGCGTAGCGGTGCGGCCGGGCGGCTGCTCCGGCTTCAGCTACGAAATGTTCTTCGACAGCGACTTCGCCGACGACGACCAGAAGGCCGAGTTCGGCGACGTGAAGGTCGTGGTCGACTCGGCGAGCCTCCAGTACCTCAACGGCGCCTCGCTGGACTACAAGGAAGGCCTGATGGGGGCGGGGTTCACGATCAACAACCCCAACACCACGCGGACCTGCGGCTGCGGCCAGTCCTTCTCCTGACCTCCTGACGGAGCGCAAACGGCGCGAACCGCGCCCACAAACAGGGCCATCCGGACGGTCCTCATCCCGCGGTCGGGCTTAAGCCAAGGACGCGAACGTGCCGATAGGGAAGTGAAAGGCACGCCCCGCTTCCTTCGGAGGAGATCATGCAGCCGACCGCCGCCGTCACCGAGGTTTCCGAGGCTTCCGAGTCGACCGACGCCGGTGGTCTCACGCCCGGTGGTGCCCGGCGTCTGGCCGAGCTGGAGGAGACGATCCGGGAGGCCCGTTCTGTCGGTGCGCTCTACCACCCGACGAACCCCTTCGACGCCTGGTTCTGCCGCACGTGCCACGTGTTCGGGCGGGGTGGCGGGGTGTGCTGGTGCTGCGGCGACACCGCCGTCGAGCGCCAGTGGGTCCCCCGCTTCGGCGGCGGGGCGGAGACGGTGACCTGGGAGGTCGAGGCCGCTTAGGCTTCGGCGTCCTCGGCATCCTCGGCGTCCTCGTCCGCCTTGGACGGGGACGAGCGTTGCGGCTTTCCATCGCCGGCCCGGGATTCGTGCCATTCCAGGGACCGCTTGGCCAGTTCCAGCCGGTCGAGGGCGGCCAGTTGCGCCTCGATCCGAGCCAGGGCGGCGCGACCCTCGGCTGACAGCCGTTCGGCGAGTGCCCTGACGGGCGGAGGCGGCGCGGCCGGGGCCGTGACGGGCGGGGCCGGCGGAGTCTGCGAGCCGAACCACCACTCGGTCGAGATCGCCGGCTGCGGCACCGGTTCGGGACGCTCCGGCCCGGCGGGCTCGGCGGCGGCTGCGGGTTCCGGAGCCTCGGCGCGGCCGGCGTCGGGCTCAATGCGGCCGGTGTCGGCCTCGGCGCGGGCGGCGTCGGCTTCGGCGCGGGCCGCCCGGGCGTCGGCCTCGGCCCGGGCCGCCAGCCGCGCCTCGTGCTCGGCGATGATGTCGTCCAACTCGGACGGTGTCCGGCCGGGCGCCAGTTCTGCGAACCGGGCGTAGGCGGCGTCGCGGCTCGCCCGGGCGGCGGCCAGGCGGCTTTCGGCGTCCTCCATCCGGGCCCGCTCCTGGCGGACCCGCTCCAGCCCGTCCGACCCGGCGACCCCGACCATCGCCAGTTCCTTGGCGGCCTGCGCCGACGCCTCCCGGGCCGCCCTCCCGGACAAGCGCAGGTCGACGGTCATGATGGCGATCAACGCGATCGGCACCAGCAGCCAGTACGTGTTCCATCCGAGGGCGCCGATGACGATGGCCATCCCGGTGGCGCTGATGAGCGCTCCCACCAGCCGGCGCCAGGCCGCCGGGAGGTCCTCCTGGATCTCCGCCGCCTCGGCGAAGGCGCTCTCGGCGGTGCCGAGCTGCCCGACGGCCGGGGGCGGGCGCTCGGCCGCCTCGAAGGCCGCCCGGGCGAGGACGTCGTCGGCGGCGCGGGCCGAGGCGGCCGCTCGCCGGAGTTCGGCGAGGTCGAGTTCGGGGACGTCGGCGATCGTGAGCGCCCCGACGGCGTCCGGCTTCATCCCATCCGCCTCCACGGCGGGAGACTTCTCGACCGCTTTGCCGCCTTCCTCCCTGGCGCCCGGCTGACCGTTGGCCACCGGCGGCGTGAGACCGAGTGTCGCCTCCGCCGCCCGCATCTGGGCCTCGGCCTCCGCCCGCTCGGCCAGCAGGGTGCTGCGGTCGACCCCGGTGAGGGCCTCGGTCATCAGCGCCCGGGCCTCATCCTCGGGGAGGGGGACGAAGCCCTCGGGGGTGTCGGAGGGCGCGGTACTGTCCGTAGTCGATGCCCGCCGAGCCTGTTCCGACTCCGAGCGCTCCCGCGGCGGCCGGCCCTTACTCACCGGCCGTCCGAGGGGGTGACTGGCTGGCGCTGGCCGGCCAGGTGGGGATCGATCCGGCCACCGGGAAACTGGCCGAGGGCGGGGTGGCCGAGCAGACCCGCCAGGCGCTGGCCAACGTGGCCGCCGTCCTCGGAGACTGCGGGGCCACGCTCTTTGACGTGGCCAAGACCACCGTGTTCCTTGTCGACATGGACGATTTCCCGGTCATGAACGAGGTCTACGCTGACGCCTTCGCCGGGCACCGGCCCGCCCGGACGACCGTGGCCGTGGCCGCCCTCCCGCTGGGCGCCCGGGTCGAGGTCGAGGTGTGGGCGTTCCGGCCGCGCTGACGCGTCCGGCGAAGTTCATTGTACGAGCGACCGGCCCGATACCCTAGAGGGCATGTTGGGAGCTGTGATACTGGTGGTCGGGATGGTGCTCGTGTTGCCGATTGCCCTCTTTGTGATCGGAGCGCTGTGGAGCGCCCTGGTCGGATGGTCCCTCACCGCCGACCGTCCCGCTGACCGGTCGACGGCCGAGACCGCCGGGGCCTAACCCTCCGGACGGGTCGGCGCGCCCAGTCCCCAGCGGGACTGCCCGAACCGGTAGCCCACCGAGCGCACCGTCTGGATCCAGCCGGCGTGGTCGTCGCCGAGCTTGGCCCGGAGCCGCCGGACGTGGACGTCGACGGTCCGCGCCCCCCCGTAGTACTCGTAGCCCCACACCCGCGACAGCAGCGTCTCCCGGGTGAAGACCTTCCCGGGGTGGGTGGCGAAGAACTTGAGCAGCTCGTGCTCCATGTAGGTGAGGTCGAGGGGCCGCCCACCGCAGGCCGCCTGGTACGTCTCGAGGTTGATGACGAGGTCGCCGTACTCCACGACCTCCGGCCCGGTGGCCCGCCCCGCCCGCCAGGCCAGCAGCCGGAGCCGGGCCTCGAGCTCCTTGGGGTGGAACGGGGTGAGGCAGAAGTCGTCGAAGAGGTCCTCCCGCAGCTCGAGGTCGGCCAGCTGGTTGCCGGCCACCAGCACGAGGACGGGCTGGACCGGGACGTCGCGCCGGCGCAACGCCCGGCAGATGACGAAGGCGCCCTCGGCGTCGCCCTCGGCGTTCACGACCGCCCCGGCCCACCCGTCGGGCGGTTCGAGCTGGGCGGCCACCGAGGCGTTGCCCACCGCCTTCCAGGAGTAGCCGGCCAGGTCCAGCGTCTGGACGAGCAGAGGCGGCGGCGGATCGGGGAAGACCAGGAAGGGCTCCATGAAGTCGCGGCCTCCGACCACTACAGCACGCCGAGGTAGCGGCTGATCTCGAACGGGGTCACGTAGGACTTGTAGTCGGCCCATTCGAGCCGCTTGTTGCGGAGGAAGTAGTCGAAGACGTGCTCGCCGAGGACCTCGGCCACGAGCTCGGAGTGCTCCATGACCGCCAGCGCCTCGAACAGCGAGTTGGGGAGGCTGTCGATGCCCTCGGCCATCCGCTCCTCGGGCGTCATCTCGTAGATGTTGTTGGTCGCCTCCGGGGGCAGGGGATAGCTCTCGTCGATGCCCTTGAGGCCGGCGGCCAGCATGAGCGAGAAGGCCAGGTAGGGGTTGCAGGCGGGGTCGGGCGCCCGGTACTCGACCCGGCTCCCCGACTCCCCCCGGCGGGGGATCGGCACCCGGACGAGGGCCGAGCGGTTGTTGCGGGCCCAGCAGATGTAGACCGGCGCCTCGTAGCCGGGGATCAGCCGCTTGTAGGAGTTGACCCACTGGTTGGTGACGGCCGTGATCTCGGCGGCGTGGTGGAGCAGGCCGGCGATGAAGCCCTTCGCCACCTTGGAGAGGCCGTACTCGTCGCCGGCGTCGTGGAAGGCGTTGACGTCGCCCTCGAAGAGCGACAGGTGGGTGTGCATGGCCGAACCGTTCCAGCCGGCCACCGGCTTCGGCATGAACGTGGCGTAGAGGCCCCGGCTCTGGGCCACCTCCTTCACCACCATCCGGAAGGCCATGACGTTGTCGGCCATCGTGAGGGCGTCGGTGTAGCGGAGGTCGATCTCCTGCTGGGAGGGGGAGATCTCGTGGTGGCTGTACTGGACCGGGATGCCCATGCTCTCCAGGGCCAGGATCGTCTGCTTCCGCAGCTCCGACGCCTCGTCGGACGGCGTCAGGTCGAAGTAGCTGGCCTGGTCGAGGGGGACGGGCTCGGTGGAGGAACGGAAGTAGAAGTACTCCATCTCGGGGCTGACGTAGAAGGTGAAGCCCCGGTCCCGGGCCTTCTCCAGCGTCCGCTTCAGCACGTAGCGGGGGTCGCCGTCGAACGGCTCACCCGACGGCGTGTGGATGTCGCAGAACATCCGGGCGACCGGGGCCTCCTCGCCCGGGATGTGGACGAGCTCGAACGTCCCCGGGTCGGGGCGGGCCAGCATGTCGGCTTCCTGGATGCGGCTGAACCCGTCGATGCAGGAGCCGTCGAACTCCATCCCCGAGTCGAGGGCGTCCTCCAGCTCGGCGGGAGTGATGGCGAACGACTTCAGCATCCCTTGGACGTCGGTGAACCACAGGCGCACGAATCGGACGTTGCGCTCCTCGACGGTTCTGAGCACATACTCAAGCTGGCGTTCCATGAGGCCAGTCTGCCGCCAGAGGAGCCTCGGGAACCACATTCGAGGCCTCTCACCGGCCCGTTTAACCGAGCGTTCATGCTCGGGAAACGGTTGGGAAATCGCGTGCCGTCACGCTCCTGATCCCGTAGGGCGCCGCCGCCATCGGTTCGTTAGGCTGCGCTGCCTCAGGTTCCGGGCTTTGAGATGGAGGTTGACAGCGTGGAGCAGCGCACCCCGAGCGACGTCGTTCGGCTGGTTCAGGATCAGAACATCGAGGTCGTCGACTTCCGCTTCTGCGACCTCCCCGGCCTCATGCAGCACTTCTCCGTACCGGCGCACGAGCTGTCGGAAGAGGCGTTCGAGGACGGCTACGGGTTCGACGGGTCGTCGATCCGGGGCTTCCAGGAGATCCAGGAGTCCGACATGCTCCTGATCCCGGATCCCAACACGGCGGTGATCGACCCGTTCCGGACGCACCCCACGCTCAACATCAACTGTTTCGTCCGCGACCCCGTCACGGGCGAGTCCTACAGCCGCGACCCCCGCTACGTGGCCAAGAAGGCCGAGGACTACCTACGGGGGACGGGCCTGGCCGATACCGCCTACTTCGGCCCCGAGGCGGAGTTCTACATCTTCGACTCCGTCCGCTTCGACCAGAACCAGAACTCCTCCTACCACTTCGTCGATTCGATCGAAGGGGCCTGGAACACCGGCCGCGACGAGGATGGCGGGAACAAGGGCTACAAGCCCCGCTACAAGGAGGGGTACTTCCCCGTCGCCCCGATGGACCACTACCAGGACCTGCGGTCCGAGATGGTGCGGCAGCTGGAAGCGGTCGGCATCGCGATCGAGGTCCAGCACCACGAGGTCGGCACCGCCGGCCAGGCCGAGATCGACATGCGGTTCGACTCGATGCTGAAGATGGCCGACCAGGTCATGCTCTACAAGTACGTCGTGAAGAACGTCGCCCTGCAGCACGGCAAGACCGTCACGTTCATGCCGAAGCCGATCTTCCAGGACAACGGCTCGGGCATGCACGTGCACCAGTCGCTGTGGAAGGGCGGTGAGCCGCTGTTCTTCGACGAGACCGGCTACGCCGGCCTGTCCGACATGGCCCGCTGGTACATCGGCGGCCTCCTCAAGCACACGCCCGCCGTGCTGGCCTTCGCCGCTCCGACGACGAACTCCTACAAGCGGCTGGTCCCCGGCTACGAGGCGCCGGTCAACCTGGTGTACTCGCAGCGGAACCGGTCGGCCTCGGTCCGGATCCCGCTGTACTCCAAGAGCCCCAAGGCCAAGCGGCTCGAGTACCGCTGCCCCGACCCGTCCTGCAACCCGTACCTGGCCTTCTCGGCCATGCTCATGGCCGGCCTCGACGGGATCCAGAACCGGATCGAGCCGCCCAAGCCGCTCGACAAGGACCTCTACGACCTCCCGCCCGAGGAACTGGCCCAGGTGCCGCAGGTGCCGTCGTCGCTCGAGGCGGCCCTCGAGGCGCTCGAGGCCGACCACAAGTTCATGCTCGTCGGCGACGTCTTCACCCAGGACGTCATCGACACGTGGATCGAGTACAAGCGCTCCCGGGAGATCGACGCCGTCCGCCTCCGGCCGCACCCCTGGGAGTTCTACCTCTACTACGACATCTGATTCGGGTCGAGTAGCGGTCAGCCCGGCCACGGAGGTGGTGCGGGGCGGCTCTGCGATTGCTCGGACACCGGCGAGGTTTCTCTGGTCACGATCCTGCACATGTGGCGGGGTCGTGACCAGAGAACGCAAAGGCCGGCTTGGACGTCGGTCCCCGCTCAGTCCTCCGCCACCGCATTGATCACGACGGCGTAGGAACCGCTGCCCAGCAGCGCGCCGGCGGGAACCTCACGTTCACCGACGAGGAGGGCGAGCACCGAGCCGGTCCCGGGATCGAAGGTGACGTCGTCGACGACACCGACCTCGGTGCCGCGATCGGTGAGCACGCGGCGGCCGACGAGCTCGAATTCGCCGTGGGCGGCGGCCCCCTCGTGGTCGTCGGCGGGCGGTCGGGCGGCGGCATCGTCGCTGATGATCACGGCGTCGGGGCCGAAGCCGATGATCTCGTCCCAGTCGACGAGCCGGGCTTTGCGGCCCTTGCCGACCACGACCGCGGTGATGCGGCGTTGCTCGGCGTCGACCAGCAGGTGACCGAGCCGGCCGACGTCGGCGGCGCTGGCCCGGCTGACCACTCGGCGGCTGGAGGACTGCCGGAAGGAGTCGTTCATTGCAGGCCCAGCCGGGCCCGGAAGTCGTCGACCGCGGCGCCGAGCCCGGTGAGGTCGTCACGGATGAAGTCCTCGGTGGCGTCGGGCACCACCAGGGCGGCGCCGGAGACGGCCAGCTGGGCCGGGAGCGGGATGTAGCCCCGGCCGCCACCGGGCTTGCCGATCTCGTACCCCACCACCTCGCCGACCCCGCCGACGAGCAGCGCCAGGTCCTCCACGACGCCGAGGTTCACGCCGCTCTCGGTGAGGACGTCGTTGCCCAGGACGTTGCGGTCGGTGGCCGGCCGGCCGACCTCCTCGGGGGCGTCCTTCGGGCGGATGAGGCTCTCCTCGTCGACGATCATGACGGCGTCTCGTCCGATGGCGTGGATCGCCTCGGCGGGGAGGACCTCCTTGCGCCGGCCGGACAGGAACCCCCGCTTGTTGAGCGTCAGCCCGACGAGGCGCCCCACCCCGGGGTCGTAGATGACGTCCCGGACCTCGGCGACATCGTCGCCGCCCCGGGCCGTGACCACCGGCAAGCCGTTGATCTGGGACGCCGTCATGAGGATCTTCACGGCTTGCCTCCGGTGGCGATCACCCGGCCCCGCCGGCGCCGGCGCCGGAGAATCCCGAACAACACGGCGAGGATGATGAGGACGGCCACCGCGACGATGATCCAGTCGGTGGCCTGCATCCCGAGGTATCTCCTTCGCTGTAGGGCGACGTTTCCCGGCTCCCTCTCGCCAGTCCTTCCCCCGGCAGCGCGCCTCCCGGTAACAGAATCGTCACGGCGCTGTAACGCCGGCCGCGATCAGCCGGTGTCAGGGCGGGAATGAGGGCTACGTCGAACTCCTGACACCAGGACACTTGCCGCCAATCGCGAGCCCGGCTTCGGGTCGTCCGCAACCGTTCCCGTCGTCGGCCGATCGGTGGGTCGATCCCCTGCCGGGAGGACGGTGACGTGCCCAATCGTGACTTTGCTGCCGAGCAGTTCCGCGATCTGCTCGAGGCGGCGCCGGACGCCATGGTCATCGTGGACCGGGACGGGAAGATCATGCTGGTGAACCGCCAGACCGAGCGGCTGTTCGGCTACGACCGCTCGGAGCTGATCGGTGAGGCCGTCGAGGTGCTGATGCCCGACTCCGCTCGGGCGGGCCATGCGGCCAAGCGCCACGCCTACGCCGACCGCCCCGAGGCGCGACCGATGGGGGCGGGCCTCGAGCTCCTCGCCCGGCGCAAGGACGGGACCGACTTCCCGGCCGAGATCTCGTTGAGCCCGCTGCACACGTCGGACGGGCTCCTGGTCTCGGCGGCCGTCCGGGACATCTCCGATCGGAAGCGGGCGGAGGAGCAGTTCCGGGGTCTGCTCGAGGCGGCGCCGGATGCCATGGTCATTGTGGACCGGGACGGGAAGATCGTGCTGGTGAACCGCCAGACCGAGCGGCTGTTCGGCTACGAGCGGGCCGAGCTCGTCGGTGCGCCCGTCGAGGTCCTGATGCCGGAGGCCGTGCGGGCGGGCCATGCGGCCAAGCGCGACGCCTACGCCGACCGTCCCGAGGTGCGGCCGATGGGGGCGGGGCTGGAGCTCCTGGCCCGGCGCAGGGACGGGACGGAGTTCCCGGCCGAGATCTCGCTCAGCCCCCTGCAGACGAGCCAGGGCCTGCTCGTCTCGGCCGCGGTGCGCGACATTTCCGAACGGCGCCGCATCGAGGCCGCACTGACGCGCCAGACGCTGCACGATGCGCTGACCGGCCTCCCCAACCGTGTGCTCCTCGCCGACCGGCTGGGGAGGGCACTGGGCCGGGCGGCCCGGGCGGGAACGCCGGCGGCGCTGCTGTTCGTCGACCTCGACCGGTTCAAGCTGATCAACGACAGCCGGGGCCACGCCGCCGGGGACCGGCTCCTGGTCGCCGTGGCCGAACGGCTCGACTGGCTCGTGCGCTCGACCGACACGGTGGCCCGCTTCGCCGGCGACGAGTTCGTCATCGTGGCCGACGAAGGGATGAACGCCACCGAGGCCCGGCTGCTCGGGGAGCGGATCGTCGAAGGATTCATCCAGCCGTTCACGATCGACGGGGAAGACCTCTACGTGACGGCCAGCGTCGGGATCTGCCTGTCGTCGCCGGGCGCGTCCGTCGACGAGCTGCTCCGCGACGCCGATGCCGCCATGTACCGGGCCAAGGATCTCGGACGGGCCCGGTGCGAGATCTTCGACGCCACCATGAGCGGCGAGGCGGAGCTCCGCCTCGCCATCCGCAACGACCTGCACCGGGCACTCGAACGGCACGAACTCGGCGTCCACTACCAGCCGATCGTGGATCTCCGGACCGGGGCGATGGTCAGCGCCGAAGCGCTCGTGCGCTGGAACCACCCGACCCAGGGCTCCCTCGCCCCGTTGGATTTCATCCCGGTCGCCGAGGACAGCGGGCTGATCGTGCCGGTCGGATCATCGGTGCTGCACTCGGCCGCCCGGCAGTGGGCCGCCTGGGGTTGGCCCGATCGGTGCGTCCTCAACGTCAACCTCTCGGCCCATCAGGTCCGCCACCCCGACCTCGTCACCGACGTCGTCAAGGTCCTCCACGAGACCGGCCTCGACCCGACGTCGCTCTGCCTGGAGCTGACCGAGAGCGTCCTGTTCGAGGACCTGCAGAGCCCCCGCCAGGTCCTCCACGAGCTCAAGGATCTCGGTGTCCTCATCGCCATCGACGACTTCGGCACCGGCTATTCCTCGCTGACCTACCTCAAGCGCTTCCCGATCGACATCGTGAAGATCGACCGGAGCTTCCTGGCCGGGCTCGGGCAGTCGGACTACGACTCGACGATCGTCGAGGCGATCATCGAACTGGTCCACGCCCTGGGGCTGCGGGCCACGGCCGAAGGGATCGAGACGGCGGAGCAGCAGGAGCAGCTGCGGGCCCTCGGCTGCGACCTCGGCCAGGGCTACTACCTGTCGCCGCCCCTCCCCGCCGACCGTTTCGCCGCTCTCATCGCCCGCCACCGCTGGCCGGCCGGGGCGAGCGCCACCGTTCCCGTCTAGCCGCGGGGCCGATCACCGGCGCTAGATCGACTGGCGGTAGCCGAAGAACTCGTGGTCGGGGTTGTAGCCGCCGTAGCCGCCGCCGACGTCGGCCGGGCTGGTCACGAAGTCGATCCCTGCCAGCCACTTGACCTGCTTGAATCCGAGCTCGACCTCGTTGCGGAGCCGGAGGGGCGCCCCGTGGCCGTAGGTCAGGGGCGCCCCGTTCATGTCGTAGGCCAGCATCGTCAGGTGGTAGCGCATGTGCTCCACCGGGTGGACGTCGTAGTACAGCCCCCGGTCGGGGCCTTCGGCCAGCGAGTAGAAGACGACCCAGCGGGCCTCGGGGGCGGGACGGACCAGGTCCACGATCGTGCTCATGCAGACGCCGCCCCACTTCGCCACGCCGGACCAGCCCTGGATGCAGAAGTGCTGGGTGATCTGCTCGTGGTGGGGTAGCGCCCGCAGATCGTCGAGGCTCAGCTCCACCGGGTGCTCCACCAGACCGTGGACCTTGAGCCGCCAGCCGGCGAAGCCCTCCTCGGCCAGTTGCCGGTACTCATCGGTGGTCGGAAAGGCGCCGTTGTGCCAGAAGTAGGGGGAGATGTCGTCCTCGCCGTACTGGCCCGGGGTGGCGTCGACGTGCTCGAAGAGCCGCTGGACGGGCCCGATGAGGGCGAAGCCGACCCGCTGCACGACGCGGGGGTGGCGCAGGGTGAACGGCGTGGCCGCCACCCACGCCACCGTCAGCAGGACCATGAGGGCGCAGAACACGGCGAACCCCACCCAGCTGGCGTCATCGCGGCCGGCGTAGATGTGGTTGAGGTTATGGAGGAGGCCGGTGGTCGCCACCAGCGTCACGTGCACGGTGATGAAGAACAGGAACCAGCACAGCACGAGGAAGTGCAGCGAGCGGGCGACCTGGATCGACAGCACCCGGCTCACCGCCTTCATCCGGGTCGACAGCGCCGGTGACATGCCGAGGCCCGTGAGGAGGGCCAGCGGGGCAGCGATGAAGACGGTGACGAAGTAGGCCAGTAGCTGAAGGCTGTTGTAGCTCGTCCAGCCGTTCTCGGTCGGCCAGTGGAGCGACAGGTACTGGACGAGCACCGACGCCGCGCCGGGGAAGACCCTCCAGGTCGTCGGTACGATCCGCCGCCACTGGCCGGTGCTGAACAGCAGGACGTAGAAGACGGCACCGTTGAGGAGCCAGAGGACGTCGGTGCCGAGGTGCCACCACCGGGCGAGGCCGATCGAGTGGCGCAGGCCGGGAAGCCCGACATGGCGGGGGAGGCTGATCGAATCCTGCTTGGCCGTCCACAGCGGGTCGTCGGGCACCGGCTTCTGGGCCCGGAACCAGTCCCGGCCCGGGGTGCAGTGCCGGGTCCAGTACAGGCGGGGATGGTCGGCCAGGATCTGCAGCCCGGCCCGGATGATGAAGGCCATCAGGAACAGGTTGAAGAAGTGCTGGGCCTCGACCCACCAGGGAAGCCCCGGATGGCGCTCGGCGGCGGGGGTCGTCAGCGTTCCGGGATTGCGGGCGATGAAGCGCTGCACCGCCGGCATGTTGCGCAACCCCTGAGCCGCCGCCACCGCGGCGAGGAGCAGCACGAAGCCCACCGGCAGCAGCCACAGCAGGTTCAGCCACCGGTCCCGGCCGATCCGCACCCGCGGCGGGATGCCCTGCGCCGCCGGGAGCGACCCGGCCCACGTCTCGGGATCGACGACGTTCTCGCCTCGCGACAGGCGGCGCCGGTACTCGATCATCGGCCGAGCGCTACCCGGACGCGGCGGCGGTGCAAACCGGCGCCGTAGGCCCCGGGCGTTAGCCTGCGGCCATGGTGGCCGCCGAGCCCTCGCCCTGGGTCGCCCGGTTCGCCCCCCTGGTCCCGGCGGGCGGCCGGGTGCTGGACGTCGCCGCCGGTCGCGGGCGGCACACCCGTTTCTTCCGGGCCCGCCGCCACCCGGTCACCGCCGTCGACCGGGACACGGCCGGGCTGGCCGACCTCGGCTCCGACGCCGGCGTCGAGATCGTGGAGCGCGACCTCGAGGCGGGGGCGCCGTTCCCGTTCGGCGAGCACGCCTTCGCCGGCGTCGTCGTGACCAACTACCTCCACCGTCCGCTCCTGCCCGCCATCGTCGGCGCCGTGGCCGGCGGGGGCGTCCTGCTCTACGAGACGTTCGCCCGGGGCCAGGAGCGCTTCGGCCGCCCGCAGCGGCCGGAGTTCCTGCTGGAGCCCGGCGAGCTCCTGGAGGCCGTCCGGGGGGAGTTGCGGGTCGTCGCCTACGAGGACGTCGTCCTCGACGACCCGCCCCGGGCGGTGCAGCACATCGCCGCCCGGCGCGAACCGTGACAAGGTGACGGCATGGCGAAGAAGAGGGCGAAGCCCGGCGGCCCGGCGGCGGAGGCGGCGGCGGCCGGCGCCGACCTGCTCGACCGAGAGCTGTCGTGGCTCGATTTCAACGCCCGGGTGCTGGCCCTGGCCGAAGACCCCCGCGTCCCCCTGCTGGAGCGGCTCAAGTTCCTGGCCCTCTTCTCCGCCAACCTCGACGAGTTCTTCATGGTCCGGGTCGCCGGGCTGGCCGGCCGGGCGGCGGCCGGGCTGGGGGCGGCGGCGGCCGGCGGCCTCGAGCCCCTGGCGCAGCTGGCGGCGATCCGGGCCCGGGTCCTCGCGCTCGTCGCCGACCAGTCCGCCATCTTCACCGAGCTCCTCCCCGCCCTCGCCGAGGCCGGCATCCGCCTCGGGGGGCCGGAGGGGGTCGAGCCCGTCCACCGCAAGGAGCTGCACCGCCGCTTCGAGGAGCAGCTCTTCCCCGTCCTCACCCCGCTGGCGGTCGACCCCGGCCATCCGTTCCCTTACATCTCCAACCTGTCGCTGAACCTGGCGGTGATGGTGCGGGACGGGCGCGACGGCCAGCGCCGCTTCGCCCGGGTCAAGGTGCCGCCGTTGCTGGCCCGCTTCCAGGTCACCGAGGACGGCACCCGCCTCTACCCGCTCGAGCAGCTCATCGGCGACTGCCTGCCGATGCTCTTCCCCGGCATGGAGATCGAGTCGTGGCATCCGTTCCGGGTCACCCGCAACGCCGATCTCATGGTCGCCGACGAGGAAGCCGACGACCTGCTGGCGGCGGTGGAGATGCGGCTCCGCCAGCGGCGCTTCGGCCGGGCGGTGCGGCTCGAGGTCGACGCCGGCATGCCGCCCGCGGTGCGGGAGCTGCTGCTCCGGGAGCTGCAGCTCGGCGACCAGGATCTCTACGAGTTCGAGGGTCCGCTCGACCTCGGGTCGCTGTCGGAGCTCTACGCCCTCAACCGGCCGGAGCTCAAGTACCCGGCCTGGGTGCCGGTCCCGCCGCCGGCGCTCGGTCCCGATCCCGGCGGCACCTTCGAGGCGCTGCAGCACGGCGACATCCTCCTCCACCACCCCTACGAGTCGTTCTCGGCCGTCGAGGGCTTCATCGACGAGGCCGCCGGCGACCCCGACGTCCTGGCCATCAAGCAGACGATGTACCGGACGTCGTTGGAGAGCGCAATCCCGCGGGCGCTGATCCGGGCCGCCGAGGCCGGCAAGCAGGTCGCCGTCCTGGTCGAGCTCACCGCCCGCTTCAGCGAGGAGGTCAACATCGCCTGGGCCCGCCGGCTGGAGGAGGCCGGCGTCCATGTCGTGTACGGGCTCGTCGGGTTGAAGACCGGCTGCAAGGCGACGCTGGTGGTGCGCCGGGAACGGGGCGAGCTGCGCCGCTACTGCCACATCGGCACCGGCAACTACGACCCGACGACCGCCCGCCAGTACGAGGACGTCGGCCTCCTGACCGCCGACGACGACGTCGGCGCCGACCTCAGCGACCTCTTCAACTACCTCACCGGGTACAGCCGTCGCGGCGACTACCGCAAGCTCGTGGTGGCCCCGGTGCACCTCCGGGCCCGAATCCTGGAGCTCATCGCCGACGCCTCGGCCGAGCCCGGGGGCCGGATCGCCATGAAGATGAACAATCTCGTCGACGAGGAGATCATCGAGGCCCTCTACCGGGCGTCGGGTGCCGGCTGCGACGTCGATCTGGTCATCCGGGGCATCTGCCGGCTCCGCCCCGGCGTTCCCGGACGCTCGCAGCGCATCCGGGTCCGCTCGATCGTCGGCCGCTACCTCGAACACTCCCGGATCTTCGCCTTCCGCCGTGCCGGCCGGGAGACCCGCTATTTCATCGGTTCCGCCGACCTCACACCGAGCAATCTCGACCGTCGCGTCCAGCTGCTCTGCCCGGTGGACGGTGCGGCCGGCTGCGCCCGCCTGGAGGAGATCCTGGCCGTCGACCTGACCGACACCGCCGGCGCCTGGGAGCTCGGCTCCGACGGAAGCTGGCGCCCCGTGGTCGGCGACGAGCCGGCCGGGGCGTGCTCGGCGCAAGCGGAATTCCAGCGTTTGGCCCAGGCACGGAGGGCGTGAAAACCTCGATATTGGAACTCTCATTTGTTCTTAATTTCGCTGAGCCGGTCAGCTTGACAACCCGACGGGCAAAGCCGACAATCGCCCTGCAGGCTGGGAAAAGAGAGTATTTGCTGGGGATATAGCGGGTGTCATTTCCCCGAATTTCGTGCGGAAAATTCCGGGGATTTTCGTCGCCGCTGGGGTGCCACCACGACGGCCGTGCTGGGGCGCGGGCCGTCTCGGAAAGGGAGCGACACAGTGTTCAGTTCAACGTTCTTGAAGCGGGCGACGCTCGGGGCCGGCCTGGTGGCCGTCATCGTCAGCGCCGCCCCTCACGCCATGGCCGACGGCCGGTTCCAATCGCCTTACGGCAGTGGGCTCAACGCGCTCAGCGGCGTCCTGGGCCCCGTCGGCCCGCTGCCCATCTTCAATCCGGGCTTGGACTACCCCGGCGACGGGGGGGATGCCGCCCGCCCGTCGGCCGACCTCCAGGTGGCGATGACGTCGTCGCCGAACCCCGCTCTCCAGGGCGGGCAGTTCGACTACAACCTCACCGTCACCAACGGCGGCCCGGCGCCGACCACCGACGTCAGCCTGAGCGACCAGCTGCCGACCGGCGCCCGTTTCGTGCAGGCCACGGCGTCGCAGGGGACGTGCTCGATCGCCCAGCAGTACGTCCGCTGTGCCCTCGACCAGCTCGACGGGGGCCGGTCCGTCACGGTGACGATCACCGTCGACGCCGTCCAGAGCGGCTCCATCGACAACACGGCGACGGTGATGGGCCAGGCCTACGACCCCTACCAGGGGAACAACATGGCGGCGACCACGACCGAGGTGCAGTCGGGCCAGTCGGCCGCCGACCTCTCGGTGACCAACTCCGTCGACAAGGCCAGCGCCGCCGCCGGCGACAACCTGACCTACACCATCGCGGTGGCCAACGCCGGCCCGTCGGTGGCGGTCGGCTCGCACCTGAGCGACCAGCTGCCCGACGGCGCCCAGTTCGTGTCGGCCTCGTCCACCCAGGGGTCGTGCGCCGGGTCGGCCACCGACGTGGCCTGCGAGCTCGGTGACCTGCCCTCCGGCGGCTCGGCGACGGTGACCGTGGTGGCCCGGGCGGTCAACGCGGGGGCGGCGATCAACACGGCCTACGTGACGAGCCGGATGTACGACGCCAACACCGGCAACAACCAGGCCGGCGCCACCACGAACGTCGGGCCGGGGACCGGCGGGGGCGCTCCTGCGCCCGCCCCGGGGCCGGCTCCGGGGCCGGGGGTGCCCGGGCCGCCCCGGCCGGTGTGATCGACGGCGACAGCAGCGAGAGGGGCGGCCCCTGGGTGGGCCGCCCCTCTCGGTTCAGGCGGGGCGGTCGCGCTTCTGGGCCCGGGTCCGTTCGGCGGCGGGGAGCAGGGCCTTGCGGAGCCGCACCGCCTTCGGCGTGACCTCGACGCACTCGTCCTCGGCGATGAACTCCAGCGCCTGCTCCAGCGACAGGTTCTTGGGCGGTGGCAGCCGCACGAGCTCCTCGGCCGTCGACGACCGCATGTTGGTGAGCTTGCGCTCCTTGGCCACGTTGACGTCCATGTCCTCGGCCCGGGCGTTCTCGCCCACGATCATCCCCTCGTAGACCTCGGCTCCCGGCCCGACCAGCATCTCGCCCCGCTCCGAGAGGTTGAGGAGGGCGTAGGTCGTGCTCTGGCCCCGGCGGTCGGCCACCATCGACCCGCTCGTGCGGGTCCGGATCCCGCCGAACCAGGGCTCGTAGCGCTCGAAGACGTGGTGGAGGATGCCCGTGCCCCGGGTCTCGGTCATGAACTCGGTCCGGAAGCCGATCAACCCCCGGGCCGGCACGAGGTACTCGATGCGGACCCAACCGTGGCCGTGGTTGACGAGCTGCTCCACCCGGCCCTTCCGGGCGGCGAGGAGCTTGGTGACGGCGCCGAGATGCTCCTCGGGCACGAACACCGTCATGCGCTCGACCGGCTCGCACAGCTTCCCGTCGATCTCCTTGGTCACGACCTGCGGCTTGCCCACGGTGAGCTCGAAGCCCTCCCGCCGCATGGTCTCGACCAGCACCGCCAGCTGCAGCTCGCCCCGGCCCTGGACCTCCCAGGTGTCGGGCCGGGCGGTCGGCATCACCCGCAGCGACACGTTCCCGACGAGTTCGGTGTCGAGCCGGCCCTTGACCAGGCGGGCGGTCAGCTTGGTGCCGCCGTCCTGCCCCGCCAGCGGCGACGTGTTGACGCCGACGGTCATCGACAGCGACGGCTCGTCGATGCGCAGGACGGGCAGGGGCCGGGGATCGGCCCGGTCGGCCAGCGTCTCGCCGATCGTGACGTCGTCGAGGCCGGCGACGGCGATGATCTCCCCCGGCCCGGCCGTCTCGGCCGGCACCCGGGCCAGGGCCTCGGTCACGAACAGGTCGGTGACCTTGACCGGCTCGATCGAGCCGTCGGACCGGCACCAGGCGACGGTCGAGTTCCGGTCGATCGTCCCCTGGCGGATGCGGCACAGGGCCAGGCGGCCGAGGTAGGGGGAGCGGTCGAGGTTGGTGACGAGCGCCTGCAGCGGGTGCCCGTCCTCGTAGGTCGGGGCCGGGATGCGCTCGACGAGCAGCGAGAAGAGCGGCTCGAGCGTCTCCCCCGGGACGGCCGGGTCGAGCGACGCCCAGCCCGCCCGGGCGTTGGCGTAGACGATCGGGAAGTCGATCTGGTCGGCCTCGGCGTCGAGGTCGAGGAACAGCTCGTAGACCTCGTCGACCACGGCCGCGATGCGGGCGTCGGGCCGGTCGACCTTGTTGATCACCAGGATGACGGGGAGTCGGGCCTCGAGCGTCTTGCGGAGGACGAAGCGGGTCTGGGGCTGCGGCCCCTCCGCCGCGTCGACCAGCAGCAGGACGCCGTCGACCATGGCCAGCGCCCGCTCCACCTCGCCGCCGAAGTCGGCGTGGCCCGGGGTGTCGACGATGTTGAGCTTCACCCCGCGGAAGCGGACGGCGGTGTTCTTGGCCAGGATCGTGATGCCCTTCTCCCGCTCGAGGTCCATCGAGTCGAGGACCCGTTCGGCCACGTCCTGGTTCTCCCGGAACACGCCCGACTGCCAGAGCATGGCGTCGACCAGCGTCGTCTTGCCGTGGTCGACGTGGGCCACGATGGCCACGTTGCGGAGATCTTCTCGGGCGGGCACGGTTGCAGAGCCTAAGGGCTCCGCTCTTGGCCTGGACACGGGCCGACGTCCACCGCGATGCCCCGGTGGTCGGAGCCGTGGAGCCCGAAGCGGGCCGGGCGGGCCGCGCACCACCCGGGCGGGACGAAGACGTGGTCGATGCGGAGCAGGAACGGGCGCCACACCGGGGCGACGTACGTCGGCCCGGCCCGCTTCGCCCGCATGGCGTCGCGGAACCGGGAGGCCATGCGGCGGTAGCCCCGGCTGCGGTCGGGGGTGTTGAAGTCGCCGGCCAGGATGACCGGGTCGGTCTCCGTCTTCGCCGATCGCAGCAGGGCCTCCCGCTCCCGGCGCTGGTCGGCGAGCTGGGAGCGGATCTTGAGGATCCGGGCCGGGCCGAGGTGTGGCCGCACCTGGTGGACGAGGTAGACGACGACCCGGCCGCTCGGGGCGTCGACCTCCAGCCGGTGGGCCCGCAGCCGTGACGGCCACCCCGCCGGGCGGTCGAGCAGCCGGGTCGGGAACCGGGCCAGGATGATTTGGCTGCTGTCCTTCGGGCGGATCACCGTCGGATACTCGGGCGGGGGCGTGAACTTCGCCTTGCCGGCCTCGATCAGCAGCACGAGGTCGCCGTGCTGGCCGAGGGCGTCGGCCACAGCCCGTTCCCGCTGCGGGTTCCCCGAGCGGACGTTGGCCGACACGATCCGGAAGCCGGGGGCCGGGACGGGTGTGGGGCGCGCCCGCCACGGCCCCACGACGGCCACCGTGGCGGCCACGACGAAGGAGACAACTCCCGCCATCAGCTCCGGCCGGCGGCGCCAGCCGGCCACGATCCCGAGCGTCACCACCGCCCCGGCGTAGATGACGGGGAGGCCGGTGGCGGCCAGGTCGGAGACGAAGCCCAGGCTGCGGACGGCGAACCATAGCCACGGCACGACGACGGCGGCCGCCGCCCACACCCACCGCCGGTCCACCCGTCGCATCGGGGGAGCATCATCGCGAAGCGGCGGGCCGCGCCCATCGCGGCCCGCCGCTTGGAGACTTGCCCTTCAGGTATCTCAGGTCGCCTGGCGGTACTTCCTGATGGCCAGCGGGACGAAGGCCGCCACCAGCACCGCCGTCCAGGCCAGCGCCCGGGGCACCGAGCCCGGGGTGCCGACCATCAGGTGGCGGCAGGCGTCGACGACCACGGTCACCGGCTGGTTCCGGGCGAAGGGCTGCAGCCAGCCCGGCATCGAGCTCACCTGCACGAACGCCGACGAGGCGAACGTCAGGGGGAACAGCAACGGGAAGGCCATGGCCTGGGCCGTCTCGGCGTTGCGGGCGTTGATGCCGACCACGGCGAAGGCCCACGACAGGGCGTAGCTGAAGAGCAGCACCAGCAGGATGCCGGCGAGGAAGGAGAAGAAGCCCTCGCCCGTCCGGAACCCGACGAGGACGCCGACCACGGTCATCAGCAGGACGACGAAGATGTTGCGGCACAGGTCGGCCAGCGTCCGCCCGGCCAGCACCGCCGAGCGGGCCATCGGCAGCGACCGGAACCGTTCGATCAGGCCCTTGTGCAGGTCTTCGGCCAGGCCGACGCCGGTCGACACGGCCCCGAAGCACACCGTCTGGACGAAGATGCCGGGCATGAGGAAGGCGACGTAGCCGCCGGGCACGCCGGAGACGCTGATGGCGCCGCCGAACACGTAGCGGAACAGCAGCACGAACATGATCGGCTGGATGGTGGAGAACACCACCAGCTGCGGCACCCGGAGGTAGGCCAGCAGGTTCCGCCACGTCAGGGTGGCGGCGTCGGAGACGGCCCAGGCGACCCGCTGGCGCCGGCCGGCGGGGAGGGTGCCGTTCGGGAGGGGCGTGGTGGCGGCGGTCATACGGCACCTCGGGCGGGAGAGGCGGTCGGCGAGCCGGTGGCCGGCTCGTCGGCCGGCGGCTGGCCGGTGAGGGCGAGGAAGACGTCGTCGAGGCTCGGCTCCCGCAGCGTGACGCCGGTGGGGGCGATGCCCTCGGCGTCGAGCGCCCGGAGCACCTCGAGCAGCGAACCCGAGTCGACGACCGTGAGGTGGACCGTGGTGCCCTCGAGCACCGGCGGCTGCACCCCGAGGCGGCCCAGCGCCTGGAGGGCCATGAGGGCCGAGCCCTCGCCGGGCATGCCGATCTCGATGACGGTGGCGCCGAGGTTGGCCTTCAGCCCGGCCGGGGTGCCCCCGGCGATGATCCGGCCGTGGTCGACGACGGCGATCTGGTCGGCGAGCCGGTCGGCCTCCTCCAGATACTGGGTGGTCAGCAGCACGGTCGTGCCCTCGGCCACGAGGTCCTCGATCACGCCCCACAGCTCGATCCGGCTCCGGGGGTCGAGGCCGGTGGTCGGCTCGTCGAGGAACAGCACCGGCGGGCGGTGCATGAGCGAGGCGGCCAGGTCGAGGCGCCGGCGCATGCCCCCCGAGTAGGTGCGGAGAAGCCGGTTGGCGGCGTGGGCCAGGTCGAAGCGCTCCAGCAGCTCCGCCGACCGCTCCTTGATCAGCGACTTCGGCAGGTGGGTGAGGCGCCCGACGAGGATCAGGTTCTCGACGCCGGAGAGGTTCTCGTCGACGGCGGCGTACTGGCCGGCCAGGCCGATCGAGTTGCGGACGGCCTCGGGGTCGGCGACGACGTCGTGGCCGTAGACCGTGGCCTGGCCCTCGTCGGGCCGGAGGATCGTGGTGAGGATCCGGACCGTGGTCGTCTTGCCGGCGCCGTTGGGGCCGAGGAGGCCGAGGACGGTGCCGGGCGGCACGCTGAGATCGATGCCCGACAGAGCGGGGACGTCGCCGAACCGCTTGACGAGGCCGGAGGCGGCGATGGCTGGCTTATCCATACGCCCAGTATCGGCCAGATACTTGGACGAGCTAAATGATTTTTGTCGTCCTCTTCGCGGGGGTTTCGGACGATTTGCCCATCTTTGCTACAGGACGACGACCGAATCTTTCGTGCCGAAGCCGTTGTCCACGTACCCGTCGGCGTCGGGGTCGTCGACCCAGCGGTCACCGTCGACCAGGTACCGGTAGCGGTAGGACTGGCCCTGGGAGAGCGTGACGGTGGTGCTGAATCGCCCGTCCTTGCGCTTGGTCATCGGCGTGGCGTCGGCGGCCCAGGAGTTGAACTCGCCGCAAAGGCAGACCCGCTCCCCGGCGTACTCCGCCGGGAGCTCGAAGGTCACCTTCGTGGTGCCGCCCTTCTTGGCCGGTGTCTTGCTGATCATGGTGACTCTCCTCCAGCGCACGGGGTCGGGGGGCCCGCCGACCCCGGAACTCTAGCGGCCGGGATGCCACGAGTCCCGGGCGCTTCGGGGCGAGAATGTGCCCCATGGCCGCAGCCCACGCCCCTCGCCGCCCCGTCCTCCTCTGCGCCCTGGTCCTGCTGGCCGGCCTCTTCCCCGGGGGCCCGTCCGCCCACGCCGCCGGCCCGACGCTGCAGGTCAGCCCCGAGGTCTCCGACGGCGGGGCCGCCAACTCGGCGACCCTCACCGCCGTCCTCTCCGGCTCCCACAACGGCGACACCTACGTCGACTTCGAGGTGATGAACGGGCCCGCCGACAAGGACGGCGACACCCCGCAGACCCCCGACACCAGCTGCAAGGTCCCCTCGGGCCAGAACAAGTGCCAGGTCGCCATCACGGCCACCGAGGCCGGCACGAGCCTCGTGCGGGCCTGGATCCGGGGGACGAAGCCCGACATGACCGAGGCCCGGCTGGCCAACGACAAGGCCACGCCGCTGCTCGACGCCCTCGACCCGGTCGCCGACTGCCGCCCGTCCGACCCGAGCACCTGCCACGACGGATCGACGCCCAACGCCGGCGCCGTGCCCGAACCCGACGCCACCGACGTCGTCCAGGTCGTCTTCTTGAACTTCACCGACGGCCGCCTCAAGTGCGCCGACCCGACCGGCGCCAAGGTCACCTACCTGCCCGCCGCCACCAGCACCGCCGCCGCCGAGACCTACACCTGCACGCTGACCACCAGCGCCGGCGTCCCGATCGCCGGGGCCTTCATCGACGGCAAGATCCTGCCGAAGATGAAGTCGGGCGGCGACGCCGGCGACGTCGACTACAACGACCTGTGCCAGACCGACGCCACCGGCCGCTGCAGCACCGGCGACAAGATCGGCCTGCCGACCGGCGGCGAGATCATCTGCTTCTGGGCCGAACCCGCCAAGCAGGGCAGTCCCGACCAGGGCCAGGACAACGCCTACAAGCCCGGGGGCAAGCACACCGACGGCGGCGACTGCGGCCAGACCAGCGTGCTGCAGTCCACCGGGGTCGACGTGACCGACGTCGTCTACCTCGACGCCGACAACGCCCGGCCGGAAGGGCTCGACGTCCAGCCCGAGACGCAGCTCCTCCCGCCGCCGGCCCGCTTCACGCTCCAGGGAACGGTCTACGACCAGTTCGGCCAGCCCTACACCAGGGGCGGTGTGAAGCTCCAGGCCAGGCTGTTCGAGGGTTCCGTGCTGGCCGCGGGCGCCGACAACAACCTGAGCACGCTCGACTCCGCCCTCACCTGCACGACCGCCGCCGGCAGCGCCGCCTGCTCGATCCCGACCGCCCAGCAGACCGAGCTCGGCACGAACCTGGCCTGCATCTGGCTCGACGGCAAGAAGCCGGTGGCCATGGTCGGCGAAGGCGACCAGGAGAGCGCCACCTGCACCGCTCCGCCCGCGCCCTGGCAGGACAAGGGCGACGAGGAACCCCATCTCGACCCGACCAAGGACGACGGCCCGCCGTCGCCGGTCACGGACGGCCTCGACGTCGTGCGCTTCGGGGTGCAGTCCCAGCCGGTCATCGCCGCCGTGACGCCGACGGAGCGGCGGCAGGACACCTCCGGCGACGTCCTCGGCATCAGCGGGGCCAGCTTCCTGCCGACCGCTCAGATCTCGATCTCCGGGGCGGGCGTGACCCTCGGGCCGACGGCGGTGGTGTCCGACAAGCGGCTCGAGGCCAGCCTGGCGGTGGCGGCCGACGCACCTCCCGGCCCCCGGGACGTCATCGTGACCAACCGCAGCGACGGCGGCACGGCCACCTGCAAGGGGTGCTTCCGGGTGATCGGCCAGGGCTACTGGCTGGTGGCGTCCGACGGCGGGGTCTTCGCCTTCGGTGACGCCAAGTTCCTCGGCAGCCCGGCGGCCGGGTCGCTGAACAAGCCGGTGGTGGCCATCCAGCCGACGCCGACGGGCCAGGGCTACTGGCTGGTGGCGTCCGACGGCGGGATCTTCGCCTACGGCGACGCCCCCTTCCTCGGCTCGGCGGGATCGCTGCCGCTGACCAAGCCCGTGGTCTCGATGGCGGTCACGCCGTCGGGCCAGGGCTACTGGTTGGCGGCCTCCGACGGCGGGGTCTTCGCCTTCGGCGATGCCCGCTTCTACGGCTCCACCGGCCGGCTCACGCTGTCGAAACCGGTGGTGAGCATCGTCGCCACGCCGACCGGGCGGGGCTACTGGCTGATGGCCTCCGACGGCGGGATCTTCAGCTTCGGCGACGCCCGCTACTACGGCGGGACGGGCGACATCGTCCTCGACCATCCCATCGTCGACATGGCGCCGACCAAGACCGGCAAGGGCTACTGGCTGGTCGGCTCCGACGGCGGCGTCTTCGCCTTCGGTGACGCCGTGTTCTACGGGGCGCCCGGCGGCGCCGATCAGAACCGGCCCATCGTCGGGATCACGCCGACGCCGTCCGGGAAGGGCTACTGGCTCGTGGCCTCCGACGGCGGGGTCTTCAACTTCGGCGACGCCCAGTTCCTCGGCTCGACCGGCAACGTCCGCCTGAAGCAGCCGATCGTGGGCGTCGCCCGCCGGTAGCGCGCGTCGCTCACGACTGGCCGTAGAACAGGCGCTCGACCACGGCTCGGGCGCGGCGGGTGAGGCGGCGGTACTCCTCCCGGAGTTCCCGGACGGGCCGGTGGGAGTAGCCCATCAGCCGGCCGAGGCGCTCGGCCTCGGCGCCGTCGGTCGGCAGCGAGTCGCCCGGGGCGCCGGTCAGGAGGTAGCGGAGGTTGCGGGCCCGTTCGCAGAACCGGTAGGCCTGCTCCAGGGCGTCGGCGTCGTGGCCGTCGAGGTACCCGCCGCCGGCCAGCCGGGCCAGGCCGTCCACCGTCGAGGTCGTCCGCACCGCCGGATCGCCGGCGCCGTGGACGAGCTGGAGCAGCTGCACCGTCCACTCGACGTCCGACAGCGAGCCCCGGCCGAGCTTGAGGTGGAACTGCGGGTCCTCGCCGGGGGGGATCCGCTCCCGCTCGACGCGGGCCTTCATGCGCCGGACCTCCCGGACCGCCTCGGGCGGGAACGGGTCGCGGAAGACGAAGGGCTCCACCATGGCGCAGAACCGCTGCGCCAGCCCGAGATCGCCCGCCACCGGCCTCGCCTTGAGGAGCGACTGGAACTCCCAGGTCAGCGCCCAGCGCTCGTAGTAGGAGCGGTAGCCGTCGAGCGAACGGGCCAGCGGGCCCTGCTTGCCCTCGGGGCGGAGGTTGGCGTCGATGCGGAACGTCTGGCCCTCGGCGGTGGTGGCGCCGATGCTCGAGATCATGCGGGTGGCGGTCTTCTCGGCGACGTCGAAGTCGGCGGCGCCGGACCCGTCGTAGACGAAGAGGACGTCGATGTCGGAGGCGTAGGACAGCTCGCAGCCGCC
>Ga0070741_10006000_pt1 | contig 26404 bp, 23 predicted proteins | sample Coa_R1_4_FD_66440 | JGI IMG/M metagenome (GOLD analysis project Ga0070741, IMG submission 66440) | Surface soil microbial communities from Centralia Pennsylvania, which are recovering from an underground coalmine fire - Coalmine... | ecosystem: Environmental > Terrestrial > Soil > Unclassified ... | reverse complement strand
CCGACGCGCCGCGACAGCTCGGGCAGCTCGTCCTCGCCGAAGAAGCCGACGGCATCCGTCTCGGGCCCGGTCACGGGCGCCGGCTCCTCGTCCCCGAGCTCGCAGAGGAAGAACAGCTTGTAGGCGTGGAACGGCCACACGTGCTCGTGCAGGTGGCGCAGGTCGCGGTTCTGGATGCCGATCAGCCGGATCGCGCGTGCGCGGTAGCCGGACTCCTCGCGGATCTCCTTCTCGACCGCCTCGCTCGGCCGCTCGCCGACCTCGGCCCAGCCGCCGGGGACCGTCCAGCGGCCGTCGTCGGCGCCGCGGACGAGCAGGATCCGTCCGTCGCGGAAGGCAGCTCCGCGCACGTCGACCTTCGGCGTCGCGTAGCCGGTCTCGAGGCGGAAGAGCCCCTCGATCCGCTCCGCCTCGGCGGCGTCGCCGCCCGCAGCCAGCTCGGCTGCGACCGCGCGCACCTGCTTGTAGCGCTCGGCGTCGAAGGGGTTGTCGGTGTAGGCGAGGCCGTTCTGGGCGAGCGTCTGCAGACGCCGCGCCCATTCGAGCCGTTGGGTGGGGTCAGTCCGCGGCGAGGTAGATGAAGGCGACCGCGACGGTGCCGCCGAGGATGATCAGCGCGATCGCGAGCAGCCACAGGCCGAGGACGACGTTCTTGCGCTGCACGACCGGGTCGTGCGGGTCGACCATGCGCCTACACCACCGGGTCGAGCGCCACCGCTGCGAAGAGCAGCGCCAGGTAGAGGAGCGAGTAGTGGAAGAGCGTCGCTGCCCGCGGCACCGTCGGCTCGCGCCGCAGGCGGAGCGCCATGAGCACGAAGACGGCGCCGAGGGTGAGCGCCGAGGCGAGGTAGACGGCGCCGAACCAGCCGGCGGCGAACGGGACGGTGGTGAGGCCGACGAGCGCGAGCGAGTAGAGCACGATCTGCCTTGCCGTCTCGCGATCACCGCGCACGACCGGCAGCATCGGGATCCTGGCCGCGGCGTAGTCGCGCTTGATCACGAGCGCGAGCGCCCAGAAGTGCGGCGGTGTCCACAGGAACACGATCAGGAAGAGGGCGAGCGCGGGCAGGGCGAGGCTGCCTGTCGCGGCCGCCCATCCGACGAGCGGCGGCACGGCGCCGGCCGCCCCGCCGATGACGATGTTGTGCGGGGTCGACCGCTTCAGCCAGCGCGTGTAGACGAGGACGTAGAAGAGGTTGCCGACCAGCGCGAGCACGGCGGTGAGGACGTTCACCGTCGCGGCGAGCAGGACGAAGGAGAAGGCGGACAGCGCGAGGCCGAACTCGAGCGCGTAGCTCGGCGGGACGCGGTCGGCGGCGACCGGCCGGCGACGCGTCCGCTCTCCCATCAGCCGGTCGATGTCGCGGTCGAGCACGTGGTTGATCGCGCTGGCGCCGCCGCAGGCGAGTGCGAGCCCGACCATGGCCGAGACGGCGACGTCCCATGCGGGCAGCCCGCGCGCGCCCGCGACCATGCCGCAGAAGCCGGTGAGCAGGAGGAGCGTCATGATCCGCGGCTTGGTCAGCGTGATGTAGTCGCGCCACGATCCGAACGCCACCTGCACCGGCCGGTGGACGAGCGCGGTGACGACGACGGTGGCGGCGAACGCCAGCGCCGCCAGGGCGAGGTGCGCGCCGGAGGCGGGCACGAGCGCTGCGACTCCGAACAACCCGGTCGCGGCGGCCACGGGCGCAAACAGGGGCCGGTGGTCGATCCAGCTGGCGACGAGCAGGGCGGCGAAGGGCGGAAGGGCGAGCGCGGCGAGCAGCCGGTGCGCCGTGTCGAGCCCGGCGGCTCCCGAGACGACCGCGAGCAGCGTCGCAGCGGAGGCGGCCTGCGCGGTCAGCCTAAGCCAGGGTCCGGCGACGGGCTCGCGCGCCGGCAGCGCGACCGCCTCAGACACGCGACTCCTCGAGCTTGCGGCGCAGGTCGCGGAGCGGCCGCGGGCTGGTGACGTACGGGACGCTGTCGAAGTTGTGCTCGGGCGGCGGCGAGCTCGCGTACCACTCGAGCGTGTTCGCGCGCCACGGGTCGTTGCCGACGCGCGGCGCTGTCCTCGACCTTACGACGCTCACCAAGATGAGCAGTATGCCGACCGCCATGATCCCGGAGCCGATCGTGGCGATCAGGTTGTACCACTCCCACAGCCCGCCCTCGCTGTACGTGTAGACGCGGCGCGGCATGCCGAGCAGGCCGACGAGGTGGAGGGGCATGAAGGTGAGGTTGAAGCCGACGAAGATCGTCCAGAAGCTGAGCTTGCCGAGCCGCTCGTCGAGCTTGCGCCCGAACATCTTCGGCCACCAGTAGTACAGGCCGGCGAAGATCGCGAACATCGCTCCGCCGACCAGCGTGTAGTGGAAGTGGGCGACGACGAAATAGGTGTTGTGCACCTGCCAGTCGACCGGGAAGGCGGCCAGGTAGATCCCGGTCAGGCCGCCGATCAGGAAGAGCGCGACAAACCCGAGCGCGAACAGCATCGGCGTCTCGAACGTCAGCGACCCGCGCCACGTCGTGGCCACCCAGTTGAGGATCTTCACGCCGGTCGGCACGCCCACGAGCATCGAGGCGACCATGAAGTAGCCGTTCAGCCCCGAGCCGTAGCCGACCGTGAACAGGTGGTGGGCCCAGACGAGCATCGACACGAAGCCGATGCCGAGCGTCGAGAAGGCGATCGCCTTGTAGCCGAAGATCGGCTTGCGCGAGAACACGGGGAGGATCTCCGACACGATCCCCATCGCCGGCAGGATCATGATGTAGACCTCGGGGTGGCCGAAGAACCAGAAGACGTGCTGCCAGAGGAGGGCGCTTCCGCCCTGGTCGGGCTTGAAGAAGTGGACGCCCGAGAAGAGCCGGTCGAGGAGCAGCAGCGTCACCCCGCCCGAGAGCACCGGGATGACGAGGATGAGCATGACCGCATAGGTCAGGATCCCCCAGACGAACAGCGGGATGCGCATGTACGTCATCCCGGCCGTGCGCATGTTGTGGATCGTGACGATGAAGTTGATCGCGCCGGCGAGCGACGACAGCGAGAGCAGGTGGAGCGACAGGATCCACAGGTCGACGCCGTGCCCGGGCGAGTAGGCCGACTCGCAGTACGGCGGGTAGCACGTCCAGCTCCCGTTGGCGGCGCCGCCCTTGGCGAGGAAGCTCATGTACAGCACGACCCCGCCGAGCAGGAACAGCCAGTAGGAGAGCGCGTTCAGGCGCGGGAAGGCCATGTCGCGGGCGCCGATCATGAGCGGCACCAGGTAGTTGCCGAAACCGGCGAGGATCGGCACCACGACGAGGAAGACCATCGTCGTGCCGTGGATCGTGAACAGCTCGTCGTAGGAGTTGCGGGTGACGAAGTGCTCGTTCGGCGTCGCCAGCTGCGCGCGCATGAGGAGCGCGAGGATGCCGCCCGCGCCGAAGAAGACGAGGCTCGTCGCGATGTACAGAATCCCGATCCGCTTATGGTCGGTGGTCGTCAGCCAGCTGGTGACGCGTCCGCGCTTCCAGTCGGCTGTGACCGGCGGCGCCTCGACGCTAACCGCCACTCTGCGCTCCCCCCTTCGTCTGCCGCAGGTAGTCGATGATGCCGGTGATCTGGGCCTGCGACCAGTCGCTGCCGACGGCGGGCATGTGGCCGAGGTTGGTCGTCCGCCCGTGCCGGAGCAGGTCGGTGATGTCGGCCGTCGCGAACGTGCGGTTCTGGAGCGCCGGGCCGTAGTCGCCTCTGCCCTGGAAGCCGTGGCACTTCGAGCAGACGCCGGTGAACGTCTCCTCGGCCACCGTTCGGCTGCCCGCCGCGTGTGAGGCGAGGAAACGGCGGTACTCCCGCTCGCTCACCGCCCTCACCGTCGCCTTCATCTCGGCGTGGAAGAGTCCGCACAGCTGCGCGCACCGCCCCAGGTAGGTGCCCGGCCTCGTCGCGCGGAACCAGGTGTGGTTCGTGCGGCCGGGGATGGCGTCGATCTGGCCGCCGAGCGCCGGGATCCACCAGCTGTGCACGACGTCCGTGGCCACGACAGTCAGCGTCACCACCTTGCCGACCGGGACCTCCAGCGTGTCGATCGACACCTGCCCCTGCGGGTAGCGGAAGAGCCAGTAGAACTGGTGGCCCTCGACGCGGATGCTGACCGAGTCGGCCGCGCTCGCCGGCGGCGTGTTCTTGATGCTCGGGAGCTTCGCGAAGACGAAGCCGATGATGGCGGCGATGATCAGCACCGGCACGACCGTCCACGCGATCTCGAGGCTGGTGCTGCCGTGGATCTGCGCGCCCTCGGCTGCGGCGGCGCGCCGTCCCCGGCGGAAGCGGACGACGAAGACGACGAGCGCCGTCTCGACGATCACGAAGATGGCGCCGGTGACGGCCAGGATGAGCCAGTAGGCGTCCCGGATCGAGCCGGCGTTCGGGGAGGCGGGCTGGACGGGTGCGACGCCGCCGTTCCCTGCCAGCGCCGGCCCTGCGACGGAGAGCGCGAGCACGGCGACCAGCAGGAGGGCTCCCGGCTTCCGGCGCATCGGAGGGGCATTCTACGAGGAAGGCGGGAGAGCCGGCATGCTATGGGGGTGGCGTACGAGTCGCGGGTTGCGCTGCCAAGGGGCGTGTCGCCTCCGTTCGAGGTGTACGTGAACGGGGTCAAGCAGGCAGAGGGGGAGGACTTCGTGCGCTCCGGCGACGAGCTCCTCTTCCGCCGACGGCTCGCCAGCGAGGGGAGGCTCGGCTTCTGGCGCTGGGCGTCCCTCTTTCTCGGGATCGCAGGCACCTACCGGCAGAACGATAGTGTCGATGTCGTCTACAACTCGGGCGGCCGGCGGGTCGTGGCCACGGGCCTGCCGATCATCCCTCGAGCGGCAGGGGAAGGAGCCGGCGATCCAGACGTACCACGACCGAACGCCGAGAGCGCTTGACGCGACGCGCGAGTCGCGCCTGACCTTGTTCGTCGCCGCCTCGGCGCTCGCGATGCTGGCGGCGGTGGGGGTCGCCGACGCGGCCGGGCTCGACCGGGTGGCGCGGGTCACCTCCGGTCTCGAGCCGACATGGCTGCTCGCCTGCCTCGCGGGCGAGCTCGTCGGCTACGTCGGCTACGTGCTCGCGCTGCGGAACGTGGCCCGTCTCGACGGCGGCCCGCGGCTGCCGTTCAAGCTCGCCGCTCGCACGGTCGTGGCCGGGTTCGGCGTCCACGGGTCCGCGCATGCGGCGGGTGGCTTCGCCGTCGACTACTGGGCCCTGCGGCGCTTCGGCCTCGGGCGAGACCAGGCGATCGCCCGCGTCGCGGGCCTCGGCCTGCTCGAGTACGCGGTGCTCGCACCGGCTGCGCTCGCTGCCGCGCTCGCGCTGCTCGCCGGCAGCGACGAGCACGTTCAGCTCTCCATGACCGTGCCCTGGCTGCTCGTCGTCCCGGGTTTCGCGGTCGCGCTCTGGGTGAGCGTACCGAGGCGGTGGCGCCGGCTCTCGGCGTTCGCCCGCCGCGGGCGCGGACGGCCGCGCGAGGCGCTCGCGCATGCGGTCGCCGGGCTCGGCACGCTGCGCTCCCTGTGCCTGCGCCCCCTCCACCACGCGCCCGCGCTGTTCGGCGTCGCCTTCTTCTGGCTCGGCGACATCACCTGCCTGTGGGCCGCTCTGAAAACGTACTCGGTCGAGGTCTCGGCTCCGGCTCTCGTCCTCGCCTACGCGACGGGCTACGTCGCGAGCCGCCGTTCGCTTCCTGCGGGCGGCGCCGGTGTCGTCGAGGTGCTGATGACGTTCGCGCTCGTCTGGGTCGGCGTCCCGCTCGCGCCGGCGCTCGTCGGCGTGCTCGTGTACCGGCTGTTCAACTTCTGGCTGCCGATCGTGCCCGCGCTCGCGGCGCTGCCAACGGTTCGCGACTTCCGCCTCGGGCTGCACGAGCGCCAGGCGCCGCCCGTGCGCCGGCCTCCGTCACCGGCGCCACGGCCGTCGTCGACGGCGGACTGAACGCGGTCTCCGTCCCGCCCGAGCAGGGGCTCGACTCTCCACCCGTCTCGCGGCGGCGCAGCCGCCGCTCAGTGGACGATGAGCACGTCGCAGTGGGCGTGCCTGGACACCGCCCCGCTGACGCTCCCGCCGAGCAGGCGCTCGAGCATGCTCGGCTCGCGCGTCCCGACCACGATCAGCTGCGCGCCGTGCTTGTCCGCGAGGCGCACGATCGCGTCGGCCGGGTCGCCGAGGGCGGGCTCGAGCTCCGCGTCGAGGCCCCGTGCGAGCAGGAGCCCTCGCGCGTGCGCGAGCGCCGCCTGGTGCTCCTCGGGCGAGTCGGCCGGATCGTACGGCCCGATCCCGCGCGAGGCGGCCACGCCGATCAGGGCCGGCGTGACGCTCGTGACGACGAGACGGGCATCGACCAGCTTGGCGAGCTCGGCCGCTCGCTCGAGGGCGCGCTTCGCCGGCTCGGTCTCGTCGTAGCCGACCAGGATGGTCTTCCAGCTCATCGTGGCCGTCCTTTCGAGCGTCGCCTCCGGTCCGAGCACAGCAAGTATCGCGCCGGCCGGAGCGCCCCGCAACCTGCGGCTCGTGCCGACCGGCAGCAGACGGAAGCCGCCGGAGCCGCGCAGTAGCCTGCGCTCGTGGCCGGGGCTGACGACTTCCACGACTGGGTCGCCGAGGCGCTCGACTCGCTTCCTGCGCGCCTGCGCGCCGCGATGGCGAACGTGGAGATCGTCGTCGAGGAGGAGCCGCCGCACGGCGCTCCTCTGCTCGGCCTCTACCAGGGCGTGCCGCTGACCCGTCGCACGAGCAGCTACGGGGGCGTACCGCCCGACAAGATCACGATCTTCCGGGGGCCGCTGGAGCGCTCGTACGGCACCCAGGCGGACGTCCTGCGCCGCGAGGTGCACCGAGTCGTGCTGCACGAGATCGCCCACCACTTCGGGATCGGCGACGAACGCCTGCGTAGGCTCGGCCGCTACTGACCCGGCGCCCGCTTTTCCTCGGCTTTACGCGGCCGCCGGGCAAGGGCTTACACCGACACGGTACAAGGTTTTGTCGGGTACAAGGTCTGAGTCGCCCGCCGATCGTGCGGAGCGGCACGACGAGAGGAGGCAGGACATGGCGAAGCGATCGAGACTCCGAGGCGCGCTCCTCACGCCTGCTGTCGCGCTCGCCGTCGCGGCGGCGGGCGTGGCCGTGGCGGCTGGAAGCGCGACCGCTCACCGTTCGCTCATCCCCGCGGCAGCCTTCCGGCTCACGGCCGACCTGACGCCGAGCCAGGTCGTCCCGGTCGTGCAGGCACCCGCCGGGGCGCACGGCCACCTGGAGGCACTGCTCGTCCGCTCGGGGCCGAACCTCGCGGCGCTGCGGGCGGCGTTCGCGGGTTGCAAGCTGTTCATCCCGCCGCGGCGCAGCGGCCTTCCCGTGAGGCTCACCTGCGGCGGGCTGACCGCTCGGCTGCCATCCGGGCCGGGGCTTCACTGGACGTTCGCCTGGCGTCTGACGACCTCCGGGCTGAGCGGGCCGGTCACAGGCGCGCAGGTGCACCTGGCGCCGGCGGGTCACACCGCGCCTGTCGCGTTCTCGCTGTGCACGACGTGCCGGCCGATCATGCGCGGCACGGTCGCCGTCACCCAGGCGCAGGCGGCCGCCATGCTCAGGGGCGACGCCTACGTCACCGTGTCGACGCCGGCGCATCCGGACGGCGAGATCCGCGGCCAGATCAGACGGCTCGGCTCGCTGCTCGGACCGGCGCTCGGGCGGTAGATGACCTCCACTCGATCGCGGGGAGGCCGGCTGCACGCCTCCCCGCGATCGCTCGCGCGCCGTCAGGCCCCGTCGCGGACGACCGTGCGCCCCGCCGAGGCGAGCAGCGCCGGGACGGCGCGCACGACCTCGCGGTCCTTCTCGCGCTCGCCGTCGGGCAGCTCCGGCCACGGAACGAGCGACGGGTGCGTGCAGGCGGCGTCGTCACGCGGCCCGAGCGCCCAGCCGGACGCGAGGCGCTCGTCGACCCAGCGCTTGTGCTCGAGCTCGGCCATCGTCTCGATCTCGTCCGGCGTGAGCACGGCCGCGTGCGCCGGGCCGAGGGCGGCGGGGCAGGCGCGGCAGCCGACGCGGGCGAGCTCGACCGCCAGGTGGTCGACGGCCGCGCGGTTTCGCTCGCGCGCCTCCTCCGGCAGCTCCTCCCAGGCGACCGCGTACGGCGTGGCGGCGCCCTCGGCGGTGCGGGCCGCCGCGTAGCGGTCGTGCAGCGCGCGGGCGAGCCGCTCGCGCGCCGGGTCACGGGCAAGCCGGAAGCCCGCCCGGGCGAGGATGGCGGCGCGGCGCCGCACCATCGCCCGGTCGAGCTCGCGCGCCTCCTCGGGCAGCTCGCGCCAGCCGACGAGGAGGTCGTGCTCCTTGGCCGCGTCGTCGCGGACGGGCGCGTACCGCCACCCGTCTCTGCGCCGGTCGCGACACCAACGGTCGTGCTCGAGCTCGGCCATCGCCTCGACCGCCACGAGCGGCAGCTCGGCGACGGGCTCGTCCCAGTCGAGCCGTGGCTCGAGCTCGAACCACGTCGCCCGCAGCTGGTCGACCATGGCGTCCACGTGCCGCCGGCTCGCGTCCCGGTAGGCGTGGTCGAGCTCGTCCCACGGCCGGTCGGCCGGGCGTGCGCCGAAGTCGTGCTGGCGCCGACGCTCGTCGATGTAGGCCGCGTGGGCCTCGCGCGCCAGCGACTCCCGCATGTGGTCGTGCAGCAGCTCGAGCGCCGCCGCCGCGCGCGGCAGCACCACCGGCCGCACGCGTCCGTTGCCGAGCAGCAGCGGTCCGAGCGCCGCGGCGGCCGCGGTCGCGGGCAGAAAGGTTGGCGCGTCGCCGTCGAGCCGGCGCTCCGCCTCCAGTGCCAGCGCGAGGTTGGCGCTCGGGTCGTCGAGGCACGCGTACAGCGCCGACGGCTCGCCGACAGCACCGACGCCGACTTCGAGGCCCGCCGAGAGCGCACCGAGCGGAGCGCGTTCGAGCGGGACGAGGTCGCAGACCCGGGGGATCGCGGGGTACCGCTCGGTGAGCGCCAGGCACGCCTCGCCCGCAGACGGAGCGACGAGCGTGATCGCGGCCCGTCCGGCGCCGCCACCCCGCCGCACGTGCTCGTGCCAGCGGCTCGCGGCGCCGACGACGACCGCCCGGCCGAGGGCGGTGGCGCCGAACACCGCGATCCGCGGCGGTTTCCCGTCGAGGCGGGCGAAGGGGCCGGCCGCGTCGTCGAGCGCGGCACGCGCCCAGACGCCGGACGAGTTGAAGAAGTGGAAGCGCGCGGCGCCGACGCTTGCCAGCGGCCCGCGGAGGAGCTGGGCGAGGTCGGGGTCGTCGACGTGGACGTGGACGCTCGGGCCTCGGCGGCTGCCCGAGGCGTGCGCGATCGCCGCGACGAGCGAGGCGACCTTCGTGTTCGTGGCGTCGTCGGCGCCCGCGCAGACGACGTACTCGGCGCGGTCGACCCGCGCCGCCTCGAGGGCGGAGACCTGCGTCGCGTCCTTGTGCAGCACGAGCGCTCGGAGCGCCCGCGCCTCCTCGACCGCGTCGCTGGCCGTGTCCGTCTCGATGCAGGTCACCCGGTAGCGGGCGGCGCGGAACGACCTGACGCTTCGGCTCCCGGTCTCGCCCAGGCCGCAGACGACGGCGTGGCCGCTGCGCAACCTCGCCCGGACCTCGTCGATGTGCTCGGACAGGAGCGCCGTGAGGAGGCGGAGCGAACCGAGGATGAAGACGGCGGAGGCGAGGTAGCGGGCCAGGTTGTACTGCCACGGCCGGCTCTCGTCGTAACCGGGGAAACCGCTCGGGAAGATCTTGAGCGAGTCGACGAGCCGCGCACCGAGCGAGTGGTTTGGCGTGTCGTAGGCGACGGCCAGCCCGTAGCAGGCGAGCACGACGGCGGCGAGGAAGAGCCAGGACCACGTGCGCCACCAGGCTCGAGCGCGCCGCCGCAGCCGCAGGCGGCCGGCGAGCTGGCCGATCTCGGCGATGTGGTAGGTGACGACGTTCGCCTCGGTGACGGCCTGGTCGAACGCGAGCTCAGCCCTGCGCCGCGCCGCCGTCCGCATCTCGACCGCTCTCGGCACGACCGCCGCCTGCTCCTCGCGCTTGTCGGCCATCGGGCCGCTACACGGTACGAGCGCCCTCGGGAGCATGTCAACCGCCCGTACCGGCACCGTGCGGTTGAACCGTCACCGGCCCCTCTCCAGTCCGGCGGCTGAACGGCGTCCGCCTGCGCTGAGAGCGGCGCGGACGGTCCCGACCGGAAGGGAGGAACGAGACGATGATCGGGCGAGCACTCCTCCGAGGCCGCTCCGCCCGCCTCCTCGTCGCGACGAAGGTCGGTAGGTAGCGACCCGGCACGAGGCAGGTGCAGCGTGTCCGCGGCCGGCCGGGCGGCGCCGGCTTGGGAGGCCTGCGCGCGGCAGGCGTCGTTGGCCTGCGGGAGCGGGTGGGCCGTGCGATAGGCGGCCAGGTCGCGGGCGAGGTTCCACACGTCCGGCGAGCCGAGGCCGGTGGCGAAGTCCCAGCCCGGGCCGGCGGGGTAGAAGCGGTTGCCGCCGCGCGTCACGTCGTGGAACGGGGCGAACCGCTGCCGGCTCGCCGCCAGCCGGTAGAGGAGCGGTGCCGCGAAGCAGAGCGGGCCAGCATGCTCGTGCTCGACCATGTACTGCTGCGCGAGCAGCATGGACGCGGCCCAGAAGGGCGTTGCCGCGCTCGTCCCGTACACGGGCCGGAGCGCGCCGTCCACGTACACCGCCCACGGGCTGTCGATCCCGGCCGCGGCCGAGACGTCGGGGAGGCCGCGCTGCCTGGCCGCAGGGTCGATGCCAGGCCCCCGCTGCCACGGCGGACGTGCCTCGAGCGTGTTCACTCCGCCGCCCCCGCCCCCGTTCGTCAGCGGATCCTGCCATCCCGCCTCCTCGAGGTAGCTGCCATCCTGCCGCACCGACAGCACCGTCCCCCCGACGGCCACCACCCACGGGCTCGCCGCCGGGAACTCGACCTGGAGCGTGTGGTCGGAGAAGTCCCTGCGCTCGCAGTCGTACGCGCCCGCGTCCCCGGCCGCCGAGAAGACGGTCACGCCGCGGTAGGCTGCCACCTGGAGCGCCTCGTTTGTCGCCTTCTGCTCCGCGGCGCCGTTCACGCTGGCGACGAGCTGCGCCGCGCAGATCCCCCAACTGTTCGAGACGATCGTCGCCGGTCCCGCGAAGATGGCGTTGAACACGTCGGCGAGCGAGCCGTCGGGCGGAGCCTCGTAGCTGACGATCTGCGCGCCCGGCGCGATGCCGCGGATCACCTGCACGTCGAGGTCGACCTCGCCGTGGCCGCCGCCGATCTGCCCGCCGCCGGCGACCGGCACGTGCTTCGGCGCCGGCCCGGCGATTCCGAACCGCCGGTCGAAGTCGGCGATGTCGGAGTCGACGAAGCTGTCGAAGGAGACGACGGCGATCGTTTGCCCGCTGCCGTTCGCGCCCGCGCGGCGGAGCGGCGTCACATCGTAGGCGGCGGCGGCGTCGTCCGGCGCAAGCGCGCCGGCCCCGAGTAGCGACCCGGGCACGCGTGCGGGCACGTCTGCGGGCGCGGGAAGGGGCCGCGTGTCGAGGTCGGCGACCGCCGCGACCCAGCGGGCGAGGCGGTGTGGCACGCGCGCGGGCCCGGTCGGGGCGTGGTACGCGGCGCCGGAGGGCGTCTCGAAGTCGCGCAGGGTGACCGAGAAGAGCCGGCCGACCGCGGCGGCGGAACCGCGGACGCGGAGCGCCGTCCGCTGCGGGTACCCGCGGAGGACGCGCAGGCCGAGGGCGGAAAGCGCCCGGCGGAGCCGGCGGAGCTCGGCGTCGGCGAGTCCGAACCGTCGGCCGAAGGAGGCCGCGTCGCCGTAGTGGCCGTAGACGGGCGAGCGGGGGTCGTCGAGGCCCTGCAGGTAGCGGCGGAGCGCCGGCTCCTTCAGGCGCAGGACGAGCAGCGCGTCCACGGTCTGGGCGGGGGGTGTCGGCCCGAGCAGCCGGTCGGCGGCCGCCCCGGACGTCGCGGCGCCGCCGACGAGCGCCGGCAAGGCGAGGCCGGCGGCGGCGAGGCAGACCGCCGCGGCGCACGCGGCCGCGGCCTGCCGCCTCGGTCCGGCACTGCGCGTCACGGCACGGGCTCCGACGGCCAGCGGACCGTCTCCAGGATCTGGTCGACGAGCACGAAGATCGGGTAGGGCGCGTCGGTTCCGCTCAGCCCGCGCGGGTTGTCCGTCCAGGCGGAGACGAGCACGCTCACCCCGTCGGCGCTCGCAGCCTCGATCATCGCCTCCACAGGCCCGGTCTCGTCCGCGGCCGTTGCCGCATCCGCCTCGCCGACCCCGTACACGGAGCCGATCGAGGGCGTCAGCGGCTGGTAGGCGGCGAGGTCGGTCGCGAGCGTCGGGTAGAGACCGCGGAGCGCCGAGCGCTCGCTCGCGACCAGCGCCGTCGGCGTCGCCGCGGTCGCGGGCTGCACCTCGACGAGCACTCGCAGCCGCGCACCCGAGAGAGTGCCGGCCGACGTGAGCAGGATGCCTTCGACGCCCCGCCGGCCGGCGGCGCTGGCGCTCCAGGCGGCGCCGTCGTACTCGAGCTGGAAGCCGTGCGTGCTCCGCCAGACACGCCGGGTGACGAGCGCCGGCGCGCGTGCGGCGACGGCTGCCGGGGCGGGCGGGCCCGGGCAGTAGCGCCTGCCGGCGCAGAAGGGCCGCACCGGGCCCGGGCGGGCCGCGAGCAGGGCGGCGAGACCGAGGCCGACGAGCAGGCAGAGCCCGCCGGCGAAGGCCAGATGGGTGCGGGCCCGCGCCTGCCCGGATCCCTTCGGCAGCGCCGCGAGCGCGACGCCGCAGCGCAAGCAGAAGGTGTGCTCGGGCGTCTCCTGCCCGCAGTTGCGACAGGCGACCGGTGCGCCGACGTCGCGCTCCCGCGCCTCCTCGGCGAGCCCGACGTGGATCACCTGGCGCAGCCAGACGAGGACGGCGAGGTCGAGCGCGGCGAGCGCGGCGAGCGCCGGCCAGCGGCCGAGGAAGAGCTGGAGGAGCGCGCCGCCGACGAGGGCGACGGCTGCGAGCGTGAGCGAGACCGGGGGGTGCCCGAGCGCGCCGAGCGCCCGCCGGTCGCGGGCCGGGGCGCGGGTGCGAAGCCACAGCGACCCGGCTGCGGCGCCGACCGAGGCGGCCGCGAGCACGGGCAGCCCGACGCCGAGCGTGAGCAGGCGCAGCACCCACGGGGTCGTCTCGCCCACCGGCTCGAGGCCCGAGCCGAGGAAGGTGGACGAGCGGGTGAGCAGCGCGGCGCCGGCGAGCGCGACGGCCGACGCGCCGGCAAACGTGACGCCGTCGAGGACGTCGTTGAACCGCCGGTAGGGGAGGAGCACGAGCGGCCCCGCGAGCGCGAGGGCAAGCTCGATCAGGGGCAGGAGGATCCCGTTCCAGACGACCGAGTGCGACGCGGTGCGCGAGACGAGCGCGGCGTCGGCGCCCTGTACCGCCTTCGTCAGAAAGCCGAAGCCGACGCCCGCCGCCGCGCCCCAGGCGACGGTGAGCGCGAGCACGCGCAGCGGCTCGTCCTCGTACAGGTCGACGGCGACGAAGTAGAGGACGACGAGGAGTGGGACGAGCACCGCCGAGACGACGAGCGCGAGTGGGTAGACGCCGGCGAGCGCGAGCGCCGCCAGCAGCGCGACGCCCGCCGCGAGCTCGGCCCGGAACGTGGCCATCCCCGCCCGGGGCAGGTGCGGAAAGAGGGTCGAGACGACCCGAGGCTCGAGCCGGTGCTCGGCGGGCGCGGCGGCGAAGCCGCGCCTCCCCGCCGGATGGAGCGAGTGGTCGACTGCGCCGTCCGCGGCGAGGCGGGTGCCGCAGCGAACGCAGTACGCACCCGCCGGAACCGACGCTCCGCAGCCGGGGCAGGCGACCGTCTCGGGCACTGGACGGCGACGCTACGGCCCGCGCCCGCCGAGGTCAAGCACGTCGCAGCCGCTGCCTCCCCGGCGAAGCCTCGTAACAGTCTGTTACGTGCACTGTCGGTGACCTGTAGGTGCGCTTGTCAGCCGAATCGGAGCCTCTCCGGCCGCGGCTCTTGCCGCTTGTAACAGTCTGTTACGTGGTGGCGGTCGCGGGGAGGAGGCGCGCCGCCGCCGGCTACGGCAGCTTGAAGCCTCCGATCTGTTCGAGCGCCGCGATCCGGGCTTCGAGCGGTGGGTGCGTCGTGAACAGGTTGGCGAGCGCGGCGCGCGGGCCGCTCGCCTTGCCGAGCGGGCCCTCGATGTACAGGTGCGCGGTCGAGCGGCTCGTGTCGCGGATCTCGCGCGGGTCGTCCGCGAGCTTGCGCAGGGCGCGCGCCAGCCCCTCCGCATCGCCGGTGATCTCCGCGCCGCCCGCGTCCGCGAGGAACTCGCGCCGGCGGGAGATCGCCATCTGGATGAGGACGGCCGCGATGGGTGCGAGCACGAGGCCGACGATCGCGATCGCGAGCACGATCGCGTTCGCGTTGCCGCCGCCTCGCCTGCGACCGCCGCCGAAGAAGAGCATGCGCAGGGCGAGGTCGGAGATCATGGCGACGACGCCGACGAGCACGGCGACGAGGGTCATCAGCCGTACGTCGCGGTGCTGCACGTGGGCGATCTCGTGGCCGATCACGCCTTCGAGCTCGCGGTGGTCCATCGTTTGCACGAGCCCGGTGGTGACGGCGACGAAGCAGTGCTTCGGGTCGCGCCCGGCCGCGAAGGCGTTCGGGGCCGGGTCGTCGACCATGCGCACCTGCGGGGTCGCCGGAAGCCCGGCGGCGATCGACAGGTTCTCGACGATGCGGTAGAGCTCGGGCTGCTCCGCCTTCGTGACGGGACGGGCGCCGGCCGTGGCGGCGACGACGCTCGCCGAGAAGAACCACGAGAACAGCGCCCAGGCAAGGCCGACGGCGGCGACGGCGATCGCGGGGCCGAGGCCGTAGACGGCGTCGAGCGCGCCGGCGAGCGCCCCGATCAGCAGCGCGAAGACGACGAGCAGCTCCGTCGTCCGCAGACGGTTCATGCGGATCTGCTGGCGTAGGGTCATGTCAGAACGACGCCTGCGGCGTCGCCCGCTCGGAGGCCTCCGCGCTGAAGAACTCGCGCGCGCGGAAGCCGAGCAGGCCGGCGTACAGCACGGCCGGGAAGCTCTGGATGGCCGTGTTGTACGTCTGCACGACCGAGTTGTAGTAGCGCCGGGCGGCGGCGATCTTGTCCTCGGTGTCCGTCAGCTCCTCCTGCAGCTCCTGGAAGTTCTCGGACGCGCGAAGCTGGGGGTAGGCCTCGGCGACCGCGAACAACCGGCCGAGGGCGCCGCTGAGAGCGTCGCTCGCGACCGCGCGCTCGGCGGGAGCGCTCGTCGCGGCGACGGCGGCGCGCGCCTTCGTCACCTCGTCGAACAGCTCCCGCTCGTGCGCCGCGTAGCCCTTGACCGTCTCGACCAGGTTCGGGATCAGGTCGTTGCGCCGCTTGAGCTGCACGTCGATGTTCGCCCAGCCGGCCTCGGTCTCGTTGCGCAGCCGCACGAGTCGGTTGAAGAGGAGGCCGGCCACGGCGAGCAGCGCGGCGACGACCACCACGACGACGATGACGGCGACCATGCGCGAACTATGAGGCCTGGGCAGGCCGGAGCGCCGGCGGAGGCGGCCCCGTGCGGCGGACTGTCGCGCCTCGTCCCTACGCCTTCCGCACCGGGTCGACGGTGAGGACGACCGGCCCCCGGCGCGCGCAGGCGCGGAACGGGAACGGCACCACGCGCGGGGCCGTCTGGTTCGGCGGGTACACGCGCAGCCCGGCGGCGGTGACGGGGCGGCAGGTGGAGGCGGGGTAGTTCGCCGCCTGGACGATCCGCAGCAGCGCGCTCGCGCTCGCGCCGGCTCCGAGCGTCACGCGCTCCGGCTGCTGCGCGTGGTTCCAGGTGGCGGGCGAGCCGAGGCGATGCCCGGCGAGGTCGACCGCGGAGACGCCGGGGAAGCCGACGAGCGTGCAGGCGTGCAGCGTCAGGTTGGTGAGCTCGAGGTGGTAGAAGACGCTGCCGGCGGCCCCGTTTCCCTGCGTGTCGAGCCAGACGACGAGCCCGGAGGTGGCGCAGCGCGGGGCGCTGGCGCGGCGGGCGGACCCGGCCCCGGCGCCGAGCGCCGAGAGGGCGACGGCCGCGGCGGCGAGGGCGGCCGCGCGCGCGAACGGGCGCGAGGTGGACGTGGGTCGGCGCATGGCGGTGCTCCTTCGGCTCGTCGGTGTTCTCGAGGGTCCCGACGACGTTCGGTCACGAGCGGCCGTCTCCTCGTCGGGAGGAGGCAAGCGCCCGTATCCTCATCATTGCGACCTTCGACGAGCGGCTCTTGCCGCCGCGGCTGGAGGGGAAGACGCTCAGGCGGACGAGCGCGGGAGAGCCGCCTTGCCATCGTCTTCGGCGCGACCGTAGGATCGTCCGATGAGGATCGGCTCGTCGGACGGCGGCATCCCCGCTGCCGTCGTCGACCGGAGACAGGCGAACGGCGGCCCGGCGTGTCGGGGACGGGGATGATCGGGGTCAGGGTGGGCGCGCCGGGTCGCCCCGGGCGGCGGGGCGTGCCCGCGGGATGCGCGGCGGCGTGCGTCGGCATGTTCGTGCTCGCGGTCGCAACCGCCTCGACGTCGACGCTGCCGCAGTAGCGCGGGGAGGTCGACCTGCTCACGCAGGCGAACGTGCGCATCGACGGCGCCGCGCCGAACGACGCGCCCGGGCTGGACGTGGCGGACGCCGGCGACGTCAACGGCGACGGGATCGCGGACGTGATCGTCGGCGCGCCCGACGCCGGGAACGGTGGGAAGCTGTTCTCGGGCTCGGCGTACGTCGTCTTCGGCAGGGCCTCCCCCGGAACCGTCGACGCGGCCGGAGCCGGCGACGTGAACGGGGACGGCCTCGCGGACGTGATCCTCGGCTTCTCCGCGGACTCGAACAACGGGCGGGCTCGCTCGGGCTCGGCGTACGTCGTGTTCGGGAAGAAGTCGACGAGGACGGTCGACCTGGCCAACCTGGGGGCGGCGGATTTCGCATCGACGGTGCCCAGGCGGGAGACGAGACCGGCTTCTCGGTCGCCGGCGCGGGCGACTTCAACGGCGACGGCCTGGCGGACGTGGTCGTCGGCGCGCCCTTCGGCAACAACAACGCGCCGCAATTCAAGGACTCGGGCACCGCCTACGTCGTCTTCGGGAAGGCATCCACCAGCACCGTCAACCTGACTGCCCTCGGAAGCGGCGGCTTCCGCGTCGACGGCGCCGCTGCCTCGGACGGACTCGGGTACGGCGTCGCCGCGGCCGGCGACTTCAACGGCGACGGCCGCCCCGATGTGCTCGTTGGTTCCTCCACTGCGAGCAACAACGACCGGACGTATTCCGGCTCGGCCTACGTCCTGTACGGCTACGGCACGCCCGAGCTCGCCTACGGCCCCCTGGTGGCGACGGTCGGCGTGAAGATCGCGCCCCACGCGCCCACGCGGCTGAGGCGCACCGCCTCTGCGCGCTTCACGGTCGCGTCCGCTCTGCCGTCCGGGCTCGCGCTCGACGGAAGCACCGGCGTCGTCAGCGGCACCCCCACCGCGGAGCACCAGAAGGCGAGCTACACGGTGACGATGACCGATCTGGCCGGGCAGGCAACCGCAACCCTCTCGGTCGAGGTCAAGGCACCGGCCTCTCCACCGCCTCCGCCTCCTCCGCCCCCACCACCTCCCCCGCCGGCTGGAAAGCCGAAGCTGAAGGCCGGCAAGCTCACCGTCGGCAAGGCGCACGCGGGCAGGCTGTTCACGGCGTCGATGACGGTGACGAACGCCGCGACGGGGAAGGGCGTACGGGGTCAGGTCGTCTGCACCGGCTCCCTCGCCGGCAAGCCTCTGCGGCCCTCCCGCCGGTCGAGCACGGCGCAGGGCAGGGTCGCCTGCACGTGGCGTCTGCCGAAGACGGCGGCCGGCAAGACCTTGCGCGGATCGATCACCGTCCGCTACCGAGGCGCCAAGGTCACCCGGTCGTTCTCGCGCAAGGTCGCCCCGGGGCGCTGACGGCGTTGCCGGGATCGAGAGGTGCCCCCGGCAAGAATCGAACTTGCGCACGCGGTTTAGGAAACCGCTGCTCTGTCCACTGAGCTACGGGGGCGAGCAGGGCCACGATAGCGAGGGTTCCCCGCCGGGTGCGGCTCAGCCGGCCCGTGCGAGACGCTCCTCGAGCAGCCCGGCGACGAGCTGGCTTGCCGCCTGTGCCGCCTCGACCGGTGAGCGGCCGTCCACCCGTGCGGCGGCGTAGGCGACCATGAAGGCGTCGCCCGCGCCCGTCGTCTCGACGCCGCGTACGAGCCGGGCCGGGGGAACGGGAGTCTCCCGTCCGCGGGCGTACACGACGGCGCCGCGCGAGCCGAGCGTGAGCAGCACCTCGGGCACGCCGAGGCGGCGCGCGTCGGCCGGGCCGAAGGCGCCTCGGGCGAGGACACGGGCCTCCTGCTCGGAGAGCTTGAGGGCGGTGACGCTCGCGAGCAGCTCCGGATCGTAGGCGGCGTCGAGCCGGAGCGGCCCGAGCGCCGGCACGCGCACGAGCCCCTGCCCGTCGAACGAGAGGCGGCGCCCGGCGGCGAGGGCGGCGAGCGCCGGGGCCGGAAAGTCGCTGCGCACGAGCGGCGCGGCGTGCACCCACTCGACGTCGCCGGGGAGCGAGCGCGCGTCCTGCGGCCGCCACGTCTCGCCGAGGCTGGTCACGCCGAGCTCGCGCTCCTCGCCCGTGTAGGAGAGCGCGAACCCGCTCGTCGTCGCGGCCGCCAGCCAGGCGACGGAAGCGCCGGCGGCCGCCAGCGCCGGACGGAAGAAGGGGGCGTCCGCGTCGGCGCATCGGGTCACGATCACACCCTCGCGCCCGAGCAGCCGGAACGCCTGCACGGCGAACACGGGGCAGCCGCCGGGGCGCGGAGGCCCGCCGTCGACGATGTCACGCGAGAGGTTGCCGGCGACCGCGACCCGCGGCATGCCCGGAGCCTACGACCGCGAGCGCGGCAGGCGCGGCACCCGCGCCGCTCCCGCGTGACCGACCCTGGCCGTTCGGCGGCTTGACGTCTCGCGCCCGCAGTCCACCATGTGTGGGTGGCCCGTCACGTGCCGACGCTCACACGGTGGGGCCGAGCCCTCCGTCGCGGCGATCTCGTCGAGGTCCGAAGCGCGGAGGAGATCCTGGCCACGCTCGACCCCTCCGGGTGCCTCGACGGTGTCCCCTTCATGCCCGAGATGCTGAGCCACCTGGGCGGGCGCTTCACCGTCGAGGCCCGCGTCGAGCGCGCGTGCGACACGATCGGCAAGTCCGGTTCACGACGCATGCCGAACACGGTCATGCTCGACGACCTCCGCTGCGACGGGGCTGCCCACGGCGGCTGCCAGGCCGGTTGTCGCTTGTACTGGAAGGAGGCGTGGCTGCGGCGGGTCGAGCCGGGGACGGTGCCGTCGTCTGCGGCCGGCGCCGCCGGCGCGCTCGAGCGGCTGGCTCGCCTGGCCCAGGAGGCCGCCCGGGTGGCAGGTGGCGACCGCGAGGTGTACCGGTGCCAGGCGACCGAGTTCGTGCGCGCCACCGTGCCGCTCGGTTGGTGGGACCTCCGCTCGTTCTGCCGCGAGGTCGCCTGCGGGAACGTCGGCGCGCTCCGGCTCGTGCGGGTGGTCGCGCGCGCGCTCTACGAGGAGGCGCAGCGCCGCCTGCGCCTGTGGCGCGACCCGTCGCTTCCGCGCACTCCCGCGCCGCATCCGGGGACGCCGGTCGGCCTCGAGCCCGGGGACGTCGTCCGCGTCCGCTCGCGAGGCGAGATCCTCGGCACCCTGGACCTCCGGGGGAAGAACCGGGGCCTTCGCTTCGACCGCGAGATGCTCCCCTACTGCGGCCAGACGCGCCGCGTCGCCCGCCGGGTCGAGCGGTTCATCGACGAGGCGAGCGGCGAGCTGGTCGAGCTGAAGAGCGACTGCGTCGTCCTCGACGGGGTGGTCTGCCGCGGCTTCCTGAGCTACGGCCGCTGGTTCTGCCCGCGCGCGATCTCCCCGTGGTGGCGTGAGGCCTGGCTCGAGCCGGTCGCCCGCGGCGAGCTACAGGCGGATGACGTCGGCGAGCGCCAGCACGCCGGCGAGCGCGGCGGCTAGTGCCACGCCCTGGACGGCCACGACGAGTGCCTGCCTCGCGCCGTAGGCCGCGGCCGCGACGGCGAGCCTGCCGAGCCGACCGCCGTCGTCGCACTCTTCCTGCTGCTCGGGGCGATCGCCGGGCTTCGCCCCGATCCCGACGAGCGCGGGCGCCGGCGCTTCGACCTCGACCGGGCGGTGCCGGAGCTCGAGCCCGGGCGCGGGTGCTAAGGAGCTCGCAGTCGGCGGCACGGGAGCGATGGCCGGGCGCGTCGTCCGCTTCGGCAGGAAGCCGTCGGGATCGATCTCCGGAAGCTGCGCGAGCGCGAGCCGTCGGAGCTCGGGCGAGACGAGGACGAGCTCGGGCGAGAGGACCTCCCGCGGCGCGGTCCCCGGCTTCGCGGGCGCGGCGCCGGCCGGCGGAACCTCGACGAGCGCGGGCGCCGACTCGAGCGGGGGGGCAAAGCGGCCCGGCCGCCGCACCGCGAGCGACGCGCGTGTTCCCTGCATCGTCTTCCTATCGACAGGCGGCGGCCCCGGGATGAGGTTGACGGCGACCCGCCTCGTACTCGCGCGGCCGCCGGGCCGGGCTCCTCGCTCAAGCTTTCGCCGCCCTGCCTCGCCGGTCGCCACTGCCTGCGTCGGTCGCACGAGCTCGCGCATCGTCCGATCTTGACGGGCGAGCCGGACAGGCTCTCGCTCAGCCGCTCGCCACGGCGCGCATGCTGCTTCGGCCCGGAAGCGGCGTCGGCGCTTGGGCGAAGGCGAGCACCGCGAGCACGGCGGTCGCCGCCAGCAGCAGGCCGCCGAGCAGGTCGGACGGCGTGTGCACGCCGTCGAGCTCGAGGGTGACGACGGCGGCTGTCAGCCACGCGGCGAGCACCGGCCACGTCCGCGGCGAGAGGGCGAAGGCGACGGCGACGAGCATCGCCGCCCGGAAGGCGTGCCCGCTCGGGAACGAGTTGAGGAGGCCGAACGGCTCGAGCCGACCGTGCGAGACCTCGTACAGCACCGGTCTTGTGACGGCGAGCTTGCAGCCGAGCTCGACCACGTTCCCGGCGGCGAACGCCAGCAGCCACAGCACGCTCGCTCGCCGCAGCCCGCGCCGCCAGAGCAGGGCGCAACCGGCGACGACGAGGACGCTCGAGACGAGCACGCCCGCCGGCAGCCGCAGCGCACGGCCGAGATGGAACCGGTGCCCCTTGTACGCAAGGAGCCTCGCGAGCGTCGAGGTGGAGCGATGCTCGTCGGAGTGGAACGGCATCAGGTGCCTGACGGCGTAGCTGTCGACCGCGTCGAGGTGCCCGAGCGAGACGAGGACGGCGAGGAGCGCGAAGGCGCCGAGCGCGACAAGCGACAGCGCGAGCGTCGGGTGTCCGTGCAGCGGCCCGTGCCGCCCCAGCCTCACAGCCCTGCGCCGACGTCCCGCGCGATCGCCCTCGCCACGAAACCGGTGTGGGAGACGAAGCGCATGCCCGGGCCGGCGCTCGCGGCTGCCGGGGCGCCGACGAAGTAGAGCCCCGGCACGGACGACTGGAAGGAGGGCGCGAGCCTCGGGTACGTTCCGACGAGCCGCAGCCGCGCGACGAGCTCGGGGTCGAGGAAGCCGTAGCGCCTGACGTCGATGCGGTAGCCGGTGCCCAGCACGAGGTGGTCGACGGTGCGGGTGTTGCCGTCGTCCAGCTGCAGCTCCACCCGACCTCCCTCCGTGCGGGCCGCGCGGACGGTCCGGCCGGTTGTGAGCGTGACGCCGGCGAGCCTGGGGCGCAGCCAGGAGGCGCCGGCGGGGCGGATCGCACGGCGCGCGAGAGGCTCGCCGATCCGCCGCGGGAGCAGGCGGTAGAGCAACGGCAGGCCCATGATCCAGTTCAGACCGGGCGGCCCGACTCCCCAGGAGGGGTAGACGAGGTTGCCGATTGCCCCCGCCCCTTCCGACAGCCGCTCGCCGCGGAGATAGCGCAGCGCGGGCTGTCGCACGAGCAGCTCCACGGAGGCGCCGGCCTCGTGCAGGAACGCCGCCGCCTCGAGCGCGCTCTGGCCGGCGCCGACGACGGCCACGCGGCGGTCGCGGAACTGCCCGTACTCCCGGTGCTCGGAGGTGTGCGTGACGAGCTCGCGGTCGAGCCGCTCGAACAGCGGCGGTCGCCAGGAGAAGGGGGTGACGCCGGCCGCGACGACGACCCGCCGCGACTCGACCTCCGTCCCGTCCTCGAGCGCGAGCCGGAAGGCGCCGTTGCGCCGGCTGACGAGCGCCACACGTCTGCGATCGACCTCGATCCCCGCCTGGGCGGCGAACCAGTCGCCGTAGGCGATGAAGTCAGCGAGCGGGATCGGCCGCTCGAGCTCGCACCCCCTCACAGCCTCGAAGGCGGCCAGGGACAGCGACCCGTCCGGGTCGGCGATGCTCGACGCGCGGTAGTACGAGCGCAGGAACATGCCGCTCGGCATCGACCGCCAGAAGCCCATCACCTCGCCGAACAGCTGCGCCTCGACACCGCGGCGGCGAAGGAACGACGCCGTCGCCAGCGCGTAAGGCCCGGCGCCGACGATCGCGACTGGCTTCACGTCGTCCTCGCCTGCCAGCTGCGGGTGCCGCGAGTGCGGATGAGGTGGGGGAGGAGCGTCAGCTCGGCGAGCGCGGGCAGCGGGTCGTCGGGCTCGAACACCGCCTCGATCTGGAAGCGCCGGATGCTGGCCAGGAACGGCCGCCAGGCCAGGCGCCCGCGCAGGATCTCCATGAGCGAGGTAGGCAGGTCGGTCGTCAGGCGCACCCAGCGGATGCCCGGCTGCGCCCGGCACGGCTCGACGGGCTGCTCGAGCTGGTCGCAGAAGAGCAGGGAGGGGAAGTCGACCCCGGCGCGGCGGCCGATCGAGTGGGAGCCCCACGTGCGCGGATTCACGTCCAGCAGCTTGTACCGCCCGTCGCGGCGGTCGAGCTTGTACTCCATCTCGACGAGGCCGTAGTAGTCGATCTCGGCCAGGAAGCGCTCGGACGGCTCCTCGAGCTGCGGCAGGTCGACGGTCTCGACGCAGGTGCTTGAGCGCGCGAAGTCGGGTGGGCGCTGGCGGGCTCTGCGCACGAGCATCTTCGCCATCGGCCGGCCGTCCTTGAAGAAGGCGCAGTAGCTGAACTGGCTCTCGCCGCCGCCCGGGATCAGCTCCTGCACCATCACCTCCTCGGGCGCGATCACCGCGCAGGCCTGCCGGTAGCGCGCGAGGAGCTCGTCGCGCGTCGTCGCCCGCAGCGCCTTCACCTTCGCCTTGTAGATGAAGCGCTCCTTGATTGCCGGCTTGACGGCGACCGGCAGCTGGACGTCGAGCCGCGCGAGCTCCTCGGCCGACCGTGCGTACCACGTGCGCGGAGTCGCGATGCCGAGCCGGTCGGCGATGCGGTGGGTGATGCGCTTGTCCCAGGCCGGCTGCACCTGCGACCAGCCCGGGGTCGGGACGCGGTAGAGCCGGCGCAGCTCGTCCCGGTGCTGCGAGAAGGCCGCCACGATCTCGTCCCGGGTCGGATAGAGCACCCATCCGTCGAGGCGGAGGCGGCGGCCGATCTCGAGCACGCTGTCGACCACGCTCAGGTGGTCGCGGAGGTCGGGCACGCGCACCGCGTCGGTCGTGAAGCGGGAGAAGCGCGCGATGGACGGCTCGTCGTCCACCACCAGCACCGGGATGCCTCTGCGCCCCAGGCTGCGCACGATGCCGAGTCCCTGGTAGTCGCCGCCGCAGACGACGGCGCCGACGGCGCCCCGCTGAAGGCGCTGGCGGGGGAGGATCGGGCTCATCCTCGCCGGCCTCCCGGCTCACGGGGCGCGAGCGCGACCGCGCCGCGGTCGGCGGCCGGACCGACGATCCGCCAGCCGTCCGCGGCACGCTCCAGGCTCGATGCCGCCCGCGCGCGCCACCAGGCGCTCACCTCGCGCGGCAGCGGCTTCCAGGCGGTGGCGTCGTCGGCGAACTCGCGCAGGAGGTGGGTGTAGGCGTTGACGAGATGGAGGTTGCGCGCGTAGTCGGGGTGGGTGAGCACGAGCGCCATGCCTCCCCGCTCGCGCAGGAACCGTGCCTTGTCGAGCCAGAGCTGCTCGTCGAGGCCGCCGAGGATCTCGAACAGCGTGTGGTCCTGCGGCAGCGTCGTCGGCAGCTCGACGAGATCCTCGTTCATGTACGGAAGCCACGAGCAGCAGCCTCCGGGCTGGGGCTCGTACGGCGAGGTGTCGAAGTAGGTCGAGTCGTAGTCGAAGGCGAGCTGCGGCATCGCATCCCAGTCGCGAAGCGTCGCCGGCGAGCGGAAGCCGACCGCCTGCCACTCCTCTGCGTGGCGTCGGATCGACGGCAGCCTGGTCTCGATCTCGGCGATGTCCCGGCCGTCGTGGTGGAGCCCGTGCACGCCGATCTCGAAGCCCCGCTCGTGCAGCGATCGGATGACGTCCTCGTGCAGGCGGTGGCCGTTCTGAGGGACGAAGTTCCACGACGACCGGTAGGCGGCGTTGATCTCGATGTCGCAGAGCAGGTCGATGTTCTCGTAGCCGGCCGCGGTCTCGACGTCGTGCGTGAGCACGAGGGCCCAGTCGTAGCCCTGCGGCCACGGGGCGATCATCGGCACCGGCTCGTCGGCCAGGCTGGAGACGAGGCCGAACAGGAAGTCGAAGAAGTCGTGCAAGCCCGTCTCGATCGGCCAGCGCGGGAAGCTCGATCGGCTTTGGATGCGGCTGAACCAGCGCCGGGCGACCATCTGCACGTCCCGCGCGATCAGCGGCCGCAGGCGGTAGTAGGCCCTGCGTGCGGCGGAGCGAAGCCACTTGCCGGCGGGACTGCCGACGAAATCCAGGTACCGCTCGGTCCAGTAGCGCCGGATGATCTCGTTCGGGTCGAAGGGCAGGAACACGTCGCCGTCGTCGTCCGTCCACACGGACGCGACCCAGGTTCCGTTCCGGTCGCAGATGGGCACCGACCGGCGCCAGCCGCGCCGGCGTCCGTCCAGCCAGGATCTTGCCGCTGCGTCGGGCAGGACGCTGCCGAAGATCGGGATCCCGTCCAGCGTGAAGGCTCCCGCCACCGCGCCCGCGCCGGCGGCGCCTTCGGGAACCCACCGGAGCGACCGGCGGCCGAACGTGGGGGCGACGACGCCGGCGGCGGCGAGCCCGCTCGCGGCGTCGGACGGCAGGACGGCCGTCCCCGAGGCGCAAGGGACTCGGAAGTACTCGAACAGCAGGAAGGGAGGCGAGGCGACGAACATGCTCACCTCGGGGCTCGCCGCGCCCGCCGCCACGCGGCACGGGTAGACGGCTGTTCGCCGTCTGCGGCCACCGGGGGGCGTCTCGCGCACGCCATTCTCATCCACTCGCTCGGTCGCTGGACGATCGACCCAAGCCCCTTTCTTACACGACGGAAGCGCGCTGTGTACCTAGCCGTTCAGCCAGCATCGAACTGACCGAACCCCTGTCGAGGGCCGAGGCGCGCGGCGGCTAGCGTATGGGCGATGCGTAGCGCAGCCCCCTCGACCTACGGGCTGATCACGCCTGCTCGAGACGAGGCCGAGAACGTGCGCCGGCTCGCCGAGTGCCTGATCGGGCAGACGCTGCTCCCCAGCGCGTGGGTGGTCGTGGACAACGGGTCGCGCGACGGAACGCCCGAGGTGGTCGCGTCGCTGGCCGAGCAGCACGGTTGGATCCGCCTCGTCGCGAGCAGGCCCGAGCGCACAGCGCAGCCCGGTCGGCCGATCGTCGAGGCCTTCCACGCCGGGCTGCGCGCGCTTCCGCCGGTCGACGTCGTGGTCAAGCTGGACGCGGACGTGTCGGTCGACTCCGACTACTTCGAACGGTTGCTGCAGGCGTTCTCGAGCGAACCGGAGCTCGGGATCGCGAGCGGCCAGTGCTATGAACGGAACGGGCGGCGCTGGCTTCCCACGCACGTCACGGGCGATCACGTGCGGGGCGCGACCAGGGCGTGGCGCCGGGAGTGCCTCGACCAGGTGCTGCCGCTCGACGGGACGGTTCCGTGCGTGATGGACGTCGTCGACGAGCTGAAGGCGCGGCGCGCCGGCTGGCGGACCGGCATCGTGCCGGAGCTTCGCTTCTACCACCACCGCGGCGTCGGCGAGCGCGACGGGGGCTCCGCCGTGCGCTGGGCGCGTCAGGGGCGGGCCGCGCACTACGTCGGCTATCGCCTCTGGTACCTCGCGGCGAGGGCCGTCTTCCGCGCCCGGCGCAACCCCGCGGCGCTGGCGATGGTCGTCGGCTACCTCGGCGCCGTGCTCCGGCGCGAGCCGCGCTGCGCCGACCCGGCGGTGATCGAGGAGCTGCGGCGACAGCAGGCACTGCGCTCC
>Ga0070741_10005998_pt1 | contig 26409 bp, 21 predicted proteins | sample Coa_R1_4_FD_66440 | JGI IMG/M metagenome (GOLD analysis project Ga0070741, IMG submission 66440) | Surface soil microbial communities from Centralia Pennsylvania, which are recovering from an underground coalmine fire - Coalmine... | ecosystem: Environmental > Terrestrial > Soil > Unclassified ... | reverse complement strand
CCGAATCGGAAGCCGCCCTTCGTTCAATGCAGCACGCGCAAGCCCGCATTGATGCGGTCGAGCGCGGCGGGTCAACCGTTCATCATTAACGCGAACCCTGCCCTGCAGACGCCGCCGTTTCAGGTGAACTGCGCGGACAAAACAACGCCCATTGATTCGCCTTCAGGTCCTGAAGCAAACCGCTCTGCCATGCGTATTCTTTGTGCCCTTTCAGGAACTCCGCGGCATGAAACTCGACGCCGCAGGGATGGCCCATTCCCGCTACGAACGACATCTTTTCGGCCATGGAGCTATCGGCTACCTTGACTTCGGCGACTCCCGCCGGCCCGTGCGGGCCAAACCAGCCCGGCATGCCGCGCGGCGAACGATCGATATGGCCGCAAATCGTGCGTTCATCTGGATCAACCTGCTTCTCGATAATGTCGTAGTGATCGGTCTCGAACTTCTTTCCTAAATCGACATCGATCTTGCCTTTGTTCTCAGCCATGAGTTGATCCCAACGACGGTGGCGCACTGTATTCGGCTCACTCGGGTTGTTCGCCGGATAATCCGTTTCGTCGGCAATCAACTTCGGATTGATTGGAAAATTAGATCCAACGAAATATCCGTCTTTGGTGCGCTCCAGCGTGACGGTCTTCAGCCCGAGTTCCAAGCGCCCAATCTCGTTGTTCTTCCGGTCTCCAATCAACCAGGTGTTCGCATAGCCGCCGTTGTTGCCGTCTTCCATGATTCGGGCGAAATCGTCAATTGATCCCGAATACTGCATGGCCTTACGTGCGCGTACAAACTCCGGCACGGCTGTTTTGTCGAAGCCATGAAATCTGCCGATTGTCGTTTCGGTAATCAGAATGCCCGCATCGTTAATGCCGAAATCATCGGCGCTATGGATCAATCCGGGGACGCCATCCATGATGAAGTGATGGCCGCTCGAAGGCGTGATGTCGAAGATGATGTCCCAGCGCGTCGCTGTCAGGTAATCCGTCCAGTTGTTGTGCCCAATGACGATTCGCCCATCCTTTGTATAACTGCCGGTCGCCACAAACGCGCTACAGTGCTCCGGAGGATGGCTCGGAGCAATTGCACCCTTTGCATCCTTGCGCCGCATATCGTCGTAGTAATAGGTGAATTCCATGAAGCCGTTCATGGTCACCAGATCGGTCAAGTCAAGCTTTGAACCCTTAGCCGCTAACCCCTGCTGCATGCCTTCCAGTTCTTGGCGATATTCAGTCGGAAGCTTGGGCAAGAAGTACTTGTCCGCTACTTGGCGCAGTTCCACCCAACTGTGCTTTACATCATGCGTGGTGCTCAGTTCGATAGCTCGTTTGGCGTCTTCGATTTCGTTCGAAAGCAGATATCCATGCTGATATCCAATAGCTGCCGGGCTTCCTTGCAGATGCACGAAAGTCCAGCCATTTTCAGGCGCGCTACGGAACCCGCCCTGCAAGCGATCGTCGGCAGCGCCGCGCGTTGCTCCTGCGGCACAAATCACACCTATGGCGCACCACAGCAGCAGACCGGCAAATCGCATTTTGTCCATTACAGCACAATAGAAGGAGGTGGAACCCGTTATTGAACTGGCCGCGCGCGAGCGTGAGCTGAATTCTCTCTCTAACGTCACTGTGGGCGTCGTCCTTGGAACTGTCACGATGACCTTTGGCGCCATGATCGCCGTCTTTGTCATCCGGTCGGAGGCGCCGCTGTTTTGGGGACACCTGCAAGTGCCAGGCGTGCTCTGGGCCACTACCGCCATCCTGATTGCCAGCAGTATCTTCTTGGAGCGCGCGCGCCATAGATTGGCCGTCAAGGACCAGGGCGGGTTCTTCAAGCTGACTGCCATTGCGACTGGCTTGGGCGTGCTTTTTCTAATTGGGCAGATCACCGCATGGCTTCAGATCCTGCACTCGGGAATTGTGCTTGAGAACAATCCCCACTCCTGGTTTATCTTCCTGTTCAGCGGATTGCACGGACTGCACATCGTGGCTGGCCTCGGCGGCCTTGCTTACCTTTTAGTCCGCACGCGTCATCCGGCCGGAGGTCCGAAGTACCAGATGAAGACGAGAGCCGTCACTCATGGCGTCTCGATTTTTTGGCACTATCTGGATTTTCTTTGGATCTTGATGTTCGTGCTTCTCGTGACTTGGCATCGCTGAGCGATTTAATCGAAACCGCCTAGCTTTTTGGGCCGACCCACTTCTGCACAACACCGACTAATTGCTCTGCCTGAAAGGGCTTGGACAAATAGTCGTCCATTCCCGCTTCCAGACACCGCTCCCGTTCCCCTACTAATGCATTCGCGGTAACGGCAATGATAACGGGTTGCCTGTCCGATGACTGCCGGATTTGACGGCATGCTTCAAAACCGTCCATCACTGGCATCTGGCAATCCATGAGGATTAAGTCGTATGGATTTTCGTGGTGCGCCTGTAACGCCTCATGACCGTCTTGGGCTACATCAATCACGTAGCCGGCGCGCTGCAAAATGAGCTTTCCAACGCGCTGATTGATGGCATTATCTTCCGCCATCAAGATACGTGGCACTTTAGGAGTAGCCATGGAACGCGGAGCGCGCATTCACTAAGTCGGAATGTATCCCGATAATGTGAAGCGATAAAACTAACAGCGGACGTTAACCAACCCTAGGAACAACAATAACATTTGGTCGCAATCTGAAAGTGTCTTTCTTCACACTTGCGCTCATCCGCTAATCTGAAGAGTTGGACGTCGAAAAAACAATCCTGCGCAAGGTCGGCGAGGCCATCGGCAAGTTCCGCATGATTCGCGACGGAGATCGTGTTGCTGTCGGTTTGTCGGGCGGCAAAGACTCCATGACTCTGCTCGAATCGCTACTGATTTTGCAGAAGCGGGCACCCATCGACTTTAGTGTCTGCGCCTTTACCGTCGAGCAGGGGAAGTTTCTGGCTCCGATCCAGCCCGTGGGGGAATATCTGCGATCGCGGAGCATTGATTGGACCTATGTCCAGGATCAGCCGTCACTCAATTTACTAACTGACCAGCCCGGTCATGGATGCGATCTTTGCAGCCGCTTCCGGCGCCGCGCCGTTTACGACATCGCACGAAAACTGGGCGCGAACGTCATAGCTTTCGGCCACACCGCCGACGATTTCTGCGAGTCGTTTCTCCGCAACGCCATGTTCACCGGACGAATCAGCGCGCTGCCGCCTGTTACGTGGTCCAGCCGCCGCGAGTTCCGCCTCATCCGTCCCCTCGTCTATGTCACCGAAGACTTGACACGAGCTTACGCGACCCGCGCCGGAGCGCCTGTCATTCCGTGCGGTTGTTCACAGAAGACCGGTACGGTTCGCCGCACCCTGCGCGACATCTTCAGCGAGCTGGAGAAGGAGCATCCTTTTTTGAAAGAAACGCTCCTCTCAGCGATGGGCAAGGTGGATACTGGGCGTCTTCTAGACACACGCTTCCTCGATTTGGACGGCGGCGGCGCCACATCCAATGACTCCGAACCGGAGCACGACCAACCTCTGGTTTCAATTCTTAGCTAGTCCTCTTTGATACCTTAGATACTTTCCCCTATATGAGTGCCGAGCTCATTGTCGTCAATGGCCCACAAGCTGGAACTCGGTATCGTCTCGACACAAGCGAACTGATTCTGGGACGGGCCCCGAATTCGAACGTCGTTCTGAACGAGCCTGAGATCGGCTGGCGTCACTGCCAGATTCGCCAGCAGGGCGGCCGCTTTCTGGTCACCGATCTCAAGACTTCTTTGGGTACCTACGTCAACGGCATGCGTTCGGCCGAACGCTGGCTGGAAGACAAAGACCAGATTGGCGTTGGGCGGACCATACTGATGTTTCGCTCAGGCGAGGCTGCGGCCGAAGAGCCTGTCGCCGCTCCGGCAGATACCAAACCGGTTTTGTTGGCGGCCTGTTCGCTGGTGTTTCTGTTTCGGGCGCTGGCCGCGAGCGTCGGCGAAGCCCAAAATCGGGTTCTGCAGAAGCAGATCCTTCGCCTTGTATCCGACTTGATACCGATGCAGGAAGGCATTCTCCTGCTTGGCACCTCCTGTTCAGATCTTCTAGCTCGCTATGCCGACCAGCGTTCTCGCGAAAGCCACGCGGATTTCGAGCGGGTCCTGGTGCGCATCTGCGACGAGGGTGCTTTAGAAGACACCCAACTCTGTGTCATTGGCGTGCCGTTATATCTTTCCGGGCTTTTGGGCGGAGCGCTGATTGTGAATGTTCAAAGCCATGAAGTGCAGCACCTGACAGCACACCTTGAAACGCTGACGGCCATTGCCTCGCTGGCATCCATCGGGTTTGAAGCGAACCAGGAAGTAGAAACTCTCAAGGCTGAAAATGCTCTCCTCCAGGAGCAGATTGCCATCAATACCGGCATCGTCGGCAATAGCCCTCCGGTTCGCCGCATGCTTGAGCTGGTTGAACGTGTTGCCCCGCGCGACACCACTGTTCTGATCACCGGCGAAAGTGGAACTGGTAAGGAACTGATCGCCCGCGCGCTTCATCAACGCAGCAGCCGCCGCGACCGGCCCTTCATCGCGGTCAATTGCGCCGCCTTGAGCGAAAATCTGTTTGAAAGCGAGCTTTTCGGCCATGAGAAAGGCGCATTCACCGGCGCCATTTCGCTAAAACGCGGCCGCTTTGAGCTTGCCCAAGGTGGCACCATCTTTCTAGATGAAGTAGGTGAACTGGCGTCCTCTCTTCAGGCAAAGCTATTACGTGTCTTACAGCAGCGTGAATTCGAACGCGTAGGAGGTACGCAGGCTCATTCGCTCGATATTCGCGTGATCGCCGCCACCAATCGTGACCTTGCCGAAGACGTCCGCGAAGGAAAATTTCGCGAAGACTTATTCCACCGTCTGAACGTGGTGAACATCGATTCGCCACCGCTACGTGAGCGCAAGGAAGACATTTCACTGCTGGCCCAATACTTCCTGCAACGGTCCGCGGAGCGCTGTAAGCGCCAGGTGCAAGGCCTCTCACGCGAAGCGGAAGGGATGATCGTGCAATACAGTTGGCCCGGCAATGTGCGCGAGCTGGAAAATGCGATGGAGCGTGCCGTGGTGCTCGGTGTTTCGGAGTGGGTACTTCCCGAAGACCTGCCGGAAGCGCTGCTAGAGACGGCGCCGCGCGATTCGAGCGCGCGGTATCACTTGTCTGTTGGACAAGCCAAACGGGAAGCGATTCTCGATGCCTATGTTCAAGGCAACGGAGACTACAAGCAAGCCGCGCGAGTGCTGGGCTTACATCCCAACTACCTGCTGCGGCTGGTCCGAAACCTGGGTTTGCGCGAAGAGATTAATCGCGCGCTAACTAGCGCCGCCGGACGCTGATTTCGAAGCGATATGCAGAGCGGCGATGCCGCCCGTCAGCAGTTCAAATCGTGTTTCGTTGAATCCCGTATCACGCATCATTTGTTCCAGTTCCGCAGCACGCGGAAACTTGCGAATCGAATCGGGAAGATAGGTGTACGCTTCGCGCGAGCCCGAAACAGCCGCTCCCACAAGCGGCATGAACACCTTTGAATAAAAGCCGTACGTGGCCTTCATGATGGCACCGGGCGGATGGGAAAATTCCAAAATCGCTAGTATGCCGCGCCGCTTTAAAACGCGGTGGAACTCCTCTAATCCGGCACCGTAATTGGCGAGATTGCGAAAGCCAAACGAAATCGCGACCGCATCAAGCGAAGCATTTGCAAGCGGCAACCGCAAGGCATCTCCTTCGACAAGCAGAGGCGTCGAACCGCTTTGCACGATCTTCTGCTTGGCGGACACTAGCATCGGATGACAGAAATCGGCCCCAATGATCCGCGCTTTGGAGATCTTCTTAAAATCAATCAAAACATCGCCGGTTCCGCAACACAGATCCAGAACTGCTGCTTCCGGTCGATCCAATACCGGACGGAGCCGCCGCATCAGCACTCTTCGCCAACGGCGGTCCACATTGAATGAGAGGAGATGATTGATGAGATCGTACTTGGGCGCGATGCCGCCAAACATCTGTTGAACCCATGCCGCAGCTTGGCGTTCGTCAGAAGTTCCAGGCGGTGTGGTGCCCGATGCCATGTTGGCAGTTGTCACTTCAGCGCGTCCGTAATTGCGCGCCTAACTTCGGTCTGGGGAATGCCGCTGATGATTTTGATCTGTCCAATTGCAGTCGGCAGGACAAAATGAACTTTACCTTGCAAGGTCTTTTTGTCGCTATCCAAACGCGTTAGCAATCGCCCTGTATCTAAATCCTTCGCGCTCGGCAGCGGACCGTACCGGCAAATTGTTTTCTGAATGCGCCGAGCAGCCTCAACATCCAGCAAGCCCAAAATTTCGGCGAGCCTTGTGGCTGCCAGCATGCCCCAGGCGACGGCTTCACCGTGCAGAAACCTTTCGTATTCTGTCTCCGCTTCGATAGCGTGACCGACAGTGTGCCCAAAGTTGAGAACGCGCCGCAAGTCGCTTTCGCGCTCATCCGCACTGACTACCTCGGCCTTGATTCGCACTGCTGCCGCAATCAGGCTATCAACCAGTTCAGGCTTCTTTGCCAGAACCTGATCGGCTGTCGTCTCAAGTAGCTCAAACAGAGCAGGATCGCGAATTACGCCACACTTGATCACTTCGAAAAGGCCCGCCCGATATTCGCGCTCTGGCAACGTCGAAAGCACATCGGGATCGATCAGCACCGCTTGCGGCTGGTGAAAACTTCCAACCAGATTTTTTCCACCGGCGAGATTCACTCCCGTCTTTCCACCCATTGCCGCATCCACTTGAGCGAGGAGTGTTGTCGGAATCTGGATCACCGGGATGCCACGCATAAATGTTGCCGCTACAAACCCGCCGACATCAGTCACAATCCCGCCGCCAAAACCGACAACAATGCTTGTTCGATCGCCGCCGCGCGCGATCATTTGGTCTGCGAGAGCCTCTACCGCGCTTAGTCGCTTGTTCGCTTCGCCGCCCGGGAAAAAAAGCGTCTCAAACTTTCCATCCTGAAACTGCGTTTGCAGGGTTTGCCCGTGGAACTGCCAAACATCTTCGGTAGTGACAACAAAACGCTTGCCTGCATTTGTGGGAAGGTATTCTGAGGCTCGCCGCAGAACGCCGCGTTCAACAACGTTTTGATACGTGTGTTGTCCCGTTCGCACCTCAAAGACCGGCATGTGATCCCGTTGTACCATGGGGGCATCACCTTCCCTCTTCAGCGTTTGCGCACAGATTTCATTGTTGTCGGAGCAGGTGTTGCAGGTCTTCGCGCTGCCATAGAGTTGGCCAAACATGGCGAAGTATTGGTCATCGCTAAAGACAGTCTTCGCGAGTCATCTTCCGAATACGCGCAAGGTGGAATTGCTGTCGCCCTTAGTGATGATGACGAAATTGAACTGCACGAGCAAGACACAATTTTTGCCGGCGATGGCCTCTGTGACCTAGAAGCAGTCCGCACTTTGGTGGAAGAAGGACCTGCTGCCATTGAGCAGCTCATCGAGTGGGGAACCGCCTTTGATCGCAAAGGTACAGAGCTTCTCTTCGGTCGCGAAGGCGCCCACAGCCGTAACCGCATCCTGCATGCCCATGGCGATTCGACCGGACACGAAATCGTGCGCGCGCTTCGTCAATATGCTGGGCGGCAGCCGAATATTGCTTTTCAAAGTTTCGCCGCGGTGACGGATCTTTGGCGATACGACGGAGAGATCATCGGCGTCTCAGCTCTTGATGAACGTACTGGATCGATGGTGTTTGTGGAGGCTAAGGGCACGTTGCTTGCGAGTGGCGGCCTCGGCCGGGTGTTTGAGAACACCACTAACCCAGATGTTGCGACGGGTGATGGCGTGGCTTGCGCGTGGCGGGCCGGAGCTGAGATTGCGGATATCGAGTTCGTCCAATTTCATCCAACAGCTCTTTATATTTGCTCGGCCCCACGGTTCCTGCTTAGCGAAGCATTACGGGGCGAAGGAGCATATCTTCGCAACGCAGCGGGCGAGCGATTCATGGAACGCTATCATCCGCTCAAAGAACTCGCTCCGCGCGATGTCATATCGCGCGCCATAACGACCGAGTTGTCCACAACCGGAGCGGCCAGCGTGTTCCTCGATCTCACGCATCTAGCACCCGGATTCGTCCACAAGCGTTTTCCGCGTATTTATGAAACTTGTCTGCGCTACGGAATCGATCTCGAAACAAGACCAGCACCCGTGCGCCCGGCCGCTCACTATGCGATGGGCGGCGTTCGAACCGATCTTTTTGGCCGCACCAGCTTGCCTCGCTTGTACGCAGCGGGCGAGACTGCCTGCACGGGCGTACATGGCGCAAATCGCCTGGCGAGTAACTCGCTCTTGGAAGGCGTAGTCTTCGGTGCTCGCGCCGGCAACGCTATGACGGAACTTTCCGGCTTGAAGTTCGCGATCAACTTGTCCGATTCTTTGTGTTCGTTTCCTCAGATACTCGAGCCGGAGCTTCGCTCGCTGAGTTGGCAGAACTTCGGCGTCATTCGTAATGGCACCGACTTGCGCGCCACGTGCGCGCTGCTAACCGCCACCCAACTTCAGCCTCTTTCTTCCCCAGGCCGGCCTGATTTCGAACTGCGCAACATGCATCAGGTGGCATATCTAATTGCCAGCGCTGCGCTGGCGCGTGAGGAGAGCCGAGGCGGCCATTATCGTAGCGACTTTCCGGCAAAGTCCAGTGCATTTGAAAAACATTCCATTTTGAAAAGGACTGGCGCCAGTCTCAATGCGCAAATCCGTTTCGCTTAACACGGCAGCTCCCGTCTTCCTTCTGCTGTTGTTAGTTGCGGAACCGTTGCGGCAATATAGTCCGTGGTCCGCGCTCTGGACTACCCCTTGTATTCTCATCGCGTCCATCCTGATCACTTGGGGCGCTGAGTCCGCTCAATTCTTCGTCGCGCAAGGATTCGCACTTGCCATTCTCGCCTGGATGCAGACGCTGCCTGAATTTGCAGTGGAAGCGGTCCTGGCATGGAAGCAACAAACGACGCTGCTGCTCGCGAATCTCACTGGCGCACTCCGTCTGTTAACCGGTCTTGCTTGGCCGATGATCTACGTCACGGCCGCCGTTGTTCATAGACGCCGCACCGGAAGACCTCTGAAGAGCATCGACCTTAACCCGCACCATAGCGTTGAAGTCCTCGGTCTCGTCTTGCCTCTCGCATATGCGGTTTTTATCTGGTGGAAGGGTAGTCTGCATTTCTATGACGCTTGCGCGCTTGTCGCCTTTTACGTTGCTTATCTTGTCTTGCTGACCAAACTGCCGCCTCAGGAGCATGAAGCTATCGAAGATCTCGAAGCCGTGCCTCGCCGCATTGTGCTGGCCCCACGGTCCACGCGCATCGCGGCGATCGCTGCCTGCTTCATAGCCGGAGGCACGTTGATCTATTTCACAGCCGAGCCCTTTCTGGGTAGCCTTGTCGCGGTTGCAGGCGCCATCGGTATTCCAAGTTTTGTCGTCATTCAGTGGTTGGCGCCAGTAATTTCCGAATTCCCGGAGTTCGCCTCGACGTTCTACTTCGCGCGCCAAAGCGAAAACGCTTCCGTCGCCCTCATGAACATTACTTCGAGCAACATCAATCAATGGACCTTACTGTTTGCGATGCTGCCGGTGGTGTTCTCACTCAGCCGCGGAAGCATTTCTGGAATTCCGTTCGATGCTCAACAGGAATCGGAACTTTTGTTGACCATCAGTCAAAGCGTTGTGGGACTGGTATTTCTCGCCAACATGAAATTCAGTTGGTGGGAAGCGCTGGCAATGTTTGTGTTATTTGCGGCGCAATTCGCTTTCCCAGCCGAAGCACGGCATTGGATTACATACGCCTTCTTCGCATGGTCGGCAATCAGCGTTTTGGTGATGATTGCCAACCGGCGGCTCCCCGAAGCAATCACCAATTTCATTGAAACCTGGCGCGAGCATGTAGGCTAATACATCGACATTCAGTTAATATGAGGACAAATGTCAGCGCCGCTGGTGCCATCGCCGCTCGACTATATAGGCCTTCGCCGTTTTGCGTTTTATCCAGCTATCAAGAACGTTGAGCCTAACGAATGGTTGCTGGGTACGGGTTCCTGGACCGAAGTGCAGGTCGTCAACGCGCAGACAGGCAATGAGATCTGGATTCCGCGTCAATGCGTCGGTGCGGTTTCGGATTCTCATGATGGCCTACTGATTGTTGGTCTCACAAAAGAGCTCGAGTACAGCGGCGGAGCACTGGGCCCCCGTTTTAAGCGCATCATCGAAATGCCGCAGCACGTCGAACCCGAGCCGCGGTTTTGCATTAAGCCCGAAGACAGGCCGCCTGGCCCCGCCCCTGTAATCGGCATTCGCATTGAAGATCGCGAAGACTCGCCGATGAGCCGCGCACTGGTGGTTCTTGCGGTGGCAGCTCTGATCGTCGCGCTTATCGCTGCGGTCCTAGCTCTGTTTCGAAGATTCTAATTTTCCGTATGAAACGTCATCTAACCCGGCTGGTCTGGGCCGCTCTTGCTGTGCTCGGAGCGCTCTGCGTCAGCGTTATCGCCACCAAGCGAGGCGAGCCGATCAATAGCCTGTGGCTGGTGGCAGCCGCTGTCTGCATTTATCTCATAGGCTTCCGCTTCTATGCAAAATTCATCGCATTCAAAGTGATGTGGCTGGATGACCGTCGAGCGACTCCAGCCGAACGGTTGCGCGATGGCCAAGATTTTGAACCCACCAATAAGTGGATTCTGCTGGGCCATCATTTCGCTGCGATAGCCGGTCCAGGCCCTCTGGTTGGTCCCACGCTCGCGGCGCAGTTCGGCTATCTTCCGGGCGCGCTTTGGATCCTATTCGGCGCGGTCCTTGGCGGCGCAGTACAGGATTTTGTGATTCTGTTTTGCTCGATGCGCCGCAATGGCAAAACGCTGGGTCAGATGGCGCGCGAGGAGATCGGCAAGGTGGCTGGGTTCGTCTCTCTCATCACTGTGCTTCTGATCATGATTGTGCTGCTGGCGGTGGTGGCGCTAGTGGTTGTCAATGCGCTGAAAGGTAGCCCCTGGGGCACATTCACCATCGCGATGACCATTCCTATTGCACTGTTCATGGGGGTCTATCTTCGCTATGTTCGGGCAGGCAAAGTTCTGGAATGCTCCGGGATTGGCTTGGTTCTGGTTCTGCTCAGCATTTATGGCGGGAAACTTGCAGCGGCTTCGCCCGCATGGGCACATTGGTTTAGCTGGAGCGGCATCGCGCTGGCGTTCGCAATTATCGGGTATGGCTTTCTCGCCAGCACTTTGCCCGTCTGGCTGTTACTCGCGCCGCGCGACTATCTCAGCACATTCGTGAAGCTGGGAGTCATCTTTCTTCTCGCAGCCGGAATTTTTCTCACGCATCCGCATTTGGCGTTACCGGCTCTCACGCGCTTTACCGACGGCACTGGCCCCATCTTCGCCGGCAAGATATTTCCATTCTGCTTCATCACCATCGCTTGCGGCGCTATTTCGGGATTTCATGCCCTGATCTCCTCCGGAACCACGCCAAAGATGATCGCCAAGGAATCGCACGCATGGCCCATTGGTTATGGAGCGATGCTGCTGGAAGGCTTTGTCGCCATTATGGCGCTGGTGGCGGCAGCATCTTTGCAGCCGGGCGTCTATTTCGCGGTGAATGCACCGCCGGGAGTCGTCGGCGCAACGCCTCAAGCTGCCGCGGCGACCATTTCGAGCTGGGGATTCCCACTGTCAACGGCGACTATGTCGCAGCTTGCAAACAACGTTGGGGAAGCGACGCTCTACGGCCGCACGGGCGGCGCCCCCTCGCTGGCGCTCGGAATGGCGCAAATCTTTGGCGGAGTTTTGCAAAGTACCGGTATTGGCAACGGGCTGCTCAGTTTCTGGTATCACTTCGCCATCATGTTTGAGGCGCTTTTCATTTTGACCATCATTGACGCGGGCACACGCGTGGGCCGCTTTATGCTGCAGGACTTGCTGTCTCACTTCTACAAACCGCTGGGCCGTACAAGTTGGATGCCGAGTGCGCTAGGCACCAGCGCTCTGGTTGTCGCCGCTTGGGGCTATTTTCTGTATCAGGGCGTGATAGACCCGCTGGGCGGCATCAATTCGTTGTGGCCGCTGTTTGGTATTTCGAATCAATTGCTGGCTGCGATTGCGCTGTGCGTCGCGACAACCGTACTCTTGAAGATGCATCGCGCTCGCTATGCCTGGATTACCGTTGCGCCCCTCGCCTGGCTGGTGATTGTGACCTTCACGGCCGGCATCGAAAAGATCTTTTCGACCGAACCGCGCGTTGGCTTTCTTGTGCACGCAACCGCACTAGAAAACTCCGTTGCGGCTGGAAAGATTGCAGCCGCAAAGATCGCTGAGACACGTGCCGTAATCTTCAATGAACGGCTCGACGCCGTCGTCTGCGGTGCGTTTCTGGTGCTTGTCGCGATTATCTTGCTCGATTCCATACGAGTTTGGTACGGCCTGCTTCGCGGGACGCGCGAAAACCTCAGTTCTGAATCGCCTTTCATTCCGTCACAACTGGAGACGGAGGCTGTATGAAGATAATCCGTTGGTTATTGGGCTTAGCTCGCGAACTTTCAGATGAAGCTGCGTATCGGCGTTATCTGGAGCAGAATCGCCGTGAGGCCTCGCCTGAAGCGTGGCGCACATTCATTGACCATCGCCATCGCCGGAAATATCAGAACGCGAAGTGCTGTTGACGGCATCGTCCACCATTTGCCGCAGCGCTTGGTCCGCCTCCTGCGTTCGCCCCGCGCGCAACAGATCAAGCAATTCCGAATCTACGATTCTGTACCAGAGCGCCTTTCGAGCATCGAAATCTCTAATACGATCCGTAATCTCCGGACGCACATTCTTCAGCATATCGAGCAGCACCTGGAATTCCGACCCGATCTCACGCTGCAATTTCTCTTTGAGGCGCACTGCGAGCGCCGGCGCCGAACCATTTGTCGATATAGCGATAGTCAGATCGCCGCGCCGATGAATCGAACCAAAACTAAAGCGGCAATGTTTGGGATCGTCTATCGCGTTGCACAGTATGCCGCGTTTTTCGCAGAGACAAAATACTTTCGAGTTGTCGTTTAAACCTGCGATAACAAGAAAACAGCCGTCCAGGTCGCGTTCTTCGAAATCGCGGGCGTACCAGGTCACAAGTCCCGTCGCGGAAAGTTGTGTAATTTGGCTCTCGGCAGTTGGATTGACGTAAATTACCTGAGCTGATGCGTCGAGCAACGCGCGAATCTTACCCGCTACTTCGCATCCTTCGCCTGTCACCAGGCAGCGTTTGCCAGTTAGGTCGAGAAAAATCGGATAGCGGAAGTTCAAGGGCGTCCACCTTCTATTCTGAAGATATTGCCTGTTCCTCGCCTTTTCCTAATCGACAGTTTTGGATTCATCTTCCGCGCCTACCACGCTCGCGCTCGCAGTGGAGCGCCGCCGATGCGTACCACGTACGGTCTTTCCACCGAGGCGATTTTCATCTTCCACAATATGCTGCGGAAGCTGATGGCAAGTTTCAAGCCGGATTACATTGCCGCTATTTTTGAAAGCAGTGAACCCACCTTCCGTTCGGAAAGCTTCGCAGAATACAAGGCGAATCGCACAGAGATGCCGCAGGACCTTGGCGAGCAAATTCCGCACATTCGCCGCATCCTGGAAGCGATGCACATTCCGATCCTTGAATTCGCGGGATACGAGGCTGACGACGTAATCGGGGCAATTGCCTGCCGCCGGCCCGCGAAACCGCTCGAAGTCGTGATTGTTTCGAGCGACAAAGACATGTTGCAGCTTGTCAATGAGCGTGTCTTCATGCTGAATCCGATGAAGGATGACGAGTGGTACGACATCGCAAAAGTGGAACAGTTTATGGGCGTCAAGCCATCGCAGGTGGCCGACCTGCTCGCGCTCAAGGGAGATTCCATCGACAATATTCCGGGCGCTCCGGGCATCGGTGACAAAGGCGCTCGCGATCTGATTGCGCGGTTTGGCTCGGTTGAAGCCACATTGCAACGTGCTGCGGAAGTCGAGCGAAAAATGTATCGCGAGAGCCTGCTCAACAATCGCGATCAAATTGTTCTGAGCAAGCAACTGGCGACGATTCAAACTCAAGTCCCGATTGAATGGGATTTAGCTGCTTTGCGCGCGCAACAGCCCGAAAATTCGAGATTGAAGGCGCTTTACAAGGAGCTGGAGTTTTTCAGCCTATTGAAGGATCTGCCTCCGGAGGATGACAGCGCAACGCGCGATTACGGACTTCTCAACGATGCCGAAGCCGTTTCAGAATGGCTGAACAAATGCCCGGAGAATGCTCCTGTCGCCATTGCACTTGATCTGACAAATGCTTTTATCGGTATTTCGTATCAAGTTGGCCAAGGACGTTCTGTTCCCGTTTCACTGCTGGAATCAGTTCGGCCGCTAATCGAATCGGAATCTATCCCAAAGATAGTTCACGACGTGAAGGCGTTTCTGGTGGGTGCATTCGAATTAGGTTTGAATCCGCGCAACCTGACGGAAGATGCGATGCTGTATGCGTTTCTGCTCTCGGCAGATCCGGGAGGGTGTTCGCCGGAGTCGCTGGCTGAACGTTTTCTCGATCGCAAACTGAACGCAGCAGCCGAGCAACAGGCCGAAGCGACGCTTGCCGTTTTGGAGATATTGCGCCCGCAGATTGACCAGCAGGAATTGCGAAGCGTGTATCACGATATCGATCTGCCGCTTGCGCCAGTACTAGCGCAACTGGAGATAAACGGAATTCGGGTCGACACAAATGCACTCGCCGAATTGTCTGTCCGGCTAACGGAACGAATTGAGCGCATCGCGCAAAACATTTACGATCTGGCCGGACATCCGTTCAATATCAATTCACCACAACAGCTGGGCAAAATTCTGTTCGAGGAGATGGCGCTCCCTGCGCCGTTCAAATACGGCAAGGGAAAGACTATCTCGACGGCCGCAGACGTCCTGGAAGGTCTCGCACCGGCATATCCGGTTGCGCAGCTTGTTCTCGACTACCGCCAACTAACAAAGCTAAAGGGCACGTACATCGATGCGCTGCCGCAACTCATCAATCCGAAGACGGGGCGCGTTCACACGACGTTTAATCAAGCTGGCGCAGCGACGGGACGTATGTCGTCGTCGAATCCAAACCTGCAAAACATCCCTATTCGCACGGAGGAAGGCCGCGAGATTCGCGCGGCATTCGTTCCCGAGCCCGGCTGGGAACTGGTCATTGCCGACTATTCGCAAATTGAACTGCGGCTGTTGGCACACATGTCGCTTGATCCGGTTTTGGTTGAGTCGTTTCGAAATCACGAAGATATCCATACACGCACGGCGGCGGAAGTCTTCAAAGTAGATCCCTTAATGGTGAACAGCGATATGCGCCGGGCGGCAAAAGCTGTCAACTTCGGAATCGTCTACGGCCAAACGCCCTTCGGACTGGCGCAGACATTGTGCATCGACAGGAAGGAAGCGGAGCTTTACATCCGCCGATATTTCGAACGATACGCGGGTGTGCGCGAATTCATCGACAAAACGATTGCGGAGGTCCGCCAAAGTGGAGTGGCAAAAACGCTGTTTGGCCGGCGGCGGCCGATACCAGACATGCAGAGCCGCAATCCTTCCGCGCGTTCGTTTGCTGAAAGAACCGCGGTGAATACCCCGTTGCAAGGGACCGCAGCCGATCTGATTAAGCTGGCGATGATTCGTATCGCCGAAGTTTTGAAACGGGAAAAGTTGCAATCGCGAATGCTGCTTCAGGTTCATGACGAACTCGTGTTCGAAGCCCCGCCTTCGGAGTTAGGTGTACTCAAGGAACTAGTGAAATCACAGATGGAGAATGTATATCAATTGACGGTTCCGTTATTAGTAGACACCGGAAGCGGACCGAATTGGAGAGATGCCAAGTGAACAGACGCCAGCTTTTGACAATATCTGCTTTCATAGGCGCCGCGCTGTTAAGTGCCGCGTGCGGCGGCAAGAAGTCCACCGAAATGAAGCAGGGCCCTGCGCAATACAAAGTACGGATGCAGACCACGAAAGGCGACATCGTGATCCTGGTTCATCGCGATTGGTCGCCGTTGGGGGCCGATCATTTTTATGAATTGACGAACATGGGCTTTTATAACGGCGACTATTTTTTTCGCGCGCTGAAAGGATTTATCGTGCAGTGGGGTATTAACGGCGATCCGCAGACGAATAAAACCTGGAGCGAGATTTCTATTAAGGACGATCCGCCTAAAGTTAGTAACAAGGTCGGAACGGTAGTTTTTGCGATGGCTGGCCCTAACTCCCGCACGACGCAGCTCTTCATAAATCTTGGTGACAATAGCGCCACGCTAGATCCGCAGGGCTTTACACCGTTTGGCGAAGTGATTCAGGGCATGGACAATGTGTTCAATCTTTACGCCGGGTATGGTGAAGGTGCCCCGCAAGGCACAGGCCCGAGTCAGGAGAATATCGCCATTGATGGCAATCCTTATCTCGAAGAACATTTTCCTCGGCTCGACCACATCAAGACGGCGAAAGTCATTCCTTAGTAGCGGCTGCGTTGTGAGTGTGTGCGGCGATCCAGTCGCCAATCTTTTGAAGTACCGCAGGTGAAATTGCCACAGGGCTGGATGCATACTCGTAAACCAAGCCAGTCTTAGCGGGCTGCAGCAGATAATTCAATCCCGGAAGAATCTCTACCGTTGCGTTTTTGTTTCCGCCTTGTGCAAGCGCGGCTTTAATCGCCGGAACGTTCTGATCTGCGATCACCTGAAGATCTTTTTCGCCGCTCAGCGCGAGTACCGGGCATTTCAACTTTGCAAGCCGAGGCGCAGGGTCGTAAGCGAGAAAGAAACGTAACCAGGGATCTTCAAAGCTTTGTAGTTTGGTCGCCCAAGGCGCAGTGGTAACGCCGGTATCGCCGTCCTCATGAATTATCCGCAGATCATAAGCAATCAAAGCCTGTCTCATATCTTTGACGCTCTTGTTCTGTTTTGCCATGTCGTACAAGATCGTGCCGATTTGCCGGTCGGCTTTAATTTGATCTCTTGGCATGTCCGCGGCTTTTTCTGCCCTTTCAGTCTGTTCCAACAGAACCTGTTCGCCGGGCACGCCGGTTGCTTCCAGCATCACGATGAACGCGATATTTGGCAAATCGTCAGCCACCATAGCCGCGATCATTGCCCCTTCGCCGTGGCCAAGAAGGCCGATCTGTTTCGGATCGATATCAGTACGTGATTGCAAGTAGCGCACTCCAGCTTCGGCATCAGTCGAGAATCCTTTCGTTGTTACGCCTTCGAATCTGCCTGTGGATTCGCCAACGCCACGATCGTCGGCGCGCAGGACGGCGATTCCGCGCCGCGTCAGGTAGTCCGCTAAAACGCGAAACGGCTTCTGGTCCGATATAGTTTCATCGCGATCCTGCGGGCCTGCGCCCGTTATCAGCAACACTGCAGGGAATGGGCCCCCAGAAGCCGGCTCGGTCAATGTTGCCGCCAATGTAACGCCCGGGGCATCGGGGTTTGAATAAGTCACTTCGATCGTGCGATAGGGCGTTTGCGGCGTATCGGCAGCGCCGAAGCTTGCCCACAGGATCAGTGCCAGAAATAAAGCACATCCACACATGCCACTCATCATATAAACCGGGGTTCGATGCGAAACTGAAAGAAAATGACAGGAAATGAAATCCGCGCGAAGTTTCTAGAATATTTCGCCGGCCAGGGGCACCGAATCGTTCGCAGCTCATCGCTGGTGCCCGTCAATGACCCGACATTGTTATTCACCAACGCCGGAATGAATCAGTTCAAAGAAACTTTCCTAGGCCTGGAGAAGCGGGACTATTCGCGCGCTGCTTCTTCGCAAAAATGCGTGCGGGCGGGCGGCAAGCATAATGATCTCGAAAATGTTGGATATACGCGCCGTCATCATACGTTTTTTGAGATGCTGGGAAACTTCTCATTCGGAGATTACTTCAAGAAAGACGCAATTGCCTACGCGTGGGAGTTGGTGACGAGTCCGCAGTGGTACGGGCTCGACAAAGAGCGGCTGTATGTCACTGTATTCCGCGAAGATGATGAAGCGGAGGAGCTTTGGCAGAAAGTCGCCGGCGTGCCAAAGGACCGAATCTTTCGGCTCGATGAAAAAGACAATTTCTGGCAGATGGGCGAGACAGGACCTTGCGGGCCGTGCTCTGAAATTCATTACGACCTAGGTCCGGGAACGGCAGAAAAGGGTCGTGAGCACGAGCAATTCCCACAAGATGGCGGCGGCCGTTTTGTCGAGATCTGGAATTTGGTGTTCATGCAATTCGATCGCGACAACAACGGAACGCTAACGCCGTTGCCGCGTCCGTCAATCGATACGGGTCTCGGACTAGAGCGAGTTGCCGCGGTTCTGCAAAAGAAGATTTCAAATTACGATACGGACTTGATCAGTCCGATCATCCATCGTGCGGCTGAGTTGCTGGGCGTGAAGAAGCCGGACCAAGAGCGAACTGCCGTCGCACTGCGAATCAATGCCGATCACGCGCGGGCAACCACATTTCTGATTCATGACGGCGTGATTCCGTCCAATGACGGAAGAGGCTATGTTCTGCGCAAAATCATGCGGCGCGCCATGCGCCATGGGCGACTGGCGGGAGCGACCGGCCCATATCTGCACCAACTAACCGCTTTTGTCGCGGACTTCATGAAGCCGGCTTACCCGGAGTTGCACGAGAGCGTAGAACGGGTGAGCCGTATCGTGCGCGACGAAGAAAATCGCTACGCGACGACCTTCCAAATCGCCGAACGTTTCTTTCAAGACGAAGCGAAGTCGGCGATCAACGGTGTTCTGCCGGGCTCCGCTGCGTTCAAGCTGTATGACACCTACGGTCTGGCGTTCGACGAGCAGGAAGAAATGGCCCGTGAGTTCGGCTTGACTATCGATCGCGAAGGCTTTACGGCTGAGATGGAGAAGCAGCGCGTGCGCGCGCGTGCAAGCTGGAAGGGCGCGGACAAAGCTCAGATCGCCGATGTCTACAAAGAACTTCCAGCAACCGAATTCGTTGGCCGGAGCAGTCTAGAGACGCCGGTTGAAACGGTCCGATTGGTTGTCGATAAACGGGCAGTTGAGGTAGCGGAGCAAGGGCCTGCTGAAATCGTTTTTGCGAAAACGCCGTTCTATGCAGAATCGGGCGGCCAGATCGGCGATACCGGCATGCTGCTTGATAGCGAAACGCACGAACGCGTTGCGATCGTCGAAGGCGCGTATAAGCCGACGCCGTTTGCGATGGTGCAAAGGATTCACGTGCTGCGACCGATTCGAACCGGCGACAAGTTGCTGGCCGTAGTGGATCAGCCGTCGCGCTCCGCAATTATGCGCAACCATACGGCGACGCACCTGCTGCATGCGGCTCTCCGACAGGTCCTGGGAACGCATGTCAAGCAGGCCGGCAGCGTTGTAGAACCGGGAAGGTTGCGCTTCGACTTCACACATTATTCCGGGTTGAGCGACGACGAACGTGCGGAGATCGAACGAATCGTCAATCAGCAAATTCTGGCGAACACTGAAGTGACAACCGACGTCATGAACCTGGAGCAGGCGTTAGCCACGGGCGCGATGGCTTTGTTCGGCGAAAAATATGGAGAGAATGTTCGCGTCGTCAGCGTTCCGGGTTTTAGCCGCGAATTGTGCGGCGGCACGCACGTTGGCCGCACCGGAGATATCGGTCTGTTCAAGATTGTGTATGAAGGCAGCATTTCGCAAGGCGTCCGCCGCATAGAGGCCGTCACCGGCGAATACGCGCTCGAAAAATTTCAACAGGCTGCGGCGCAATTAACAAAAGCCAGCGAACTGTTGCGTAGTTCCGAATCGGGCGTGTTGGATCAGATGGAAAAGGTTCTGGAACACCAGAAGATCGTCGAACGCGAGTTGGAGCAACTCAAGACTCGAATCGCTCATCAGCAGCTCGAAAAGGTCGAAGGCCGAAGAGTGAATGGATCCACCGTGCTTGCGCAAAGATTAGATGGATTCGATTCCAAACAATTGCGGGCGCTCGCCGACTCGCTTCGCAACAAATGGGGGAGTGCCGTAATTGTGCTCGCGTCAGTAAACGATGCAAATGTGTCGCTGATTTCAGCGGTGAGCAAGGATCTGACGGGAAAAGTGCAAGCGGGAAAACTCGTCGGCGATCTCGCGAAGGCGATCGGGGGGAAGGGCGGCGGGCGGCCGGATATGGCTGAAGGCGCGGGAAAAGATGTGCAGGCGCTACCGCGCGTGTTAGAAGAGGTCTATCGGAAGATCGAGGCTTTGCTGTAATCCGGCGAGATGGAACATTTCGACGTAGCGATAGTTGGCGCCGGACCTACCGGACTTGCGTGCGGGATTGAAGTCGAAAGACGCGGATTGACCGCTGTTCTTTTTGACAAGGGCTGCATCGTCAATTCCATCTACCACTACCCCACCAATCTGGTGTTCTTCACGACGCCGGAGCTTCTTGAGATTGGCGACATTCCGATGACGTCTCTCAATGAGAAGCCGGGACGCACGGAAGCGCTGAAGTACTATCGCCGCGTCGCAGATCATTACGGGTTAAACGTGCACCAGTATGAGCGGGTACTCGAATTTGAAGGCTCGGACAACAACTTCGTAATTCGGACCGAGACGCATACAGGCGAGCGCTACTGCTACGGCGCCAAGAAGATAATTCTTTCGACAGGTTATTACGACATTCCAAACCGGCTCGACGTCCCAGGCGAGGGCCTGGACAAAGTCATTCACTATTACCGGGAAGCTCACCCGTATTACAACCACGATGTCCTGATTATTGGCGCGAAGAACTCAGCCTGTATTGCTGCGCTTGAATTATTCTGGACGGGCGCGAGAGTTACGCTGGTGCATCGCGGCGCGGGCATTTCCAAGAACGTGAAATATTGGATCAAGCCGAATATTGAGAACCGGATCAAGAATGGCGAGGTGAAAGCCTACTTTCACACCACCGTCAAAGAAATCAGGCCACATGAAGTGGTTTTAGAAACTCCCGACGGTGAAGTCGCGGTCAAGAACGATTTTGTTTTTGCAATGACAGGGTATCGGCCGGACTTCGAGTTCATGGCGCAACACGGTATTCACTTGGATCCCGCAACATCAAAGCCGATTACAAATCGCGACACGCTCGAAAGCGAGCGCGCGGGTGTTTATCTCGCGGGCGTCATCGTAGCCGGCACGCACACGAACGAGATTTTCATCGAGAATGGCCGGTTCCACGGCAAAGTGATCGGGGAGGCCATTGCGAGTAGCCTGAAAAGCCTTTAAATTATTTGAATGTTTGTATTGCCATGATTGCCCGCAATTTATTATTTGCCTTTTTTCTTTCGGGAGCGTTGTTCGCCGCCGACTACCCGACGCCCGTCGAGGGCGAGTGGATCATCAAGAATTTCCACTTCACTACCGGCGAATCGCTTCCAGAACTCCGATTGCACTACACGACTATCGGCAAACCGGAGCGAGACAGTAGCGGAACGGTGCGAAATGCAGTGCTGATCATGCACGGGACTGGAGGTAACGGGCGTGGATTTCTAACTCCGGGATTCGCCGGCCAGCTTTTCGGGCCAGGACAACTTCTGGATGCGACCACCCATTACATTATTCTTCCGGACGCAATTGGCCACGGACAATCGAGCAAGCCGAGCGACGGCTTGCGCATGCATTTCCCGAAATACACCTATGAGGACATGATCAAAGCGGACTACGCTCTGATTACGGAAGGCCTTAAAGTCAATCATCTGCGACTGGTGATGGGAACGTCCATGGGAGCAATGCACACCTGGATGTGGGGCGAAATGTATCCGGCGTTTATGGATGCCCTGATGCCGCTAGCCAGCAATCCGGTGGAAATCGCAGGGCGGAATTGGGAACTGCGGCAAATGATTATTAATTCCATTGAAGATGACCCCGACTGGAAGAACGGTGATTACACATCGCCGCCTATTCACGGGCTCACTTGCGCCGAGTATATTTTGTCGATCATGACGAGCAGCCCGCTGCAGATGCAGAAGCGTTATCCGACGCGTGCGCAGGTGATCGAGATGATGAAATCGTTTCCCACGCGTGCCGCCCGCGTCGACGCCAACGATATGATTTATCAATACGAGTCGGCACGCTTCTACAATCCGGAGCCGGATTTGGGCAAAATTCAAGCACCGTTGATGGCGATCAATTCGGCAGATGATCAAGTAAATCCGCCCGAACTAGGGATTGCGGAGCGCGACATCAAAAAAGTCAAGCATGGACAATTTATTTTGATTCCGATTAGTGACCAGACGCGCGGCCATGGCACGCACTCCATGCCATCTATTTGGGGCAAGTATCTACAACAACTGTTGACCGAGTCGGAGAGGAAACCGTCTTAATTGAAGGCCAAACGAACCATTCCAATATTTCTCATGTCGGCATTTCTCGCAAATGCCGCGGAAATTCAAACTCTTCCGGCGACGCCCGAAAATATCCGCTGGGGCTACTATTGGGCGCAAGCCAAACCCGCAATTAAAATTCACTCGGGCGATCGTGTCAAGATTCAGACGGTCTCCGGCAATCCCAACCGGCTGATCGCTGCAGGAGCAAAGCCGGATGAAATTCAACCCGAGTTGAAAGCGGTTTACGCGCAAATACCTGCATCGGAGCGCGGCCCCGGCGGTCACATCCTCACAGGTGCAGTGTATATCGATGAAGCTGAACCGGGCGATGTGCTGGAAGTGCGCATCGAAAAGATCACCATGGATGTCCCGTACGCTTACAACGGCTTTGGCCCTTCAGGCGGATTCATGAAAGCGGATTTTCCCGATAAGCGTGGGATGAAAGTGATTCCGCTCGATCGCGCCCGCAATGTAGCGCTGTTTGCACCAGGTATTGAGATCCCGCTAAATCCCTTCTTCGGCAGCATGGGAATTGCTCCTCCGGGTGATGCGAAGGTGAATAGCGCACCACCGTTTGTGCACGCAGGAAATATGGACAACAAGGAACTTGTCGCGGGAACAACGTTATATATTCCAGTCCATCAAAAAGGCGCTTTATTCGAAGTCGGAGACGGACACGCCGGGATGGGCAACGGCGAAGTCGATATCACGGCGCTTGAGACTTCACTGACCGGAACATTTCAGTTCATCGTTCACAAAGGTGTATCGCTCAAATGGCCTCGCGCCGAGACGCCGACGTACTACATCACGATGGGTTTCGATGAGGACCTCACTAAGGCCACCGACATTGCTGTGCGTGAGATGATTGATTTCCTCTCCGCCGAGAAACACTTGAGCAAGGAAGATGCGTACATGTTGACGAGCGTCGCCGTCGACGTCGACATTACTCAACTTGTGGATGGTAACAAGGGTGTACACGCGCTCTGCCCAAAAGCGATTTTCACGGAGAGCAGGAACGCTCCGATGATCGCGTCCGGTAATTGAACTACAGGCGTTCCCAACCTGAATGTTCAAGCAGTGGCGGGAAGAGTTCCGGATGCAGGATTTCGGCGAAGATCTGTAACGATTCGACCAGACGAGGTCCGGGCCGGTTCATGAACTGATTTCCATCGCAAAGGAAGACTTTTCCTGTTTTCACAGCATTGAGCGCCTGCCAACCGACGCGGCTAGTTAGCCAGTGCATTTCGGAACGAGTGCGTGCCAGGTCGAAACCGCATGGCAGGACCACAATCGTATCCGGGTTCGCCTCTATGAGTTCCTCCCATGTCATCCATGGCGAATGCTGGCCGGCAACGCCAAAGAGGTTGCGTCCATTTGCCATCGCGATTAATTCCGGAACCCAGTTTCCACCGGCCATCAGGGGTTCCACCCACTCAATTGCGGCGACCGAGGGCGTGCGTGCCGCACTTTGTGCCCGATTCTGAATGGCCGACATTCTGTTTTGCAAAACACCGATGAGCCGGTCGGCCGCATCGGAGTGCCCGCAGGCACCGGCAACACGGTAAATGTCGGCCCAAAGGTCAGCCAGTGCATACGGCTCAAGCGAGATGACGCGAGCATTGGTCTCGAATTCGCTTTGCAGCGCACGCTCCACATCGGCCAGACTCACCGCGCAAACTTCACATTGCGTTTGCGTGATGATGTGCGTGGGCGCCAGACTCTTGATTCGCGCCGCATCGACATCGTAAACGCTTAACGCGCGCCGCACTCGATCTTTCACCAAGGCGTCGATTTCGGGGCTAGAACCGTCAACAGCGATTGCCGGACGGGTGCAGATGGGAAGCTCCAAAACGGCGTGTGGAAAATCGCATTCGTGGGAGCGGCCTACCTGGAACTGTCCTAATCCAAGCGCATGAACAATTTCAGTCGCACTGGAGATGAGCGGAAGCAGGCGGAGTTCAGCCACGTACCCAATATACGGGTGCCGCTGTTAAAGGCGCGAGACACTTTGGCTGTCAGGCTATTTGAGTATTGCTCAGGGAATTGGGTTGGGTGGGCTTTGCTGTTGGGCTATTGAAGAATTAACAGGTTGGGGTGTCTTTTGCTGTGGGTGTTAGTGGCGGAACAACCATTATTCCCTGAGCCTATCTCTTTGGATTACGCCGACATAACAAGCACCTTTGTTGCCAAAGCGGACGCGACGCATTTTGTTAAAGTTGCGAGCGCGTTCGAGCTTAGTACCCGCGCACTTTTTACCTGCACGTGCCGGAAACTATCACCAACCGGTGAACTAGTGACAGCTATTGGCTGCTGGGAAGCGTCGCAGGCAAAGTAGAAGGCCGCGAAATTCGCCCGGACAGCGCTTCTTGCACGGTTACGTGATTAGTCTCAAGAGTGGTGCCGAGAGTCTCGTCCAGCGAAACGCGCGCGTTGCTATAAGTAACCAACGCTGCAACTTCGCTCGATTGAGCAGTGGCCAAATCTCGTTGCTGTTGAACAACGTTGGCAGTTGTGGACGCGCCAAGCGAAAATTTCTTTTGCTCGGCGTCAAGCAATTGCTGCTCCAGGATGCGATTGCGGACGGCAGCTTGATAGCGAGAGCGGGCCTGCTGCAAACCGACTATTTGATTCGATACATCGACAGCAAGCTGGTTCACATTTTTCTGAAGTTGCAGCTCGTTTTGCCGAACGGTCAATTGATCAATGGTGGCGTCCGCGTTTGCCTGACGGTTCCGTAATGTTGGCGCGATAAATGCGCCGGCACGCTCGGTCGGAAAATTCCGGCGGAAGACTTGGCCGAGAGCGGTTCCAATACCGCCGAGAAAGTATTCATCTGGAATTTCGCAGATCTTGCCGGGCGCGATATTTGCAGGACAAGGTCCGAATCCGGTGGGCAGCGGCCCGGTAGTTGGAAATTGCCTGCGGCTTGTGACCGGTACCGGTTGTGGGCTGCCGGAGAGCCCTTGATTAGAGGCGCTTGCGAGGCCTGCTAACTGCGGCAACACACCATTTGCGGTACCCAATGCCGTGATTTGACTGTTTTTGAGATCGTTTTCCTCGATGGCGAGATCGGTGCGGTTCTTCCGCGCTGTGGCAATCAGATCCTTTAATGGCGGGAGATTGTCTTGTTCCGGAACATCGATTCTGTCGAGGGGAATAATTTCGGCTTCGGCAAATAACGGATCAGCCAGCCCATTTCTGCTCAGCACGTTCTTGAGCGAAACCTGCTGTTGCTCAAGAGTAGTTTGAGAGATGACCAGATCCTGTTGACTCGACGCGACCTGAGCTTCCGCAGTTGTCACATCCAGCGGAGCCATCGTGCCGATCTGTACCTGCTTCTTATTGTTCTCGAAAAAAATCTGCGCGACATTGAGCGCACTTTGCTTTGCTTTCAGATCTTCGTAATCGGCGACCAAGCCGTAGTAAAGGTTCAGAACTTCGGCAACAACGGAAATGACTTGACCTTTGAAGACCGTGTCGGACATCGCGAGCGTGTTCTTGGCAACGACAATATTGCGGGTGTTTACCGCTACGCCAAAGCCTTGCAAAAAATTGTGCTGTATAGAGAACGAAAGACTTACGCTGCTGGAGGGATTGAGAACGTCGGTATCGGCATTTTCGTTGAGGTAGGAATCTTTGTAAGTGAGGCTGACCTGACCTCCTGTAATCAATCCCTCAGTGATCGAGGTTGTATTCGCGCGACTTTTGTCGATTACGTTGTAGATGCCGGATAACAGCAGGTTCGGCAAAAGAATCGATCGGTGAGAAAAGGTCTGCGTTGTTTGAAACGTGGGGTCGAGCGAAGGCGTGACAGGGCCAATTTGCGAAATTGTGGCGTTACTTGAATTGGCGTTGCTGTTGCCCCCTCCCGTGATGCTCACGCCGGCCGCCGTTTGTGCACCGGAAACGCCTTGACCGCTTGCTACCGATCCGGCTTGTGAGGCGCCGCTGGGAACACCCGGTAATGCGCCGCCCGCCTGCAGGCGTTCCAGGTTCCATTCATCGATCAGCGGGTTGTAGCGGGCCGATTCCAGATCGATGTTGTTTTCGAGCG
>Ga0070741_10005997_pt1 | contig 26414 bp, 31 predicted proteins | sample Coa_R1_4_FD_66440 | JGI IMG/M metagenome (GOLD analysis project Ga0070741, IMG submission 66440) | Surface soil microbial communities from Centralia Pennsylvania, which are recovering from an underground coalmine fire - Coalmine... | ecosystem: Environmental > Terrestrial > Soil > Unclassified ... | reverse complement strand
CCACGTCAGACTAATCGCGGACTCACGGTACCAGGGATACCCGACGTTGCTCGGACCACGGCGCTGCTAGGATAGCGCATTTTCATCCTGCAGGGTGAGCCAATAGCTCATGAAGACTAACAGGGAACAGCTCTCGGCTATCAGCCGTCTACCTTGCCTGGCCAGAAGTATCGCCCGCGTCGCCCGCTCGATGGACGCGTTCCTGGTTATCGGGTCCCCCGCAGCGTCTTGATTTCCTCCTCACCGAAAGTATGCTGCACCGTGCCGGCGGTCGTTTGGCCGAAATGTCGGAAGGCCGCCTCGACCAGCAGCGGCATCAGCGCCGGCAGATCTCTGGTGAGACCGGTGACCGTCGCGTGTCCCCTCCAGAGTTCCACCAGCGATCCGGCCTCGCGAGATTTCGGCAAATCGCCGATCACGATCACCACTTGGCTGGTGAACTGTCGGACCGTGCTCGGATCGGACGAAGCGACGCTCGTCCCGTAGGCTCCACCGCTGGCGCCCATTCCGCCGGGGCTTCCCAACGTGGACGACGACCCCCTGGACACTGTTCCGGGCGACGATTCGCTCACGCCGTAGGCGAGATAGACGGCCAATTTCGCCGTGCGGGATTCCGTTTCTTTATATCCTTGTTCGTTCATTTTCTTGGCGATGAGCCGAGCATAGGTAGAGAAGGCTGAATCTTTTTCCACTTCCTGGGCGGGAAAGACCGCGTAGGTGACGTGCGGGGGAATCGGCGTTTCGCCTTTTCCCTGGACATCCACCGTGACGGTCCGTGCGCACCCCAGACCTGACAGCATGAGTCCTGCCACAAACGTCCGCAACCAGCTCGTCGTCATTGCGTGACCTCGCAGGACGGTGAAGAAAAACATGACCAGAAGCCTTGGTAAGGACTGCGAGCTAAGATCCAGGAACAAATTCCAGGAAATATTGCCTCGGCAGGAACGTGTGCTCGCGCAGGAGGCGGTAGCCCGCCTGGCCCATCTCGGCCAGCACGGTCTCGCGGGGGACCAGATGCGTTTTGGAGAACCCCAGATCGCCGGAGCGTTCGTCGTGATAAAAGTCGATGATCGCGATCCGTCCGCCGGGTTTCAGCGCGGATTTCACATTGGCGAAATACGTCGTCCGGTCGTCCAAATGGTGGTAGACGTTGCACAGGAAGATCAGGTCGACCGACTCGAACGGCAGCTTGGGATTGTCCGGCGGCGCCAGGATGAACTCGGCCGTGTAGGGGATGTGCATGTGCTCGATACCGTCCTTGACGTGTTTCAAGGCCTCCGGTTCCACATCGATCGCGTACACCTTCCCGGTCTCCGTCACAGCTTCGACGAATCGTCGAGTAAAGTAACCCGAGCCTGACCCCAAATCGGCGACGACCATGCCCGGTTTCAACCCCAACGCTTGAATGACCTCGGCCGGTTTCTGGTACTGATCGCGCTCCGGACGCTCGAGCTGGTCCAGATATTCCGTGACGCTGGGCAGTCGCCCGTGCTGACCGCCGTGCTGCGCCGGGGCCGGCTGACAGAGCCAGACGGCCAGCCCCAAGGCGGTCAATCCGGCGAACAACCGATGGATCGGAACTCGGAGTTGCACGCGGATCTCCTCGGCTTTCAACATGCGCATCAGATTCATGAGCGGGTTCCCGTCGCAGCCTGCTGTTTGGCGAGGATGGCGTTCAGTTCCTCGCCCGTGATCGTTTCCTTGCCGAGCAGCACCTCCGCGGCTTCGCGCAGCACACCTTCCTTGCTCGTCAGAATCGCGCGGGCTCGTTCGTGCTGCTCGTCGATGATCTGCCGGACCTCGCAGTCGATTTCGCGGGCCGTTTCTTCGCTGTAATCGCCGGGCGCGGAGGCCTGTCCGGTCTGAAGGAAGAGTGGCTGCCGGTCCCGCTCGAAGCTCACTTGCCCCAGCTTCTCGCTCATGCCGTAGGCCTTGACCATGCTTTTGGCAATATCGGTCGCTTTGAGCAGATCGTCCTGCGCACCGGTCGAAACCTCGTTGTAGATGAGTTCCTCGGCGGCGCGGCCGCCCAACAACACCGCGATCTTGTTCTTGAGCTCGGTCTTGGTCATGAGGAAGCGGTCCTCGGTCGGCAGTTGCAGGGTATACCCCAGCGCGGCAATGCCGCGTGGAATGATCGAAATCTTCTGCACAGCGTCGGCGCCGGGAATGGACAGAGCGACGAGCGCATGGCCGACCTCGTGGTGCGCGACGCGCTCTTTCTCCATGCGGTTCAGGACGCGGTTCTTCTTCTCCAGCCCAGCGATCACACGCTCAACCGCCTCTTGAAGCTCTGAGAGACTGACCGTGTCCTTCCCGCGCCGGACGGCGAGCAAGGCCGCTTCATTGAGGATGTTCGCCAGATCGGCTCCTACAAAGCCGGCCGTCATGGCCGCGATCACCTCCAGATCGGCCTCGTTCGCCAGGGGAATGTTCCGCGCATGCACCTTCAGAATAGCCAGCCGCCCGGCTTTGTCCGGACGGTCGACCAAGACCTGCCGATCGAACCGGCCGGCGCGCAGCAGGGCGGGATCGAGGATTTCCGGACGGTTGGTCGCCGCCATGAGAATCACGCCCGCCCGGGGATCGAATCCGTCCATCTCGACCAGAAGCTGATTGAGCGTCTGTTCCCGCTCCTCGTGCGCCATCGGCCCGATGCCTCGGGCCTTGCCCAACGCATCAAGCTCATCGATGAAGATGATGCACGGCGCTTTCTGCTTCGCCTGCTCGAACAGGTCGCGGACGCGCGCGGCGCCGACCCCAACGAACATTTCGACGAACTCTGAGCCGCTGATGGAGAAGAATGGCACGCCAGCTTCGCCCGCGACGGCTTTGGCCAACAGGGTTTTGCCGGTCCCGGGCGGGCCGACGAGCAGAATGCCTTTCGGAATCTTGCCGCCCAGCCGGCGGAATTTCTCCGGCGTCTTGAGGAACTCGATGACTTCCTGCAGTTCTTGCTTGGCTTCGTCCACGCCGGCCACATCGGAGAAGGACACCTTGACATCCTTCTCCATATAGATCTTGGCCTTGCTGCGGCCGACCGTCATGAACCCCTGGCTCTGGCTCATGCGGCGGAAAATGAACCACCAGACGCCGAAAAACAGCGCGATCGGCACGACCCAGGACAGGAGATCCCGCAAGAAGGTGCTTTCGATGACGCCGGTGAACTTGACCCCATGCCGTTGGAGATCCTTGATAAGATCGGGATCCTCCACCCGCACCGTGTCGAAGAGCTTGCCTTCCTTCATCCTGCCATGGATGACGTTCGAGGACACGGCGACCTCGGCGACCTTTCCCTCGCCGACCGCGGCCTTGAACTCGCTATAGGGGATCTCGACGGGATTGAAGAAGGGCGTGACGAAGAATTGAAACAGCATCAACGCCCAGAGCGCGAGAATGAGATACCAGATGGAGAATTGTTTTTGTTTGGGATCCATCGTAGCCTCCGGCCGAGTGATTAAGTGATTCAGCAACTCAGTGATGGTTCATCTAGTCTTCGGTCCCCCAATGACTTGATCACCAAACCACTCCATCACTTCTTCGCGCGCGGTCTCAGCCGCTCCGACAGCACCGGGTACTTGGCCTGCCCGACGCCGAAGTTGCCGGACGCGGGGTCGGCTGCGACGACGCGAAGCGTGACGCCGTCCGGCGCGTCCGTCGGGAGGGGCACAAAAAACGGCGCCTCGAAACTGCTCTGCAGTCCGACGTGGAACATCTGGAGCCGCTCGACGACCCGGTCGCCGATCACGACCTCGCCGTAGATATGCATCTTGCGCGAATCCCAGTCGCCGTGCGGGCGCACGGGCGCTCCAGACAACGTTCGGATCGACGCCCGCAACGTGACGTCCTCCTTGGCGATCAGCGGCTCGCCGGGAGTCGGCGACTCGATCTGTACGATGTACCCGTAGAGATGCAGCACGATTCCGTCGTTGGTGAGATCGTGCCCGGGAATCAAGAGGACGGTCTTGCTGGCGCGCTGGGCGGCAGCCGGGTAGGCGAGCGGCCCTTCCGCCGAGATTTCCACCAGCGTCGGTCGATCGAGATCGAGGGTCGCGCTGAAGGAGGCCGACGGCCGGGAGCTGTACCGAGGCTCCTCCATGAGACGCGGCGTCCGCATGATCTGATTCTGGTCGCCGGCTTCGCCCTGTTGCACGCCGGTCGCCAGAATCCGGCCCGTCGCGACGTCCGTGATGGTGACACGCGCGCCGCCCACCTCCCGCCCCAAGACGAGGGAGCCGTGCGCGACGACCCGCACCAGCACCCTGGTCGCAACAGGACCGTTCAGCACCTCCTCGGCCGGCGGTTGCTCTTCCGCCGCCGCGAGGGTCGCGATCGCCAGCATTGCGACAATGAACGATCGGCCGACCGCGCGAACCATGGCCGCAGCCTCACTTGACCTTCGTGCCAGGATCCACCTCTTCGAGCACGGTCACCAACCCGCAGACCTCCGCATCTCCCGCCGCCAGTACCATGCCCTGGGATTCGATGCCCATGAGCTTCGCCGGTTTGAGGTTGGCGACGATCACGAGACAGCGGCCCACCAGCGCTTCCGGCTCGTATTTCTTCCCGATGCCGGCGACGATTTGTCGCCGTTCGCCGCCGAGATCGACTTGGAGCTTGATCAGCTTCTCCGAGCGGGGCACCCGCTCCGCGCTCAACACCTTGGCCGTCTTGAGTTGGACGCGCTGAAACTCCTCGATTGTAATCTGCGGGGGGGGCGAAACGGACGCCAAGCCGGAAGCGGACGGCGTCGGCGACGCGGGTTGCGCTGATTGGGCAGTCGTTTCGGCGGTCGGCGGCTGCTGGTTGGTCATGGTCGAAACTCCTTGCATGCGGGCGCTCTCGATCTTGGGAAACAACGGCTTGCCCTTGGCGATCTCGAGACCGGGGGCGAGCGGTCGCATCAGCAGTTTTCTTCCCCGCACTTGCGGATACAGGCCGAGCTGAGCGGCCATACGCTCGGCGGTCTGCGGCATGAACGGGTAGAGCAGAGGGATCAGCCGCTCTAATGCCTTCACCACTCGATGCAAGACTCCATGGAGTCGAGCCTGACTGTCCGGACGCTTGGCCAAGACCCAGGGCGCGGTCTTGTCGATGTACTGGTCGCACCGCTGGATCAGCTCCCACATGGATTCGAGCGCGCGATTGAACCGGAGGTCCTCGATGAAGACACTCGCCGATTCAGCGAGTTCACCAATGGCCTGTTCCAACTGACCATCCAGTTCATCTTGAGGCGCGTGGCCCGGCGGAATCTTGCCGTGAGTAAACCGGTCGATCATCGTGAGGGTGCGGCTCACGAGATTGCCGAGACCGTCGGCCAGTTCGCTATTGATACGGCCGATCAACGCCTCGCAGGAGAAGTCCCCGTCCTGACCGAACGGCACTTCCCGCAGCAAAAAATAGCGGAACGCATCGATGCCGAATTCATCCACAATGGCGTTGGGGTCCACGACGTTCCCGCGGCTCTTGGACATCTTTTCGCCGTTCACCGTCCACCAGCCGTGGGCGAAGATCGTCTGCGGCAACGGCAACTCCAACGCCATCAACATGGTGGACCAGTACACCGCATGGGTGGTGAGGATGTCTTTGCCGACGAGATGGATCGAAGCGGGCCAGAAGCGATCACGCGACGGCGTCGGGGTGAGGTATTCGAGCGCCGACAGATAATTCACCAACGCATCGAACCAGACGTAGGTCACATAATTCCGGTCGAACGGCAGCTCGATCCCCCAAGACAGACGAGCTTTCGGGCGGGAAATCGACAGATCGCCCAGGGGCTGGGTTTCGAGAAAGCCGAGCACCTCATTGAACCGCGCAGGGGGACGGATGAATCCGGGAACCGTATCAGAAAAGCCTTGACTAGTCTTCAAGTATTGAATGAGGTGTTTTTGGTACCGGCTCATCCGGAAAAAATAATTGCTTTCGCTCAGCCGTTCGACCGGACGTTTGCAGTCCGGACAAAGCCCGTCCACGACATCCTTTTCGGTCCAGAACCGTTCGTCGAACGTGCAATACCATCCCGTGTAATCCGCCTTGTAAATTAATCCCTTATCAAAGAGGACTTGAAGATAGCGTTGAACAATCGCTTTGTGCTGGGGGTCGGTCGTGCGGATAAACGCGTCGTTGGAGATATTCAGCCGCTTCCACAGCTCGCGGAACCGCGGCGCCATGCCGTCGCAATACTGTTGCGGGTCGATTCCGGCCTTGGCCGCCGCCTGCTGGACCTTCTGTCCGTGTTCATCCACGCCGGTCAAGAAGAACACCTCGTGGTCCTGCTGGCTGTGATGGCGCGCCAGCACGTCGGCCGCGATGGTGGTGTACGCATGCCCGATATGCGGGACGTCGTTGACGTAATAGATCGGCGTCGTGATGTAAAACGACTTGGACATGCGGTCAAGATATAACAGGTCGCAGCCCTGGAATGCCAGCGAGAGCCGGAGAACCCGGCACCTGCCGAGGGACCGCCGCCGAGAATAATGAATGATGAATCCGGAATTCTGAATTCGGTGAACGAGGAAAACAATTCAGAACGTTCAATTCAGCATTCATCATCGCTTCAGCTCGCGCCCCGAGCCCTGCGCGGTGACCATCGCGTCCCGCAGACGGAGGAGGATGCACTCCAACGCCAATTGCATATTCAAGTTCCGCGTCGCTTGTTGTTCCAGGATTTCCATGTCGCCGAGTAAATCAAGCAGCACGGCAACATCCAGCCGGCCGGCCATCGCTTGGAGAGCCGGCAAGCAGTCCAGATTGAGCAGCGCGTCGGGATCCGCGCCGACCCGCACCAGGAGCAGGTCCCTGAGCCATCGCGTCAGCCACGCGAGCGCCTCCTGCGCCCGATCGGTTTTGGCCAGCGCTTCCGCCGCCGTCAACAGGGCGGTGACGGAATGCAGCGATGCCGGATCCGTCAAGGACAACAACTCCCGCCGCGCGGTCTTGATGTCGTCGGGATCCATCTTCAGCGCCTCGCCGAGGCGTCCCTCGCTCAACACTGCCAGGAAGCGCGCCTCCGCCGGAGACAGGCCGCGCTTCGCGATCAAGGCCCGTTCCACCTGCGAGCGGGCAGGGGTTGCAAACCGCAATGCCTGGCAGCGAGAGCGGATCGTGGCCGGCAACGCCGACGGTCGGCTCGTGACAAGCAGAAAGAGGCAGTGAGGAGGCGGCTCTTCCAACGTCTTCAGCAGCGCGTTGGCCGCGCCGATGGTCAGACGGTCCGCGTGATCGAGCAGGCACACCTTCCACCGGCCGATCAACGGCCGGTACACGATCTGCGATTCGATCTCGCGAATCTGTTCGATTTTGATCTGAGGCGTCGCCTGTTCCGGATCCGGTTCGATCAGGGTGAAGTCCGGATGGGTGCAGGCTTCAATCTGTCGGCAGGAACGGCAGTGTCCGCAGGCGTCAGGGTCGCCCGGTCCCGCAGCCATGTCGCAGTTGAGCGCCTGCGCAAAACGCAGGGCCGTCAGACGCTTGCCGATTCCGCGTTCTCCATAGAACAGATAGGCATGAGCGATTCGGTCATGTCGAATGGCGGCTTTCAAGAGCGCCTTGGGCGACTCATGACCGATGATATCGTGGAAGGGCATACGATCAAGAAGCGGGTCACGTCCTGGTTCGGCGAACGCCTCGACGAAGGAACCGCCGCACGATCGCCGCGACTTCATCCACGAGGGTCTCGGCCGACTTCGTCCCGTCGAGCACGACGATCCGGCGCGGCGCGCGGGCGGCCAGTTCGAGAAATCCCCGCCGCACGGCGGTGTGGAATCGCCGGGATTCCCGGTCCAGCCGGTTCTGCTCCAGCTTGTTGCGTCGGCGCCTGGCCAATCCCACACCGACGGGCAAATCAAAAAGCAGGCTCAGATCCGGTTCCAGCCCCTCGGTAGCGAACCGGTTCAGTCGGCGCAAGACGCCGACATCGAGTCCTCGGCCGTATCCTTGGTACGCCAGCGTGGAATCGAGAAAGCGATCGCACAGCACGACGAGTCCTCGATCCAATGCCGGTTTGATCACCCGAGCGACGTGTTGGCTGCGAGCGGCCAGGATCAACAACGCTTCGCAGCGGGGGTCCATTCGTTCGGCAGTCGAGTGCAAGAGGATCCGGCGAATGGATTCCGCGAGGGGAGTGCCGCCGGGCTCCCGGGTCTCCAGCACGCGATAGCCCTCTTTGCGGAGCAGCCGCGCCAGCCGCTGAACCTGGGTCGTTTTTCCACTGCCCTCGACCCCCTCCACCGTGATAAAGAACCCTCGCGACCCCTTTCGTTTCAGGCTCACCTGCTCCCCGTCTCGGCGCGTCCGGAAATAGGCCGGCATCCTATTCCAAGTGCTTGAAAATAGCAATAAAAGGCTTGCGACGGCCTCTCTAAAGTTTGTATGATGAGCGACCATGAGGAGCCCCCGGTGATTACAGTCAGAGCCGCCCTCAAACGCTACTTTCTCACTGGCCTGTTGGTCATCACTCCGATCTGGGGCACGGTCCTCATTCTGAAAACGTTGTTCGTGACCGTGGACGGGATCCTGGGCGACATGCTCGCCCGGGTCGTCACCCCCGGGTACTATGTGCCGGGACTCGGCATCGCCACCCTCGTCCTGCTCATCTTCGCCACCGGACTCTTCGCCGCCAACTTCATCGGGCGCCAGATCGTCGCGCTCTGGGAGGACTTGCTGAACCGCGTCCCGGTCGTCCGGGGCATCTACTCGACGTTGAAATCCATGATGGACATTCTGTCGTTCACGGAGCGGGGCCAGTACAACCGCGTCGTGCTGATCCAATTTCCGAAAAACGGACACTACTGCTTCGCCTTCGTCACGGGCGTCACCAAGGGCGAAGTGCAGGACCTTTCCTCCGATCCGCTGGTGCACGTATATGTCCCCACCTCGCCCAATCCGACGTCCGGATATTTTTTGCTCGTGCCGGAGCGGGAAGTGATCCCGGTCGAGATCAGCGTGGAAGAGGCGATGAAACTGATCGTCTCCGGCGGACTCTATTCACCCACTCCTTCCATGGGCGCCACGCTCGGCGCCGATTCCAAGTGGTCCAAGGTCAAACAGCCGGAAGCGGGAGTGCCCATCGCATGATCGAACGGCCGGTTCATCGGGCTCCCGCGTTTCCGGTCCCCGCAGGCCCGGCGACGGAGACGCCGGTCTCCGGTCTCAGCGCCATCGTCATGGCGGCCGGGGTCGGCAAGCGTATGAAATCCAAGCTGGCCAAGGTGCTCCACACGGTGGCTGGCCGGCCGATGATCCTCTACGTCGTGGAACTGGCCGAGCGCTTGGCCGGTGCCGGGGTCGCCGTCGTGGTCGGCCATCAGGCCGGACGGGTTCGCGCGCTACTTGAAAGCCGCTTGACCGGCGATCGGACCGCGTCCCGGACCGCGATCGTCGAGCAGCCGGAACAACTGGGGACCGGCCACGCCGTGTTGCAGGCCAAGCCGGTTTTTTCCGCTTCTCCGCGCGAACGTCCGGCGGCGTTCCTGATTTTGAACGGCGACACGCCGCTGCTGACCGAAGCGACAGTCCGCGAGCTGTTGCGTGTGCACGAAACCGACAAAGCGACGGTGACGATCCTGACCGCCGTGCTCGACGACGCGACCGGCTACGGGCGGATCGTGCGCAGCAATCCGGTCGGAGACAACCGCCCGGGCCTGCTGGATTGCCGCGTGCTGAAAATCGTCGAGGATCGCGACGCTTCCCCGGAGGAGAAGCGATTGCGCGAAGTCAACGTCGGGACCTATGTGGTGGACGGCGGCTTTCTGTTCGAGGCGCTGAACACGTTGCACCCGCACAACGCACAGCGGGAATATTATCTGACCGACATCGTGAGCCTGGCCGTGGAACGGGGATTGCGCGTGTCGACCGTCACGCTGTCCGACCCGGACGAAGGCCTCGGCGTCAACACGCGCGAGCAACTGGCGCGGGCGGAACGGGCGATGCGGCGGCAGATTCGCGAGCGATGGCTGGACGCGGGCGTGACGATGCGCGATCCGGCGACGACATGGATCGACGCCGGCGTCGTCATCGGGCCCGACACGGTGCTCCATCCCAACGTCACGCTCGAAGGCTCGACGGTGATCGGTGAGGACTGCGTGATTCGCTCGAACGTCCGCCTGACGGACTGCGTGCTCGGCAATCGCGTCGAAATCCTGGAGCACTGCGTCCTCCGCGAGGCTCGGTTGGAGGACGACACGACGCTGGGGCCGTTCGTACATCTGCGGCCCGGCACGGTGGTGCGCCGGAAGGCCAAAGTCGGCAATTTCGTCGAGATGAAGAACACCGACCTGGGCGAGGGCTCCAAAGCCAATCACTTGAGCTATCTCGGCGACACGATCGTCGGCAAGGGCGTGAACATCGGCGCCGGCACGATTACCTGCAACTACGACGGCGTCCGCAAGTACCGCACGGTCATCGAAGACGACGTGTTCGTAGGAAGCGACACGCAACTGATCGCACCGGTGACGGTCGGCCGCGGGGCGGTCGTGGCGGCGGGCACCACCGTCACGCAGGACGTGCCGGCCGATGCGCTGGCCATTGCGCGGGTGCCGCAAGTTAACCGGGAAGGCTGGGCCGCCCGCCGCCGGGCGCTGCTCACCGGCGCGAATCGTGAAGCGTCGCCCGCGACGCGCCGGACAAACTCCAATCGAAATACACTTCACGCTTCACGGACTACACCGGGACAGCCGCCCGTTGTCAAAAAGAGCATGTCCCTTTTAAAGGTCAAGAAGACGGGCAAACAGGCGAGGAGCTAAAGGACGATGTGCGGCATCGTCGGCTACGTCGGCAACCAGGACGCCGTGCCCATTCTCTTGAGCGGATTGCAACGGCTGGAGTACCGCGGGTACGACTCGGCCGGCATCGCGGTCTTGCAGAACGGGACGATCGAAGTCCGGCGCAGCGTGGGCAAACTGGCCAATTTGCAGAAGTCGCTTCAGGAGCGGAGTCTGAGCGGGACCGTCGGCATCGGCCACACGCGGTGGGCGACGCACGGCAGGCCGTCCGAGCAAAACGCCCATCCGCATCGCTCGGACGGCTGCGTGCTGGTGCACAACGGCATCATCGAAAACTACCTGCCGCTGAAGCAACAACTGCTCAAGGACGGCTACAGATTCGAGTCGGAGACGGACACGGAAGTGGTGGCGCATCTCATCGGCAAGGAGATCAAGCAGGGGAAAAGCCTGGCCGATGCCGTGCGGGCCGCGACCAAGCAGATCCGCGGGAGTTATGCCATCGCGGTCATTTCCGAGCGCGAACCGGACACGCTCGTGGCGGCCCGCTCCGGGTGTCCCTTGGTCGTCGGTCGGACCGCCGAGGCGACGTTCGTCGCCTCCGACGTCATGGCCATGCTCGCACACACCCGCGACGTGACCTATTTGGGCGAAGGCGACGTGGCGGTGGTGACCGCGAAAGACGTCCACATGACGGACATCGAAGGTCGCCCGGTCTCCCGTCCGACGACGCGCGTCACCTGGGACGCCTCGGCCGCCGAGAAGAGCGGCTATCCGCATTTCATGCTCAAAGAAATACACGAGCAGCCGCAGACGATTCTCGACACCATGCGCGGCCGCTATTCCCGTGAAACCGGCGAAGCGGACCTGCCGGACATCGGCCTGACGACGGACGAGTTCGCCGCGGCGGGACAAATCTGGATCGTCGCCTGCGGCACGTCCTGGCACGCCGGCCTGGTCGGCAAATATCTGTTCGAAGAGATGGTCCGGACGCCCGTTCAGGTGGACATCGCGTCGGAATTCCGCTATCGCGACCCCTTGGTCCGAAAAGACGACCTGTTCATCACGATTTCACAATCCGGCGAGACCGCCGACACGCTGGCCGCCGCGCGCGAGGCGAAGGAAAAAGACGCGCGGGTCGTGTCGATCGTCAACGTGGTCGGCAGCACTTTGGCGCGGGAATCGGACGGCGTGCTCTATACCCATTGCGGCCCGGAGATCGGCGTCGCCTCCACCAAGGCATTCACGGCGCAACTGACGGCGCTGTACTTGCTCGCGCTCCACCTTGGACGGGTGCGGAGAGTGCTCTCGGCAGACGACGGCAAGGCCTGGCTGGACCGCTTGGTCACCCTGCCCGCACTGGTCAAAGGACTGCTCGGCCGGGAAGCCGAACTGGTCGCCATCGCCAAGCGCTACCACACCAAGCGGAACTTTTTGTATCTCGGACGCGGCATCAATTATCCGATCGCGCTCGAAGGCGCGTTGAAGCTGAAAGAAATCTCGTACATTCACGCGGAGGGGTACGCGGCTGGCGAGATGAAACACGGGCCCATCGCGCTGATCGACAAGGACATGCCGGTCGTGGTGCTGGCGCCGCGCGATCGGCTGTACGAAAAGACCGTGAGCAACCTGATGGAAGTCAAAGCGCGCCACGCCCCGGTGATCGCGTTCGTGGCGGAGGGAGAACGGGAACTCGGCAGGACCGCCGATGCGGTGTTTACAATTCCGGACGTGCATCCGTTGCTGTCGCCGATCTTGTTCACCGTGCCGCTCCAGTTGCTGGCGTACCACATCGCCGTGCTGAGGGGAACCGACGTGGATCAGCCGAGGAACCTGGCGAAGAGCGTGACGGTGGAATGAGTCGAGTGGCTGAATTTCCCATGCGGATCTCACAAGCCGAAGTGGAAAAGGTCGCGAGGCTGGCGCGGTTGGAACTGACGGAGGCGGAGAAGGACGCCTTCGGCCGGCAACTCAGCTCTATTCTCACGTATATGGAGAAGCTCAACACCTACGACACGGCGGGCGTGGAGCCGACCGCGACGGTCTTGGGGGAGGTCAATGTGTTCCGCGAGGACGAGGTTCGCCCCTCGCTTCCTGTGGACCGGGCGCTCGCCAACGCCCCTGAGCAGGCCGACGGGTTTTTCGTCGTGCCCAAGATTCTTGAAGACCGGTAGGCGCTGTGAAGCGGCCGCGTTCCACTCGTCACGGATGACACGTCACCGGATCACGGAGTAAAAGATGTTCAGGCAAATGTTGCGGGCCAAAATTCATCGCGCGACCGTCACCGACGCCTGTCTTGAATACGAAGGCAGCTTGACGGTGGACGAAGATCTCCTGGACGCCGCCGGCATCCTGCCGTACGAAGCGGTCGTGATCTCCAACTTGAACAACGGCGAACGGTTCATGACCTACGCCATGGCCGGCAGGCGCGGCAGCGGCGAGATCGTGCTGAACGGCCCGACGGCGCGCAAAGGGGCCGTTGGCGACCAGATCATCATTTTTTGTTACGAGTACTATGCCGAGGAAGAAATCAAACGGCACACGCCGAAAATCATCAAGGTCGATGAGAAGAATCGCATCCTCAATAAGGACGTGACGGGTGACCGGTGACGGGTTCGGTGTCATGTGCGACGGAACCCTCGGTTGTACCCGTCACCCATCACGCATCACCGCTTACGGATTTTAGGTCATGTCTCTTCATAAACTGACGCTCCAGGACCTGCAGCGGAAATTCACCGCCGGAGAAGTGACCGCGCGCGAGATCGTGCGCGCTTACTCCTTGCGCATCAATCAGGTCGAACCGAAGGTCAAGGCCTACATCACGCAGACCAAGGACGCGGCCATGGCCCAAGCCGAAGCCCTGGACGAGCAGCTCAAAGGGTGGAGGCGCACGCTGCCGCTCATGGGCATGCCGCTGGCCATCAAGGACAACATCTGCACGGAAGGCGTGTTGACCACCTGCGCATCCCGCATCCTGGGCAACTTCGTGCCGCCGTACGACGCGACCGTGATCGCCAAGCTTCGGGAACAGGGCTATCTCCTGCTCGGAAAGACCAACCTCGATGAGTTCGCGATGGGTTCTTCGACGGAGAATTCGGCGTTCGGTCCGAGCCGCAATCCCTGGAATCTCCAATATGTCCCCGGCGGGTCCAGCGGCGGATCGGCGGCCGCAGTGGCGGCGGACGAATGTGCGGCCGCTTTGGGGTCCGACACCGGGGGATCGATTCGCCAGCCTGCCGCCTTCTGCGGCGTCGTCGGATTGAAGCCGACTTACGGCCGGGTGTCCCGGTACGGGCTGGTGGCGTTCGCCTCGTCGCTCGACCAGATCGGCCCGATCACCAAATGCGTCGCCGACGCCGCGATGCTCCTCGGCATCATCGCCGGCCATGATCCGCGCGATTCCACCTCCGCCGACGTCCCGGTGCCGGACTATCTCAAAGTTCTAAAACGGAAAGATCTCCGGAAGGTCCGCATCGGCGTGCCGGTCGAATATTTTGCGGAAGGGCTGGATCCCGAAGTGGACCGGGCGGTGAAGGACGCGATCGGCGAATTGAAAAAGCTGGGCGGCGAGATCAAGGAGATCAAGTTGCCGCACACCGACGCCGCGATCGCGACCTACTACGTGATCGCGACGGCGGAAGCCAGTTCAAACCTCGCGCGCTACGACGGCGTGAAATACGGCCTACGCGCCAAACAGGCAAAAGATCTGCTCGAACTGTACATGAAGACGAGGCAGGAAGGCTTCGGACCGGAGGTGAAGCGGCGGATCATGCTCGGGACCTATGCCCTGAGCGCGGGTTACTACGAAGCCTATTACGGCAAAGCGCAGGCCGTGCGGACGCTCATCCGCCGGGATTTCGACGCGGCGTTCAAAGAAGTGGATCTCATCGTCACGCCGGTCACGCCGACGCCGGCGTTCCAGCTCGGCGAAAAAATCGACGATCCGCTGCAGATGTACCTCTCGGACATTTACACGATCTCGGTCAACTTGGCCGGTGTGCCGGCCATTTCGCTGCCGTGCGGATTCAGCAAAGCCGGGCTGCCGATCGGCTTGCAGATCATCGGACGGCCGTTCGAGGAAGAGATGGTCATCCGGGCGGCCCATGCCTATGAACAGATCACGAATTGGCGGGCGAAACGGCCGAGTATTCGATGAAGAGAAGATCGCTGAAAGGCTCACCTGTAGGCTGGAGGATGAGATGATCGTCGAGATGGCGGCCGTCGTGGTGGCGATCGCGTTTGCGGTGCTGGTGGGCTACCTGGTGCCGATGCTCATCGATCTCCGCAAAACAATCGCCGAATCACAGCAATTGCTGGCCCGCATGAACAGTGAATTGCCCTCGCTGATCGCCGAGCTCCGCGCCATGAGCCAGAATCTCAACGAGCTGGCCGAGCAGGCGCGCGGCGGTGTCGAGCGCGCAGCCGTGCTGTTGCACGCGGTCGGGGATATCGGCGAATCGGTGCAGCAGGTGCATCAGATCGTCAAGGGATCGAGCGGGTCGTTGCTCGTCAACCTCGCCAGCATGGTGGCGGGATTGAAGGCGGCGACGACCGTCGTGAAGCAGCGGCTTCACGGGAACCACGGGGAAGGAGGAACGACCAATGGCGGATGATCGGGGTGTGTCACCGGCGGCTGTGTTATTGGCATTTCTCAGCGGAGCGGCGTTGGGGGCGGTCGCGGCGTTGCTGTTGGCGCCGCAGTCCGGTCGTGAATCGCGCGAACAACTCCGCAGCTATGCCAAGCGGACGGAGGAAACCTTGCGGGATCTGGCCGAAAAAGCCGGCGAGACCTTCGAGGAGGCGGTGGAGAAAGGGCGCGACTTCGTCGAGACCAAGAAGTCGGTCCTCAAGGAAGCGTTCGAAGCCGGCCGGGAAGCGATGAAACGCGAGCGCGACCGCCTGTCCGGCCAGACGAAGAGCTGAGCGTGGTCTACGAAGTCATCATCGGCGTGGAAGTCCACGCCCAATTGCGGACCCGGTCGAAGATGTTCTGCGCCTGCGGGACCGGGTTCGGACTCCCCCCGAACACGCAGACGTGTCCGGTGTGTCTCGGCATGCCGGGAGCCCTCCCGGTGATCAATCGGACAGCGGTCGAAATGGCGATCCGCGCGGGCTTGGCGCTGAATTGCACGATCCGGTCCGACAGCCGCTTCGCGCGGAAGAACTACTTTTATCCCGATCTGCCCAAGGGCTATCAGATTTCGCAGTACGAAGCGCCCATCTGCGAAAACGGGTGGATCGAGATCGCGGCCGGCGGCGCGAAGAAGCGCGTCCGCATCCGTCGGGCGCATCTGGAAGAAGACGCCGGCAAGAACCTCCACGACGCCGGAACGAACGGCAGCCGGGTGGACTTCAATCGCGCCGGCACGCCGCTTCTGGAGATCGTCACCGAACCGGATCTGCGCTCGGCCGATGAGGTGGTGGCCTATCTCAAGTCGCTGCGCGACATCCTGATGTACCTGGAGGTCTGTGACGGCAACATGGAGGAGGGGAGTCTGCGGTGCGAACCGAACCTCTCGCTCCGGCCGCTCGGGCAGAAGGCGTTCGGCACCAAAGTCGAACTGAAGAACATCAATTCCTTCAAGTTCGTCAAAGACGCCATCGACTATGAGATCAAGCGCCAGACCAAGGTCTTGAGCGAAGGAGGAACGATTCGGCAGGAGACCAGGCTCTGGGACATCGAGCGGGGCGAGACGGCGGTCATGCGGAGCAAAGAAGAGGTGCACGACTACCGCTATTTCCCGGACCCCGACCTGGTGCCGTTGAAGATCGAGCAAGAGCGGATCGAAGACCTGCGCAAGTCGGTCCCGGAATTGCCGGCCGCCAGGATGAGGCGGTTCGTGGCCGAGTACGGGCTTCCGGAATACGACGCCGGGGTGCTGACGGCGTCCAAGGCCCTGGCCGACTACTTTGAAGCCTGCGTCAAGCTCTATGACCGGCCGAAAACCGTCAGCAACTGGGTGATGGGCGAGCTGCTGCGCGAGCTGAACAAGACCGGAACCGACGTGACGGCGTCGCCGGTCGGCCCGGAGCGGCTGGTGAGCCTCTTGAAACTGGTGGACGAGGGCGCCATCAGCCTGAAAGTCGCGCGGGATATTTTCCCGGAACTCTACGCGAGCGGGAAAGAGCCAGGCCAGATTGTGAAGGAGAAGGGACTGACGCAGGTGTCGGACGAAGGCGCGCTGTTGGCCATGATCGACGAGATCATCGAGAACAATCCGGCGCAGGTGGCCCAATACCGGAGTGGAAAGGAACAGGTCCTGGGTTTCTTTGTCGGCCAAGTCATGAAGGCCTCGGAAGGGAAGGCGAATCCGGGGAAAGTGAACGAGTTGCTGAAGAAGAAGCTGGTGGGGTGAGGCAACGAAAGAAAGTAACCAGCTTGGACTGCTTCCGCTCAAGGCCAGAGCCATTTTGGTCCGCCGTAAGCCTCGCCTCTGCTGGGCTGCGGAACTCGTCCCGTCGGAAGCTCCGCTGGACGGGACTTCAAACAGTCCTCGCCCCCGCCTCAGGCGGCCGTGGAGGCTCGACAACGCCGGAGCACAAAACGGCTCTGATGCCCGCTCCAGCAGCCCAAGCTCTTTTCACGAACAACCTCTTGACGGCAGAGTGAAAGCGAATGGGGCCCACAATGCCGACAATAAAACCACCCGTAACCTATGACGAAGTGTGGACGATCGTTGAGGATTCTTCACTGAGCTACAGTGCAAAGAAGAACAAGCTTGAAGGTTTAATACGTCGCTTGGTGACCGAGATACTTAATGACCCAGACAAGCAAAGGCGGAATGATTACGAGTATCGCCTCATTGAAGTGTTGAGAGGGATGGAGTCTATCGCATCAGAAGATTAAAGCGCCAGGCGAATGTTCACAACAGCCGACGCCGTTGCCCGTTGGCGAAAGAGCAAAAAGGAGGAAAAGAGTAAGCTTGTGAGCGGTTGAAGGAAACCAGTGAGGCGGACTTGAGCGATGTGTTGACCATAGAGGAGATTAAAGCCCGGTTTGAATCGGAGTGGGTCCCGCTGGAAGAACCGAAGACATTCGAGTCGCTTGAGGTGACGAGGGGCAAAGTACTCTGGCACAGCAAGGATCGGGACGAAGTGTACGGAAGGCGAGGCAGTTACGTCCCAGGCATTCGGCCATCGTCTTTGTTGGAAGGATCACGGACCAGATGGGCGTTGTCTCACGCAGACAACCGGATTGCTGATGGTCAGTTGCCGGAGCAGGGCATGAGCGCGATTCGGGAGATTACGGGGCGGCGGATTCTTGGATCACTGGGGCAGTCAAAAGCATGACCGCCCGACAGCAAGAGAATGGCGCGATGTACTGCTATGATTTGAGCAAGGTCGTGGCTATTATTCGGGAGATCAAGGCGAGACAGATTTCGGGTTTCGGGGAAGCCTACGGTTCAGGCAGGTTTGATGCCGGGGCCATCGAGTCTTGATCGATGAGATTAGACAGAGGGTTGCCCGCGGCGAATTCGAGTTTACGCAGCATGCGGTTGACCAGAGCATCGTGCGGAGGATCACGGTTGGGGAATTGCGGGAGGCCATAGCCAACGGAGAGGTCATCGAGGACTATCCGGATGACAAATACGGACCAAGTTGCTTGATCTTCGGGAGAACCGCTGCGGGCCGACCCTTGCATGTGCAGTGCAGTTACCCGGCACGGCTGATTGTGAAGATCATCACGCTGTATGAGCCCGATCCGACACTCTGGACAGACTTTAAAGTCAGAAGGGGCTAACATGGTTTGCGATCTCTGCGGCGGGCCTATGACGAAGCAGGAAGTGACCTACACCGTCCAGCTTGGCGACCGGTTCGTGGTGATTGAGCACGTGCCGGCGAAGGTCTGCTCTCAGTGCGGGGAGCGGCTGTATTCGCCGGATACGGTCGAGCGGCTGCAAAGAACGGCGTGGGAGCAGCGGACTCCTTCGCGGATTCTCCAGACGCTGGTGTTTGATTTTGCGGCTAAGTAAGCCGAACGCGGGGATGGGTTTGCTAGCTGAGGGCTGATACTGAGAGCTGGTCATTGGAGTCGAGCCATGAGCGCGATTCGGGAGATCAAGGCGCGGCAGATTCGAGATCGGCGGCCTGAGCTGCTCGTAGAACGAGAGCAAGCGGCGCGCAACCGGTGAGGCGGATATGAACGACGTGTTCACCATAGAGGAAATCAAAAGCCGGTTTGCGTCAGAGTGGGTGCTCCTGGAGGATCCGGAGACATCCGAATCGCTTGAGGTAATCAGGGGCAAAGTGCTTTGGCACAGCAAGGACCGCGACGAAGTTTATCGGAAGGCGAGAGAATTGCGTCCCAGACATTCGGCCATCGTCTTCGCAGGAAACATCCCGGACGAGATGGTCGTGGTCTTATGAGCCTTTCCTTTAATCCGAAGGAAGGTCTAATCGTTGTTCCGACTCGACTCTACGGACCGACCGGCGATGCCATCATTCGATTGGCTCTGGACACAGGTGCGACGGGAACGGTGGTCAACTGGGATCTTCTTGTGCTGCTGGGTTACGATCCGGCCGGTGTACCTGAGCGAGCCCAGATGACCACGGGCAGCGGAGTCGAGTTCGTCCCGCGGCTTGTCGTTGACAAGATCGAGGCGCTGGGAAAGCAAAAAACCAATTTCCCCGTCCTGTGCCATACGCTCCCTCCCAGTTCGACGGTTGACGGCGTGCTGGGCTTGGACTTCTGTCGTGGATGCAGGCTCACGGTAGATCTTCACACTGGTTTGGTAACCCTGGAGTGAGCCTGTGGGGCTTTGCGTCGATCGCCGTCGAGCACGTATTTGGTTGTGGCTTGTCACGTAGCTGAACGTTGACGGCTGCGCGCGACGAGCCTTTGATCGGACAACAGCATGAGCGCGATTCGTGAGATCAAGGCGCGGCAGATTTTGGATTCGGGGGGGAATCCGACGGTGACACAAGGCCGAAACGCATGAGGAGACGGAGCTAAGGAGCGCGATATGGCTGCAACACTGTCGCGAATGACGAAGGACGAGTTGAAAGAACTGATCGAAGCGACTGTTGAGCGGAAGCTGCGCGACTTGCTCGGAGACCCCGACGAAGGGTTGGTGTTGAAAAAGGCGATCCGAGAAAGGCTCAGGCGGCAGAAGCGAGCCGTTGCCGCAGGCCAGCGCGGCGAATCGTTCGCGGAAGTGGCCCGACGTCTCGGTCTCGATACGTGAATGCATATAGCGTTCGCATTCCGCGTGCCGCGACCCGGGAATTGGAACGGCTGGACAAGGTCCTAGCTCGACGCATTACGGAGCGCATTCGCTGGCTGGCCGAGAACTTCGACACGATTAACCCCGAGGCGTTGACGAGTGACTGGGCCGGGCTGTTCAAGTTGCGGGTCGGGGATTACCGTGTGGTTTATGAAGTGGTTTATACGGAACGCCTTATTATCGTGCATGTGATCGGTTATCGCCGAGAGATTTACCGGAACCGCAAGAGACGGTAGCGCTTCGCAACGAGGTTGGAAAGTTCAAGTGTGTAGATTGGGGTAATCGATGAGCGTGATTCGGGAGATCAAGGCGCGACAGATTTTGGATTCGCGGGGAAGCTCCGACGTATGACCGTCAGACAGCGGGAAAGCGCCGCAAAATACTGCTACGATCTGAGCAAGATTGTCCTAACGGTGGCTGTGGTGACCAACGGGTTTTCTCAGCAATTTCAGCCTCTCAACTTCTGGGTAGGGTTGCTCTTCGCAGGATTGGCTTACGTGGGCGGCTACCTGCTGGATGGCTATGAGGAGAATTGACCATGACCGCGATGGATCATCTCACCGTGTTCTATACGCTTGGCAGTGTGGCGATGCTGGTGCTCATCGGTTGGCTTCTCTGGCAGAAGCATCATCGGTAGTCTGAATTTCGGGCTGCTTTGACTTCATGACTTTCGGAGTTTTGGACTGTCAAACTGGAGCGACGCGACGATGAGCGTGATTCGGGAGATCAAGGCGCGACAGATTTTGGATTCGCGGGGGAATCCGACGGTCGAGGTCGATGTGACCTTGGAGAGCGGCGCGCGGGGGCGGGCGGCGGTGCCCTCCGGAGCCTCGACAGGGGAGAAGGAAGCGATCGAGCTGCGGGACGGAGACAAGAAGCGTTGGATGGGCAAGGGCGTTTCCAAGGCCGTGGCGAACATCCAGAGGACGATCGCGCCGGAACTTCTGGGCCGGGACGCCTTCGACCAGGCGGCGATCGACCACACGATGGCGGCGCTGGACGGGACCAAGAACAAAGGCCGCTTGGGGGCCAACGCCATTCTCGGCGTCTCGCTGGCCGTGGCCAAAGCGGCCGCCAACGAAACCGGGCAGCCCCTCTACCGGTATCTCGGCGGAACCAATGCGCGGGTGCTGCCGGTCCCGATGATGAACATCATCAACGGCGGGGCCCACGCGGACAACCGCCTCGATCTCCAGGAATTCATGATCATGCCGGTCGGCGCGGCGCGGTTCAGCGAGGCGCTGCGCATGGCGACCGAGATATTCCACACGCTGAAAGCGCTCCTGAAGAAGCGCGGCCTCAACACCGCGGTCGGGGATGAAGGAGGGTTCGCGCCCGACCTGGACTCCAACGAGGAGGCGCTGAGCCTGATCGTCCAGGCCATCGAGGAAGCCGGCTACCGGCCGGGACGAGACATCGCGCTGGCCATTGATGCCGCCGCCAGCGAGTTTTATGAGAAGGGCCGCTATCGGCTCGAAGCGGAAAAGCACCCGGATCGCTCGGCCGAGGACATGATCCGCTATTACGGCCGGTTGGTGGACAACTATCCCATCCTGTCCATCGAGGACGGCCTGAGCGAACTGGATTGGAAAGGATGGCGGATGTTGACCGAGCAATTAGGCGGACGGGTTCAGTTGGTCGGCGACGACATCTTTGTGACCAACGTGGAGATTTTCTCCAAGGGCATCCGAGAAGGGATCGGCAATTCGATTCTGATCAAGCTGAATCAAATCGGCACCCTGACAGAGACCCTGGAGGCGATCGAACTGGCGAAGCGATCCGGCTATACGGCGGTCGTGTCGCACCGGTCCGGAGAGACCGAAGACACGACGATCGCCGATGTGGCCGTCGCCATGAATACCGGGTTGATCAAAACCGGCTCCCTCTCCAGGACCGACCGGGTGGCCAAGTATAACCAACTGCTGCGCATCGAAGAGGAACTGGGAACGACGGCGGTGTATCGCGGCCGGTCGGCGGTCGCTGTACACCCCTGAGTCCGCGTGGGATATCATGTTGATTAAGCCGAACCGAGGGCCGAATGCGTTGACCCGGCAGCGGCGCGCGGTCGGGATGATGAAATTTCTCGGTGTGATGCTCGGGCTCGGGCTGACCGGTTCGTTTCTGTTCGGCGACATGGGGCTCATCCAATATTGGACGATGCGACAACATGCTCGTCAGTTGGAAGAGGACATCCAGGTTCTGCAGCGGGGCAACGCCGCGCTGCGGCTGGAGATCGAACGCACGCAGCACGATCCGGCCAGGATCGAAGAATTGGCGAGAGAGCAACTGGGATTCGTGCGGAAGGGCGAGACGGTCTATCAGCTTGCGGATGAGCCAACAGCGAACAGCAAATAGCGAACAGCATAGAGCGGAGATCTTGAGTCCTTCGCCGCTCGCTGCCGGCTGTTCTTTGCAACTCATGAAATCGGGAACGGTCTCCATCGTCGGGCGATCGAACGTCGGGAAGTCGACGCTGCTCAACCGGCTTCTGAACGAGAAAATCGCGATCGTGTCGGACAAGCCGCAAACCACCAGAACGCGGATCTTGGGCATCGCGCATGTGCCGGGCGCGGAGATCGCTTTCCTGGACACGCCCGGCCTGCACAAGCCGCAACACCTGCTCAACCGGCGGATGGTACGGACCGCCCTGGAGACCTTGGAGGAGGGCGATCTGCTGTATGTCCTGGTCGAAGCCATGTCGCCACCCGGCTTGGGCGACCGTTTCGCCATCGACCGGGTGCGGGAAGCGCTCGGCAAACGGCCGCGGCCGGTCTTTCTGGTGATCAACAAAATCGACTTGGTGAACAAAACCCGGCTGCTGCCCTTGATCGAAACGTACTGCGCGCTGCTGGAGTGGACCGAGGTGGTGCCGGTATCGGCCCTCACTGGCGACAACCTCGATCGCTTAATGGACTTGACCGTGAAGCTGCTTCCGGAGGGCGAACCCGCGTACGGAGCGGACATGATCACGGATCAGCCGATGCGGACCCTGGCGGCCGAACTCATCCGCGAGAAAATTCTCCTAGAGACATACCAGGAAGTTCCGCATGCCGTCGCCGTCGAGATCGACCGCTTTACGGAGGAAGGCCAACTGGCCCGCATCGCGGCGTCGATCCTGGTCGAGAAAGAATCGCAGAAAGCCATCCTCATCGGGAGGCGTGGGGAGCGGCTCAAGGCCGCCGGGACCGCCGCCCGGCGCGACATGGAGCGGCTGTTCGGCATGAAAGTGTTTTTGGAGTTGTGGGTGAAGGTACGCACGGCCTGGCGTGAAGATGAACAGGTTTTGATGGAGTTGGGGTATTAGCGCATAGGCAATAGGCGAAGGGCTAAAGCCGTCCATGCAGCCGACGGAACGCACACGTCAATTGGACAAGGACATTTTGAAGGAAGCCTCCCGGGAACTGGCCGAGAAAGGGCAGGCGAAGTCCGATATTGTGCTGCTCTCCTTCCAACGCCTGCTCCGGCGCGGGGCGATTTCCAACCTCGCCAAGATGCTGGGCCGCATGCACCCGGCCGACATCGCCAGGGTCGTCAACCACCTCTCTTCCCCGAAAGAAAAGCGCACGGTGTTCGAGCTCGTCCGCGGCGAGGCGCAGCGCGGCCAAGTACTGAGCGAGTTGGACAGCGACAGCATCAACCAGGTATTGGCGGACCTGTCTGCCTCCGATGTGGCGTGGCTCCTGAAGGATCTCGGGCCAGACGACGTCGCCTACATCCTGGGCGTGCTCCCGGAAGAGCGGGCCCAAGAAGTCCTCGCGCTGATGAAAACGGAGGACTCCACGGAGATCGCCGACCTGCTGAAGTATCCGAAAGACTCGGCCGGCGCGATCATGACTACGGAGTTTTTCTCCCTGCCGGAAGACACGACCGCGCAGGAAGCGATCCGCCGCCTGCAGCACGCAACCGATGCGGAGATGGTGTTCTATATTTACGTCACCGACAAAGAAAATCGCCTGGTGGGCGTCCTGTCGCTGCGCCAACTCCTCACCGTGCCGCCGGCCACGCCGCTTAAGAACATCATGACGCGCGACGTGATCAGCGTCACAGTGGATACGGACCAGGAAGAGGTGGCCCGCCAGGTCGCCAGTTACAACCTGCTGGCCATCCCGGTCGTCGAAAAGGACAACACGCTCGTCGGCATCATTACGGTCGACGACGTGGTGGACGTGATCCGCGAAGAGGCGACAGAGGACATGCTGAAAATGGCCGGCGCCCTCGAGGAGGAAACGCAATCCAAATCCTCCAGCATCGCCGCCGCCCGGCTGCGGCTGCCGTGGTTGTTCACCAACCTGATCGGCAGTCTGGTTTCCGGCGCGATCCTCTGGCTGTTCCGCTTCACGATCCAGGAAGTCGTAGCGATCGTCAGCTTTATTCCCGTCATCGCCGCCATGGGCGGCAACGTCGGTTTGCAATCCTCGACCCTGATCATCCGCGGGCTCGCGACCGGCTCGATCGAGCAGACCGACGTGTGGAAGGTCTTCTTCCGGGAGATCCGGATCACGCTGCTGATGGGGCTGGCCTGTTGCGTCATCCTGACCCTGGTCGGTTGGCTGTGGCACGGCCATGCGGTCCTAGGCATGGTGATCGGGGCGTCCATGCTGATCGCCTTCATCGTCTCGACAAGCATGGCCACGTTCATGCCCATCCTTCTGAAACGCATGGGTGTCGATCCGGCCATCGCGGCCGGTCCGTTCGTCACGACGGCGAACGACATCACCGGCATTTCCATTTATCTCACGCTCGCCACCATGTTCCTGGAATATCTCAGATGAAGAACAGGAGGCGAGCAGCAAGAGACAAGCGACCCTCGTCCACTGCCCCGCTGTGATCGATGCGTGGAAATCTCGGACGCCCTTTCACGTTCATGAGACCGTGGCTGGCCAGGAAATCAGGCGCTTGCGCGCACGTGCCTCCGGTGCCGTTCACCTTGGATGTTCGGCATGGAGCCGACATGTACGGCCCTTCGTTGAAAGAAGCTGTGTACCCCTGATACCTTTTAAGCGAAGACTAACGAGCGCTTGCGAGAGGTACTCACAAGCGGGCGCCCGTGAAGTGCGACGTTCGGCAGTTGTCACGATCGACAAGGGGCCTCTGGAGCACATGCCAGAGTTGAGCCGGTTCTTCGGAATTGTAATAGGTCTCTTTTATCGTGAACATGGTCGCCCGCATTTTCACGCAGTTTACGGAGAATTTGAAGCCGTTCTTGATATCGAAACCGGGACGGTCATGTCTGGCCAGCTTCCCAAGCGTGCGCTGGCGTTGGTTCGAGAGTGGCGTGAGCTTCACAAGAGCGAACTGCTGGAAAACTGGGAACTTGCTCGACAGCATCAGCCCCTAAAGAGGATTCCGCCGCTGGAGTAGGGGAAAAACCATGAACTACCACATCATAGAAGCTCAGTACGTAACAGGCTATGTCGTCAGGTTGAAATTTCGGGACGGAACACAGGGAGAAATCGATTTAGGACCCGAACTCAGAGGACCGGTATTTGAGCCGCTTAGGAACCTCGAACAGTTCAAACGGTTTCGTATAGATCCCGAGTTTCACACCCTGGTCTGGCCGAACGGAGCGGACTTTGCCCCCGAGTTTCTGCACGACAATGTCCGGGTAACTGCCTAACTTGGCTCTGTAGCCGACGCGAAAAGCCAGGGCACAGATGAGCTTCGCGCGGGTCGCGACACGCGCAAGAAGGCGTGCGTATGCAACTTATAAAAGTCAGGGTGCGAGCACCAACAATCAGTATCACAGTTCGAACGTTGGCAGCTACCGCTGTTGATGCTCAGGCTGTTCACGCACACCATGAAGACATCAGACATTCTTTCAATTTCGTAAGACCGTGGCTGGCCAGGAAATCAGGCGCTTGCGCGCACGTGCCTCCGGTGCCGTTCACCTTGGATGTTCGGCATGGAGCCGACATGTACGGCCCTTCGTTGAAAGAAGCCGTGTAACCCTGACATATCCATGCCGTTGCTGAAGACACCCGCCATCACCCTCAAGAGCCGCAAGTGGGGCGAAGCGGATCGCATTGTCACCTTTTATACCCTCCGGCTCGGCAAAGTGCGGGGCATCGCGCGCGGCGCACGGCGACTCAAGAGCCGATTCGGCGGCGCGCTGGAACCGTTCGTCTCCTGCGACCTGAACGTGTTCGAGAAGGCCGGCGATTCGCTCTTCCGCATCTCGCAAGTCGATATCCGGGAGCCCTTCACAAAACTGCGGGAGGACCTGGCGCTCATGTCGGCCGCCGCGCGCATGGTGAATCTGGTCGCCGCGATCACCCCGGAAGGCGATCCGGATTCTCGGATCTTCGATACGCTGGCCGGAGGCCTGCGGTCGCTGCAGGACAGTCACGATGCTCCGCTCACGGCGCTGCTGTTTCAAATTCGCCTGCTGGGGCTTACGGGTTTCAAGCCGCAGATCGATCAGTGTGCCGCCTGCGGAAACACCCGATTGGCCGGCGAGCCGCAATTCTCCCCG
>Ga0070741_10005996_pt1 | contig 26417 bp, 24 predicted proteins | sample Coa_R1_4_FD_66440 | JGI IMG/M metagenome (GOLD analysis project Ga0070741, IMG submission 66440) | Surface soil microbial communities from Centralia Pennsylvania, which are recovering from an underground coalmine fire - Coalmine... | ecosystem: Environmental > Terrestrial > Soil > Unclassified ... | reverse complement strand
CCCGAGTTGTTTCGGAGTAGATAGCCGCTGCCGGTGTAAGCATCGATGGAACTGAAGACGGTGTTGAGCCTCTGCCAATCCAGGAAATCGAGGCGAGAAAGATTAGAACGTGAGGTCAGTGCATGGTTTTCCGCAACATCGACCAGTCGCGTTGGATTCGAGTACGGCAGTGGCCGAATGAGTGCGGCATCTACAAACGCGAAGATCGCGATGCTCGCTGATGTGCCAAGAGTCAGAACGAGAATGGCGACTATCGCAAACGCAGGATTCTTGCGCAGTTGGCGTAGCGCATAACGGAAATCCTGAAGCGCAGTTTCAAATTGGAATCCGACAATTTCGTAGCTTCGTTCTTTGATCCTGGCTTCATTTCCCAATCGTCGGATTGCAGCATATCGGGCTGCGTTGGTACTCATTCCTTCGTCCCGAAATCGCTCTTCCATTTCTTTGTGGTGAAAGGCAATTTCTTCAGACAAATCTCGCTGGAATCGTTCGCGGCGGATCAACAGCCATAGCTTGCGAAGGAAAGGAAGCATTACGCCACGCTCCTAAGCGTTCTGCAGCACGCGACTAATGGCCGCGATCATCTGCTTGAATTCCGATAACTCAATGCCGAGCTGCTTTCGCCCGGCGGATGTAAGTGTGTAATAGCGAGCGCGACGGTTCGTCTCGGTCTTCTTCCACTCGGCCTTCACCCAGCCTTGCAGCAGTAGCCGCTGCAGTGCGGGATAAAGCGATCCCTCCTCAACCGTGAGCACTTCATCGGAAAGCTGCTTGATCGACTGCGCGATTCCATAGCCGTGCAGTGGTGCGCGGGTCAGCGTTTTGAGAATGAGCATATCGAGCGTGCCGGGAAGTAAATCGGGCTTATTTGCCATGCGGGCGATATGTATAGATTATCTATGTATAGACTGTCAAGGGCACTGGAGGTGAACACGAAGATCTACAGAGAAAGACAAGGAGTTCACGCAGAAGGCGGACCCGACACGAACGCTACTGATATTCCCGTAATCCTCAGCGCCGTTCCGTTGTGACGAGTCCGTGCCATGACCAGTGTGGGATGGTGAGGCCGTTCGGTACCTCGTCGGCGGACTGGTGGTAGCGGGACATGGTTGTCGTGGTCGCCCAGGCGAAATAGTCGTGCAGCACTTGTCTCAATACATCGTCGTTCGCTAATCCGACATCGGCCAGAGCCAGATCGAAGCAGGCAATCGCGCGGCGGTTCATTTCCTCGTGCTCCCCGTTTCCACTGTGCATCTTTACAACCGCGGTTTCGTCACCATAGAAATCGGAATACGCAGTGGGACCGCCGAGGGCTTCGGCCCAATAAGCGGCGAGTCGCTCGACGTGCTGAGGGTGGAAGCCATGGCTGAACGCATGTGCGACGACGTCATCGGCCACCACCCGTTTGTGCCAGGCTTCAGCCAGACGGCGCAGCCCTTCGTTACCTCCGGCAGCTGCGAAGATACTCTGCATATTCAGATGATGACAATCCTTTCGTCCCGACGCAACACACTCCAACCCGCAGACAGGGTCAGCCAGATAGGCTGCGCGTCTTTTCCCCACTGCGTTCTCTCCGTGCGAATGCGGGTGGGACGGGCGCTTCGGACCGCGGCCTTTTGTCCTAGTGCTTCTCGTCCAGCGTGCAGCGGAGGAAAATCTCTCGTGCAACTGTTCTGGCGAGACTTTAGCCGTCAGATGTGAATGCGCAGCTTCTGGCAAACCATCACCGAACATAAGTCATGGCAGAGGCTTGAGGCTGATCCCGCTGTGCCATGGCGAAAAGAACGAGTTCTACTCGCGTTGCGACCCCAAGCTTTTCAAAGATGCGGAACAGGTAATTCTTGACAGTATGTTCGCTGAGTGAGAGTTGCTTTGAAATTTCGCGGTTGCTGAGGCCCTCTGCCACTAAACGGACTACTTGAACTTCACGGGCGGAGAGCAGGGTTCGACCCTTCGCGTCCACAATGTTGATTGGTTTTGTCCTGCGGAGTTCCTCTAATACCGAGTGCAATTCTTGCGAGCTGGCCCAAACTTGACCTGCATGCACGCTCTCGACACAGCGAGCCAGAAGTTGCGGAGAGTAGAAACGGTGAAAAACGCCTGCGACTCCCGCGCGAAAGCTTTCCACCACTAGTTTGGGATCGTCCTGCTCGAGGAGGACAACGCTCCGAATCTGCGGTATACGCAGCCGCAGCACGCGCACGACGTCCAGTGCGCTCAGAGGACCACCTGCCAGCGACATGGCCAAAACGGCAACGTCAAAGCCTCCCTCGCTGATCTCCTCAACACAGTCGTCGGGATTCAGGGACCTGGCTACTGTGACGTCGAATCGTGGATTGCGGAAGCGCCGCAAGGCGTCAGCTAGAAGTTGGGTGGCCATCGGCGAGGCGTCAGCCACATAGAGACGAATCATTCCAGAGCTCCAATCGGCCCCTATTTCCCAAAGCTCAGGAAGCCTGCTCTGTCATGTATTGATTCAGAGTTCCTGTCCGGAGATGTTCCGGATGTTCACAGTTCAGTAAAGAGTTGCTACGGGCGGTAACGACACCAACGCCGGCTGAACGACTCCACGGATTCGGGTGCTCGATTGGAGCGTCTTAATTCCCCTTGGCGCCTATCCTCGGGACTCTCGCTCGTTTGTTTGTAAGCTCGCGCAAGGGCAAACGCACGCTTTGTGAGATGAGGTGCTCTAGCGCACCGGAGTAGATCTTCTCTCCATCTCCCGGAGACAGAAAACCCTCTCAGTCATCGCGTACGAAAGTTTTTCGAATCAGGGAACTCCGAATCTAGCTGCGTCTCTGATAGTTCCCATCGAATTGTCCGAACGAGTTAACCAGGTAATTACTGGGAGCGCCACCCGGTGATGACCGAAATCGGCAGGTGTACGTGGACAAAAGAAAGTGCGCGAGATACCGACTCGATCTACCCGTTACTTATATGTGGCGCGAAACGTCGGGAGAATGTGCTCACGCGGCAGGGTTCATTCGAGACATCTCCGCAAACGGAATGCTGGTGCTGGGCGGCGAGTACCCGCCCGCAGAGGCGCAGGTTTGGTGTGAGGTGATGCTTCCTCCTTCTTATAGCCGCGATTCGATCCGTCGTCTGCGCGCTGCCGGCCCTGTAGTCCGTATCGCAAATTCTCCAAGTAACGAATATGCAAACGGCTTCGCAATACAGGGCTCACCGTTCCTCTTAACCGCTGAGGCCGACAAAGCGGAGTGGGTACGGCTGATTGCGGATCAGCAACAAGCGCGCGCAAGGGAGCAGGACATTGGAGCGCCTACCGGAGGTTCGCGATGAGACTTCGTACCGCATTGATGGTCTTCGCATGTCTGATGTGTGGAATTGGCAATGGCTATTCCCAGTCGACATTAGCGAGTGAGCTGCCTTCGCAAGCGAGCCCGCAGAACGCAAGCGCGGCCTCTCCACAATTCAGCGAGCGTTACCCTCGCTACAAACTACGTCCGGGAGATGTGCTCGACCTCACATTCGAGTTAAGTCCCGAATTGAACCAGCAGGTCTCCGTACAGCCTGATGGATTCGTCACGTTGAAACAAGCAGGTGATTTTCACGTGTCCGGGGAGTCCGTTCCTGAATTCAGGGAAGCGGTGAAGACGGCTTACACCAAATTCCTGCACGATCCGATCATTACGGTGGAGCTGAAGGATTTCGAAAAGCCATTTTTCACAGCCGGAGGAATGGTTGGGCATCCGGGCAAGTACGAGATGCGCGGAGACGTGACTCTGGTGGAGGCTCTCGCGCAGGCGGGAGGACTCACCGAAGAATCGAAGCACTCGCAGGTGCTCCTTTTCCGCCGGATATCTCAGGATTGGGCACAAGCGAAGGTCATCGACGTAAAGAAGATGCTGAACAACAAGACTCTGGCCGAGGATATTCATCTGCAACCGGGCGACATGATTTTTGTTCCGCAAAATAATGTCTCCAAGATTCGCAAATTCATTCCTACGGCGGGTCTCAGCATGTACTCGCCGATCCCATGAAGGAGCACGCCATGCCAGAAGCCCTTGTACTGAGCACGAAGAGCGATGGGATACGGTCATACACCGCGCGCGAAGTGGCGGTCATCATGTTCCGACATCGTCGCGTGGCTACACTCTGCTTCGCGGGCGTGTTTCTCGGAGCCCTGATCGCCGCGCTGGTCCTGCCCAGCTATCGCGCAGAGATGAAATTGCTGGTGAAGCGGGAACGTGTCGATCCGGTGATCAGCGGTGATCAGAGCACGAATCAGATTCAGATCGCGAGCCCGGAGATCACCGAGCAGGAGATGAACTCTGAGGTGGAATTGCTGACCAGCGAAGATCTGTTGCGTCAGGTGGTAGTTGCAAACCACCTGGAGCAAGCGGTCGGCTCCTCCTGGTTCCACAAGAACGATCAGGAACGAAAGATCGCGATTGCGGTCCGCAAACTTCGCTCGCACCTGCAGGTCGAGGCCGTGCGCAAAACCAACATCGTGAACGTCACGCTTTCGTCGCGCAATCCGAAGCAGGCCGCTGACGTGCTGTCATCTTTGGCCAATCTATATCTGGAAAAGCACACCCAGGTGATGCGACCGGGCGGCCAGTATCTGTTTTTCGCGCAACAGACCGACCAAGCCAAAAAAGAGCTGACGGAGGCGGAGCTGCGGCTGCAGGAGTTCAACCGCTCACAGCGCGTGGTTGCTCCCGAAATGGAGCGGGACAATACTCTGGACAAGCTTTCCGATATCAGCCTGTCGCTCGAACAGACGCGGGCGGCGATTGGCGAAACCGAAGATAGGATCGACGCTCTCAAGCGTTTGCAGAGATCGATGCCGGCGAGGATCACTACGCAGTTGCGCCAGGGAGACAATCCCCAGCTCATGCAGCAACTCAAGAGCACATTGCTCAACCTCCAACTGAAGAGGACCGAGTTGCTGACCAAATTTCAGCCGACTTATCCGCTGGTACAGGAGGTCGATCGGCAAATCGCCGAGACTCAAACCGCGATCTCTGCCGAAAATGCGCGCCCAGTTCGGGAAGAGACGACCGATCAGAATCCTACGGAAGCCTGGGTTCGCGGAGAGCTGGCAAAAGCAAATGCCGACTTGAGCGGGCTAAGAGCTCGGGAAGAAGAGCAACGCTCATCCGTAACCAGTTTCCAATCGAGAGCGCGATTGCTCAACGATAAAGGCATCGTGCAGCAGGATCTGCTGCGAACCGCTAAGGCAGCCGAACAAAATTATCTGCTCTATCTCAAAAAGCGCGAGGAATCGCGCATCACGGACGCCCTGGACCAGCGCCGCATTCTCAACGTGGCAATCGCGCAGGAGCCGCTGGCGCCGGCGTTGCCCGCTCACTCCGGAGCCTGGTATCTGCTGATCGGAACGTTGTTCGCTCTTCTGGTTGCTGTGGGCTCCACTTTCGGGGCGGAGTACTTCGACGACAGTTTCCGCACGCCCGATGACATCAGGCGCGAGCTTCGCCTGCCCGTCATTGCCGCGGTTCCTTATTGCCCTCCGCTGAGACTGGAAACAGATTTGCCGAACCTTGAGTCTGGTCAGGAGGTCGCCTGATGCTGCTTGACTACTTCCATCTTCGCGAACAGCCATTCGGCGTGACGCCTGATCCGCGATTTTTTTATCCATCGGATACGCACCGCGAAGCCATGGCTTCACTGCTCTACGGAGTTCAGTCAGAACGGGCCTTCATGGCGATGGTGGCTCAGCCCGGAATGGGAAAGACGATGCTGCTCTTCCACCTGCTTGAGCAGCTCGGAAGCGGCGTTCGCACTGCATTTCTCTTCCAAACGCAATGCGACTCCCGCGAACTGCTTGGCTACTTGCTGACGGATCTCGGATTGAAAGTACAAGGCTGCGATTCCATCCAGATGCACGAACAACTAAAGACCGAGTTGCTTAGGGAGGCACGGGAGGGACATCGCGTCGTAGTGATTATCGACGAGGCTCAGAACCTCGATACATCCGTTTTGGAAACGGTGCGGTTGCTTTCGGATTTTGAGTGTCCGAGCCGAAAGCTCATGCAGATCATTCTGGCTGGACAGCCGCAGCTTTCGCGGAAGATCGCAAGTCCCGAATTGATACAACTGCGTCAGCGATTGTCGATGATCATTCAGATTAGGCCGCTGGCGGGCAAAGACGTGGCGACTTACATCGCCCGCCGTTTACAGGTCGCCGGCTATACCGGAGCGGCGCTGTTTTCGCCCGAGGCGGTCGGCATGATTGCCGTCCGAAGCCGCGGAATTCCGCGCATCATCAACAACTATTGTTTCAACGCGCTTTCGCTGGCCTTCGCAATGAACAAGACCACGGTGGATGCCGACGTCATAAGCGAAGTCGCCCGCGATCTTGAATTAGTCGATCTCTACGCCGACGGTACGAAGATGTCTGAGAGTAACGACATCATCCCCATTGAACTTCCGGTACTTCCACCGGAAGCGCGGGCTGTCGTTCCAATTCGGACCTCAGCGCACTGGATGGCGAGCGAGGCAGCGATCAGCACCGGTCCGGTGAATCCGGAAAGCTTGGGGATTCGGGACCTCCGTTCGGCGGCGCTCCCGAGTTACAACGTGGACACCAGCAAGCCGTCTGTGAAGCTAACGACTCGATCTGTTCCGCGCCGCGAGCCTTCTCCATCACCTTCTCGGGCGCTCGCAAGAAGGAGATTCCGATCGAGGAGCGCGCGACTGGATGCCGTTGGACGTCAGGTCGGTAAGCAATTGAGAGGGATCTCTGCCTTTCTGATTCGGCTGGCGGGTGTTGAGATCGCCCGCGATCGAATCCCCGCGTCGACCCGGAGCTCTGAATTGCGGCGTGCGCCCGAGATCTCGGCGCGAGAGATTGCCGAGCAGGCTGGAGCCGGCTACAGAGTGGAAGGAGCGAACGTATGAGCAGAAATTTCGAGCTCCTGCACCAACTGAATGGTTCAGCGAACTCCGACGCGTGTGCGAACGTCTTGATAACTCCTGTTTTGCATGAACCTGCGGCCGAGAAGGCACGATTGATGCCGCAGGAGCGGACCGCCGATCTGTTCACCGTTCGCGAACTGGAAGAGGAAAAACTCGTGCATTCCCTCTTCTTCGAAACGCAACCCAATCCGCGAGTCGTGGTATTCACTGGACTCGATGCCGGCAGCGGAGCGACATCGCTCTGTTCCCGCGCGGGAGAGTTGCTCGCCGCGAAAACGACCGGTTCGGTTTGTCTGGTCGACGCGAATCTGCGCCGTCCCGCTTTGCATCGAGCTTTCGAGATGGAAAACCAGCCAGGGCTGGTGGATGCATTGCTCGAAGTGGGTGCGATTAACAGTTTCGCGCGGCCACTGGAGAACGAAAGGCTTTGGCTGGTATCAGGGGGAACAGAGGTTCCGGACGCGCACACGCTGCTTGCCTCAGAGAGGCTGGCGGGATACATCAGCGAATTGCGCCGGAACTTTGATTATGTGCTCATCGATTCTCCGGCGGCATCGTTGTACACCGATTCTCTGGTACTCGGTGCGATCAGCGATGGTGTGGCGCTCGTTCTGAAAGCAAATGTGAGCCGGCGCGCGACTGCAAGCAAGATTGTTCGAGACTTTGCCGGAGCCGGCGTGCGGGTATTGGGAGCTGTACTGAATCAACGCACATTCCCGGTGCCGAGCGCGATTTATAGCTGGTTGTAAGTTCCCCTCTGGCAGCCGTGATTCGGCTGTGTTGTACATGCTCGATTGAAGGTGAGTTTGCTTTTCGGGGTCACGGAGATGTGACTCAGAGGGCGAAGCTATGGCCACTCAGACAGAAACCGAGTCGACCGCGCTTGCAACGGCGCGCAGCACGGAGCAAGAAGGTTTGTGGTTCGCCGTCCACACCCGCGCTCGCCACGAGAAGAAAGTGGACACTCTCTTGCGCGGCAAGAATATCAACACTTTCCTGCCGGTAGTCACGAAAGTACAACGATGGAGCGATCGCAAGAAGAAGGTAGAGTTTCCCCTGTTTCCGTGTTACACGTTTGTGCACGTCCCTTCTTCTGCGGAACAGTTTGTGAGAGTGCTTCGGACTCCCGGAATCGTAAGCATCGTTGGTTCCGGCTGCGAACCGCTACCGGTACCCAAGGAGCAAATCACGAGCATCCGTCTGTTGCTCGATCAAGATGTCCCATATTGGGAGCATCCGTTTCTTCGCGCTGGGCAACGCGTGCGCATCCGAGGCGGTTGCCTTGATGGACTCGAGGGCATTCTGACGGAAATGAAGTCAAATCGAACTCTCGTAATCTCCGCTGATCCGATTCAGCGTTCGATTGCGATCCGCGCGGAAGACTACGACGTAGAACCTATCTAGCACAGAACACTCCAGCAACCTCCCTATCAGGCCTGGGAGGCGAGTACTCAATACAACAACATGGCAACGATCCCCAGCGGCGCTCCAGAGTCGCTCTCTTTACTTCCTGAGATAGCAGAAGTGGTCCCTGCTCCCATTTCTGTTGAGCCACCGAAATCCAGCTCGCCACTTTCGCTAGTAACTCCGCTCAAACCCACGCAGGAAGGCCATCATTGGCGGGAGCTTTCAGGTGGCAGTCCGACCGAATTCTCCCCGATCGTCACCGATCTGATGTTCGCCGCAATCAGCGCGTCGATCATGTTTCACGTTATTACCAGCAACAACGGTATTACCCTTCCGCTAAATCAACTCCGTGCATTGCTGATGCTGTATGTGGCTCTGACGATTCTGTGCGCTCACAGCTTCGGTGTGTATCGCCTGCGCCGGTGGAGTATCGGTGAAGCGTTGGCGATTGCCAAGTCTGTTGGTCTTGCCTCGGTCGTATGCGGAGCGTTTGTTCTCTGGGCTGGGCAGCCGCTGTCGGTGGCGGCCATCGGCTGCATGGGAGTGATGAACATTGGCGCGTTCGCCGCCTGGCGAGCATGGGACCGGCATACCGCGAGCCATCGTGTTGAAGCAGGCAAGATGCGCAATGTGCTGATCGTTGGCGCTAATGCTTGCGGAAGTGCATTGGCACGTTCGATATCGGCGAATCCACATTGGGGTTTTGTGGTGCGAGGTTTTCTCGACGATCGGGCGCACTCGAATGGAATTCGCGTGGCCGGAACTGTGGCTCAATTAGGAGAGATTGCGCGAACGGAGTACATCGACGACATCTTCATTGCGCCGCCCTATGATCGCGCACTGGTCTGGAAACTCACCGATCAGGCACGCCGGAATCACTGGAACGTGAAAGTAGTTCCAGAATTTTGGGAGCCTGCGATGGTGAGGCCGCAAGTCGAGCTCCTGGGAGAGTTGCCGGTCTTCTCGCTGCATCGAGAGCCGATTCCCGCATTTGCACTCTTCATAAAACGGTCTCTAGACGTCTTGGTGTCGCTCAGTGCTGCGCCTGTCGTGATCCCTATTATCGGGCTGTTGGCATTGCTGGTGAAACTGGACTCTCCCGGGCCTGCCTTCTATTGCGCGAAGCGAATTGGGAGAAAAGGAAGAAAATTTTGTTGTTGGAAGCTGCGCACCATGGTCTCGAACGCAGACGCGCTGAAAGAGGAACTTCGAGGCCGGAATCAGCGCTCGGGACCATTCTTCAAGCTGTCGTTTGATCCGCGCATCACGCGCATGGGCAGATTGCTGCGCAAGAGCAGCCTCGATGAGCTACCGCAGCTCTGGAACGTGCTTCGAGGAGACATGAGTCTGGTTGGCCCGCGCCCCCATCCGATCGATGACTATGAACGCTATGAGCTCGAACACCGCCGTCGTCTGCAGGTGCGTCCGGGAATTACCGGACTCTGGCAGGTGAAGGCACGACGAGATCCCTCATTCGATCTCAATATGGCGCTCGATCTCGCTTATATAGAAAAGTGGAGTCTGTGGCTCGACTGCAAGATTCTACTGCAGACGGTCCCGGTCGTTCTCAGAGGCACCGGACAGTAGATCGCAAAAGACAACAACAGACCTCTCTTTACTGCACTTCCCACAATGGTCCCAATCCAAGCTTCAAAAGCAACAGGAGTTGTATGACCGCCACTGCGAATGCAATCAGCCTATTCGAACCGCAAGTCAGTTGTGCCGCTGAGTTCTGCTTTCTAGATCAGAGCGCAATTCTCGCTGCCGGGATACTTGACATGCGTCGCGCCTTCGACGTTATCCAGGAAGCGCTCATCCTTCTCGAATTGGGAAAATGCGTGCAACCGCATAAGGTCGTTCTGCGCGATGAGGAAAGAGTTGAAAGCGAGGATCGGGGGCGCTTCAATGCGCTGTTTGCGTCTCTGAAAGGACACAGGCCCGCGGTGGGAATGAAATGGATTGGGAGTTTCCCGGCGAACCGCTCGCTCGGACTTCCCCGAGCGAGTGCAATTATCATCCTCAACTCGCCGGAGACGGGCTTTCCTGTCGCGATACTCGATGGAACTCTGGTGAGCGCGATGCGTACGGGCGCGATGACCGGCCTTGGGGCCAGGAATCTGGCTCCGCGCTCCAGCCGCAAAATCGGCATGATCGGAGCCGGCGTGCAGGCTCGCACTCAGATCCTCGGCTTGCTTGCGGCTCTGCCAGAAATTGAGGAAATCGCCGTGTTCAACCGCACTGAGGGACACGCCGAAGCCCTCATCGACGAGTGCCGTGAGCGCTGGCAAGCTCCTGTCGTGAGGGCCAACAGCATAGCTGCTGCGCTGGCCGATGCCGACGTAGCTTTGACCATTACCACTGCGGCCGAGCCTCTTGTGCGTGCCGAGCACATCAAACCTGGCGCGCTCAGCATCCAGCTTTCCGGACACGAATGCGAATTCGATGTCATCCGACAATCGCGCAAATTGATCGTCGATAACTGGGACGTCATCAAGCATCGCGGCATCATTACGCCGGCAGTCATGCACAACCAGGGTTGTCTCGCAGACAGCGACGTACACGCCACGTTAGCGCAGGTAATGCTAGGCGAGAAGCCGGGACGGGAAGACGACCGCGAGCGCATTCACTTCGCGCACATGGGAATGGGGATTGAAGATGTGGCTCTGGGCTGGGACATATTCTGCCGTGCTTCTGAAATGGGAATTGGGCAGAAGCTGAAATTGTGGGACACGCCTCTCTGGTCCTGAGTTGATCGTCGCCAGAAGAAATCACAACGTATGAATTTGCAAACCTCTGTACTGAAATTCCGAGTCGCATGGGGAATGTTGACACGAAGGCCACTGCCGGTGCGACTGCGGCACGAGTTCAATCTTTGGGCGGGTAACGGCCGTGGCGAGCGGATGGAGCGCGAACATAGGCCATTTGCCGAGCGGATGTTCGATGCTATCGAAATCGCGTCTGGGGACCGCATCCTCGATCTCGCGTGCGGAGAAGGATGGGCCAGCCGGCTCCTCGCGAGTCGAGTTGGATCCGGTGCTCAGATCGTCGGGGTCGACATCGCGGACGGAATGATCCAGCGCGCTTCGTTCAAGAGCGCTGCATTTCCCAATTTGAGTTTCCAATGTGGGCAGGCACACGCGCTCCCTTTTCCTTCCAACTCCTTTACAAAGGCGTTTTGTATCGAGTCCTTTTATTACTTCGAGAGTCAGGAAATGGTCTTGCGGGAGCTCATGCGCGTATTGCGCCCAGGCGGAGAATTGTTTCTGCTCCTCTGCCTGTACAAGGAAAATCTTGGCTCACTTGAATTCCCAGACTGGGTTCGCGTTCCCGTGCATCTGCGCAGCATCTCCGAGTACAAGCGCATTCTCGAGAATGAAGGCTGGCAGCGTGTAAAGACGCAGGAGTATATATCCGACACTGCATCGGAAGAGCATCCTGGCTTCCACGATCGAGCTCTGTTCATTCGCTCCCAAAAACAACGGTGATTGATGAAGCCTACGTTTGAAACCGGCCGCAACAGCAAATACACGATTGGCAACATCGACACTTCCACGCCGGCGGTAGTGCTCAAGTCGGTGGCGCATGGGGGACTCGGAATTGTGCGCAGCCTCGGCCGTTTGGGAATCCCGGTCTACACCGTCGAGGCGAATCCTTGGACTCCTGCTTTCTACTCACGTTACAACCGGGGCAGGGTAAAGCTGGACATCGAGACTGCATCCGCAGAGCCAGCGCTGGAACGCCTGCACCAACTTGCGGAAAGACTTGGCGCGAAGTCTGTCCTGATCCCAAGCACGGACTACGCTGCCATCTTCATCGCCGATCACGCAGAGAAGTTGAGACGCTGGTTTCTCTTCTCGGAACAGCCTTCAGACCTGCTGCGCAAGCTTTACAGCAAATGGGAAATGTATCTCTTAGCAAAACGACTTGGGGTGCCGACGGTTGAAACCCTCTTACCGCGTACCCGGGAAGACGTGCTGCATTTTGCCGAAACAACGAAATTTCCTGTGGTACTCAAGGCCATTGACGGAACGCGCTTAAATCGTCACTGCGGCAAAAAGATGTTCATCGTGCATTGCATGGACGAATTGCTCAGCCTCTATGACTCGCTCGAGGATCCGGTCAGTCCTAATTTGATCCTCCAGGAATATATCGACGGTGAAGACGACACGGTTTGGATGTTCAACGGCTACTTCAACCAGCGGTCGGAGTGTATAGCTGCATTTACCGGCAAGAAGCTGCGGCAGTGTCCGGCTTTTAGTGGATACACGTGCCTGGGTGTTTGTCTGGAGAATCCCGTGGTGCAAGAATTCGCGACGCGATTCCTGCGAGCCCTCGACTACAACGGCTTGGTTGACATCGATTTTCGCTACGACCAACGCGATGGTCAGTACAAGATTCTCGATGTCAATCCTCGCATAGGAGCTACGTTTCAACTCTTTACAGCCCAAAATGGGATGGATCTGGCCAGACTCTACTATCTCGACGTTACCGGGCAAAGAGTGCCCTCCGCAGTGATCAAAGAAGGACGAAAATGGATTGTTGGCGACCTTGATCTTGCTTCCTCGCTGCGTTATCTGAGGGCCGGCCGCCTAACTCTATCGCAGTGGTTGAGTTCATTGCGGCACATCGAAGACAGCGCCTACTTTGCTGCCGATGATCTCTTTCCACTTCTTCTTCGCTTCGCAGATGACGCTTGCGAATTTTTCCGTCGGGCCTGTAGCGGGCTGCTTCGCATCCGACCGCAAGCACGTGAGCATGTGGTTGCCACCACGCCCGGAGCCCTAGCAGCCGATTCGGAACCGGAGGCAGCGTGATCCCGGACTTCAACAACTCAACTCCGGTAGTGATCCTGCGTTCCATCGCTTATGCCGGCCTGGCTATTGCGCGCAGCCTGGGGCGACTTGGAATTCCCGTGTATGTCATCGAAGGCGTACGCACCTCTCCGGTATTCAGCTCGCGGTATAACCGCGAGGCCCTCATCTGGAGCATCGACGACAAGCCCGAACTGGAATCAGTCGATTTCTTGTTGCAGGCAAGCAAGAAGATCGCTGGGCAGCCGCTGCTGATTCCAACCACCGACTATGCGGCAATGTTCTTGGCCAGAAACGCCCTGCACCTGCGCGGACATTTCCTCTTTCCGGAACAGCCGGAAGGATTGGTGGACGCACTGTGCAGCAAAAAGGGAATGCATTTGCTTGCGAAGCGCGTGGGAATCCCCACCCCTGAAACCGTCTTCCCCCTGAACCGAACAGATGTGAGCGAATTTATCCGTACCGCAGTGTTTCCGGTAATGCTCAAAGCCATAGATGGCACGCGCCTCTGTGAACGCGTCGGCAAGAAGATGTTCATCGTGAATTCCGCGCAGGAATTATTGGACCTGTACGATCGAATCGAGGACGCAGCAGAGCCGAATCTCATGTTGCAGGAATACATTCCTGGCGGCGACGACAGCGTCTGGATGTTCAATGGCTATTTCAACCGGAACTCCGATTGCCTTGCGGGATTTACCGGAAAGAAGATTCGGCAGTGTCCTGCCTACACCGGCTACACCAGTCTTGGCATCTGTCTGAAAAACGATAACGTGGACTCCCTCACGCGATCATTTATGAAAGCCATCGGTTATCGCGGAGTGCTCGATGTCGGATACCGCTATGACGCGCGCGACGGCCGCTATAAAGTTCTGGACGTCAATCCCAGAATAGGAGCCACTTTCCGCCTGTTTGTTGGCAATAACGGACTCGATGTAGCTCGCGCCTTGTATCTCGACATGACGGGGCAGCAAGTCCCCGGCACCCGCCTGTGTGAAGGACGGAAGTGGATGGTGGAGGATCGTGATCTAAGTTCGTCATTCCGCTATTGGCGCGATGGGAAATTGAGCGCCCGCCAATGGCTCTCGTCGTTTGGCGGAGTTCGCGAGACCGCGTATCTTGCGACCGACGACATGCGTCCGGTATACGCCCGGCTAAAAAAGGTCCTTGCTTCGGCCACGGGACGCATGTGTGCGCGACTGGGTTCGAAGCTTCCAGCGCACTCGTTCCATAATGGGAACAAAACACCTGTCAGGACCAGTTCCGCCAAAGCCACATAAGCTCTCACCTGGCCCTGTTGTTTCGACCTTCTGCCGGGCGGGCTGTACTCGCTGCGAGATCACATATGTTTGATTCTGAGACCGGATCAATAAAAACCTGGGCCGGAAAAGGCTCGATTGCCATCATTGACCAGGCATTTATCTCCGGGTCTAATTTTCTGGTCAGCATTCTGCTGGCGCGCTGGTCTTCAGCGGAGGAATACGGAGCTTTTGCTCTGGCATTCGCGGTATTTCTCCTGCTGTCGCAATTGCAGCAATCAGTCTTGCTCGAGCCGATGAGCGTCTTCGGGGGTTCTTATTCGGGCTCCAGATTAAAGCGTTATTACGGCTCGCTTCTTCATATGCAGAACGGGTTGCTGGTGGCGATCACCGTGCCGTTGGCCCTGGCGGCTCTCATCTGTCAGCAATTTGCGAGCGGTCACCAATTGGGAGCTGCTTTGTGGGGAGTCACGCTGGCCTCGCCTTTCGTGATGTCACTGTGGATGGCGCGCCGCGCCTTCTATCTCGAGCACTCTCCCGGACCTGCCGCCGCCGCCGCCGTCATCTACACCGTCGTGACCATTGGCGGACTGGTGGTGGTTCGCCGTATGGGCGAAGTCACCTCTTTCATGGCCTTTCTCGTGATGGGAATCGCGGCTTTAGTTACCACGGTCGCAATGTTCTGGCGTTTGCGTCCGCAGTTCCATCGTGAGCCGGCCGACGCCAGCTTTCGAGCGGAATGCGGACAGCACTTGCGCTACGGCGGTTGGGCGCTCGCGGGAGCCCTTGCGATGTGGGTACCGCAAAACATCTACTATGCAGTGCTAAGCGGGACTGACGGAATGGCGGCGGCTGGCGATATCCGCGCGCTCCTGAACTTATCGCTTCCATTGCAGAGAGTCGCGCTGGCTCTCGGTCTGCTCTTACTCCCTTATACAGCTCGCATCCACTCCGAGCAGGGGCAGGAGGCCGCGAAAGCATTTACGCGTAAGATCTGTTATCTGTTCGCAACCGGATCGACGATTTACTGGATCTTCGTCCTTGGCGCGCGTCATCAACTGTTTCAACTGCTCTACGCGGGCAAGTACACCTCTCTGATTTCATTGCTCCCCTGGATGGCTCTTTCTTCAGTTCTCAGCACCGTAATCTTTGCCCTGGTGATTGCATTGCGTGCGATGCGCTCCCCTGCTTCGGTTTTTTACGCGTCTGCCGCTTCCGGCGTTATTGCCATCGCGATCGGCATTCCCGCTACCTGGCTGTGGGGAGTCCGTGGCGTGATCTTCAGCTTCATCATTGCGAACGTTGTCACTTTGATCGCGACCTGGTTGTTGATGAGGAGAGGAATCGAATCGACGGAGATTGCGTCGCCAGAGGAGCTCGAGCCGCGATCCGCTTTCGGCCTAAACGCAATTCCAGACGCCAAAGCTTCTTAATCACCCAGCCATGCTTTTGCAAAACACAGTGAATCCTTCTTCGTCGCAACTTTCGCTGCGGACGTTGGCGACGCTCGTGCTCGTAGGTAGCGCGACCGTATGCCTACTGGCTTTGCTTCCTTCTTCGGCGCTCTCCGGCGCTCTGGTTTTCGCCAGCACCATCGGAATCTGCTTCTTTATCGGGTTGATCGGGTGTTTCAGTCGAATGAGGTTGCACGAAGATCTCACCTTCCTGCTCGGAATCTATTGCTGGTGGTTCCTCATCATTTCCGAGCAACTGTTCGTTCGCAAGGGAATCTCCGAATCGAGCCTCGAAGGTAGTTTTTCCAGCGCCGCTTATGGCGAGGTGTTTGTCTGGATAATCCTGTTCATTGTCATTTCGACGCTTCTGGCGAGGCGAGGACTTACTGTAAGCGTCCTCCAAGGTCAAACGAAATGGCTGCTGATGTTCGCCGTCGTTGCTATCGCTTCCTGCGCTTATTCCCCAGCTCCTCTATTCGCACTCGCATGGGCATTCAAGCTGTTGGTCGCGGTGATGATCCTGTTGGCCTGCGCCGGCGAGATCGATAAAAACGGCAATCATCTGGTGTTTTTGAAGTCGGTCTACTGGGCCTACGTGGTTTTGGTATTCGTCCCTCTCGCGAGCACGCTCACGCATCCGACAAGCATCTTCGGATGGCGCGGATTCACGGGCGATCAGCCCCCGGAGTTTCGCCTCAACACCAATATCCATCCTGTGGATTTATCCCAACACGCCGGCTTGCTCGTCATTCTGGGAATCACATTGCACGCTCTGGACCGTCGGCGCGGCCGCATGCTGGTGACCATGTTGGCCGCAGCGGTCATGCTTCTAGCGGTGGGAAAGGCTGCCATCCTGTCATGTGTCGCCTGCACCCTGTTGTTCTTCCTATTGCAAAAGCGCATCAAGGCCGGCGCTGGATGGCTGCTGTTGGTAGCGGCAGCGGCAACACTAGTGTTTTTCCTCACGCCAATCGGTTCTTATTTCCAGGACTATGGCGAACATGAAAGAGTCGACACCCTCACGGGTAGAACAGAATTGTGGGACCTTGCCGCGCCTGCGATCAAAGCAAGTCCCATTCTGGGACATGGTTTCATGTCTTCGAAGTTCATTTCCGAATCAGTAGACCTTGATTGGGATGCCGGCCAGATGCACAACGCATTTCTGGAGGTTCTCTATAACAACGGCTGCCTCGGCCTGTTGCTCGTGCTCGCCATGAATGTGTGCATCATACGTAATCTTTGGCGCGTGCACCGGAGCAGTGTCGATTCTCAACTGCGCACCTTGGCTTCAGGCTGCTTCGCCCTTTACAGTTTTCTGCTGCTGAACGGCTTCGTCGAGCCTACTTTCGGCGGACGTCCTTCCTGTGTCTTCCTGGTTTTCCAGGGATTGCTGGTGCTGAGCGAAGGGCTGCGCAAGTCTATCGTGTGCGAGTCCCCTGAGGTTCGCGCGGCAGTGATTCGCTACTCTCCGGTTGAGGCTTAGATGATCGTGCCACAGACGCTGGTAACTACAAGCTGGGACGACGGACATCCGCTGGACCTTCGGGTAGCCGAGATGCTCGCCCAGTATGGAATGGCAGGGACATTCTTTGTCCCACTCCGCAACCGGACTCATCCGCGCCTCAGCGCCGGTGATCTACGCAGCCTCTCGGATGACGGTTTCGAGATCGGCAGTCACGGCATGCTCCACCGCAATCTGCTGGCCGTTCCGCGAAGGGAGCTTCGTTGGGAAATCGCCGATTCCAAATCGGAACTTGAACAACTGATTGGCCGTCGAGTGAGCCTCTTCTGCTATCCCATCGGCAGATATAACGCGGAGATCATCCGCGAGGTCGAGCGTGCAGGATATGACGGCGCTCGTACGATTCGCATGCTTTGCACGCGAGCGGACTTCCACCCGCTGCATGTTCCCACTACATTGCAGGTTTATCGCCATGCTCGCTCTGCGTATTTGCGAAATCTGCTTCGGAGAAGCGGGGTTCGCGATCTTGTCGAGTATTGCGTCTCGTTCCGCAATTGCGGTTCCTGGGTAGAGCTTGGCTGCCGGCTTTTTGATCGTGTGCTCCGCGAAGGCGGAGTTTGGCACCTCTACGGCCATTCCTGGGAGATCGACGAGCATGGCCTCTGGGGAGAACTCGAGCAGATGCTGCAATATGTCGCTGGTCGCCCCGAAGTTCGATATGTGCGAACAGTCGATACCCTTCCGTCGAACTCTGTTTGCCTTCCGCAAATTGCCTGAATCACTGGTTCCGAATTGAGAATCCTTACCGCCCACAACTACTACCACTATCCTGGTGGCGAGGATGTGGTCTTTGCCCAGGAGAAGTCGCTGCTCGGAAAGCATGGGCATCAAGTCTTCAGCTACGAGCGCAGCAACGACGAACTGGAGTCCAAGGGCGTGCTGCCTCGTGTGCTGGGAGCGGCTGCAGCGGTTTGGTCGCGCACGACCTACTCTGAGTTTTCGCAGCTTTTGAGGCGACTCTCGCCCCATATCGTGCATGTACACAACACGTCTCTGGTCATATCGCCTTCTATTTTCTGGGCGTGCAAGGACATGCAAGTTCCGGTCGTACACACGGTTCATAACTACCGGCTGCTTTGCCCCAACACTGCGTTCTATCGGGATGGCCATCCTTGCGAGAGCTGCGCCGGGGGGAACATGTGGCATGGCGTCGCGCATGCCTGTTACCGCTCCTCGCGTCTCGCCACGAGCGTTGCCGCCTCTGCGGTTGCCTATAACTGGCAGCGCGGAACGTGGACGCGTGCCATTGATCGGTACATTGCACCCAGCCATTTCTTGCGCGACAAGTTGATCATCGGCGGACTGGCTCCAGAGAGGATCACGGTCAAGCCGCATTTCGTGGAAACCGATCCTGGAGTCATCAGAAACCGCGATTGTTATGCAATCTTCATTGGCCGTCTTTCTCCGGAAAAGGGAATCACAATGATGCTCAAAGCCTGGGAGCAGCTCGGTGACATTCCGTTACGGATAGTCGGTGACGGACCGGAGCGCGCCGAGCTCGAAGCTGTTTGCCGGGAAAAGAAACTGAACGTGCAGTTCACCGGAAACGTGCCCCGGATTGAAGTATTTAATCAGCTCCAGCGCGCACGACTTCTCGTTTTCCCCAGCATTACTTACGAGAGTTTCGGAATGGGAATCATCGAAGCTTACGCGTGCGGAGTACCTGTGGTCGCCTCGGATCACGGCGCGATGCGGGAACTCGTGCAGCATGGGCGTGCCGGTCTTCGATTTCAACCGGCTGACGCGGATGATCTTGCCCAGACAATCCGCAGGCTGTGGCCCGATGAGGAATCACGGGTCCGCATGGGCCGCAACGCTCGCCAGGAATTCGAGCACAACTACAGCGCGGAAGCAAATTATCGCGCTCTCATCACGATTTATGAGGACGTCTTAAGCATTCGTAATTCGTCTGGTGCTGTCACCGCCCCAGCTGCCGCGTAGCAAAGGTTTTGAAAGTCGTTTTTCGCTTAGAAGATCAGGAGAATTCACATGAGTCTCGCAATTATTACCGGCTCCGCCGGTTTGGTGGGATCGGAGGCAGCCGCCTATTACGCTTCCCAAGGGTGGGAGGTAATCGGTATCGACAATGACATGCGCAGCTACTTCTTCGGCTCCGAAGCCTCGACGCGATGGGTACGCGAGCGCCTCGAAAACAAATATCGCAACTATATCCATCGCGAGGTCGACATCCGCAACACCGAAGAGATATCTGGAATCTTTCGCCGAGCCGGCAACGAAATCGATCTCATTATTCATGCGGCGGCGCAGCCGTCGCACGATTGGGCAGCCACCGATCCCGTCACCGACCTCGCCGTCAACACAAATGGAACTTCCACGTTGCTTGAGGCCACACGCCGCTACTGCCCAGAAGCAGTGTTCATTTACATGTCAACGAACAAAGTTTACGGAGACACGCCCAATTCTCTCCCTCTCATCGAGCTTGATTCGCGCTGGGAGATTGATCCCTCGCATGCATACACAGAGGGAATTCCGGAGACGATGTCGGTCGATCACACCCTGCATAGCCTATTTGGAGTTTCCAAATTAGCTGCGGATATGCTCGTTCAGGAATATGGCAAGTACTTTGGGATGAAGACTGCCTGCTTCCGCGGCGGATGCCTCACCGGGCCAAATCACTCGGGAACCCAACTGCACGGCTTTCTGTCCTACCTGATGAAGTGCGTCGTCTCTGGGCATTCCTACAAAATTTTCGGTTACAAGGGAAAGCAGGTGCGCGACAATATTCATAGCGCTGACCTCATTCAGGCCTTCAACGAGTTCTATCGTGCTCCCCGCAGTGGAGAGGTTTACAACATGGGCGGAGGACGCTTCAGCAATTGCTCCATGCTTGAAGCAATCGCAATGTGCGAAGAGATCTCAGGCGAGGAGTTGGATTGGGAATATGCAGAGACTCCACGCAAGGGCGATCATCAATGGTGGATCAGCGACTGCTCCCGCTTCCGCTCACATTTCCCGAATTGGGAGCAGAAGTACGACGTTCGCGGCATTCTCGAAGAAATCTACGAGGCCAGCATCGAACGCGTTCCGGCGTTGCGCGCCGCATAGAGTTCAATATCGCGCATTCAGAGAGGCTTCATGGTCAATCGCGGCAAGCACAACCTATTAGGCATTCTGGTCGACGCTGTGGACTACGAAGCTGCGGTGGACCGCGTTCTGGATGCGGCTCGCGAGCGTCGCGGAGCCGCGGTCTCCGCTCTTGCTGTTCATGGAGTGATGACCGGTGCTCTTGATCCAACCCATCGGTATCGTCTCAACTGCTTCGACTTAATCGTTCCCGATGGACAGCCGGTCCGATGGGCCCTCAATCTCATTTACGGCACCAGGCTTAAAGATCGCGTGTACGGTCCCGAACTCACGCTTCGGGTCTGCCAGCGGGCAGCAGAGGAGGAACTGCCAATCTTCCTGTATGGGAGTACGCAACCGGTGCTTGATCGAATGCAACGTAACTTGCTGAAGCGTTTCCCCACACTTCAGATCGCCGGCATGGAGCCATCAAAATTTCGTCGTCTCACCCAACCGGAAGCGATCGAGTTGAGCAGGCGCATTCGCCAATCTGGAGCCGCCATGGTCTTTGCGGGACTCGGCTGTCCTCGGCAGGAGACATGGGCATACGAATTTCGCGATCTTGTGAGTATGCCGATCCTCGCCGTGGGCGCCGCATTTCCCTTTATTGCCGGAGAGCTGCGCCAGGCTCCGCCAGGTCTGCAGAGAATCGGAATGGAATGGCTCTTCCGATTCTGCATGGAACCGAGACGACTCTGGCGTCGTTATGCATTGTTGAACCCGGCGTACGTGGCATTAGTAATCATGCAGTGCGCACGAATCAGAACCTTCGAGACCCAAGGACTCATGCCGGAATCGACCATGCTCTTCGGATAACCCGTATCGCTAGAGCCTAGGAACCAGCCACCCGATGTCGGGTGGCTTTTTTTTTGCTCGTGAGTGATGGAACCGATGTAACTTCGGTTGAGGGATTCGTTCTATTCTGCCGGGTGAAGCTTTCCTTCATCCTGAGCAGGTGACCCAACATGCACGTCGACATTCGATCTCAATGATCTTCTTGGTAGTTCTTGCCTTCTTCATTGGCTGTGGGGATAGCCAGAAGTCCACCACGACGACATCTTCTTCACCGCAGACCCCGGCCACTCCGCTGCCTACGTCCGCCGTCTCTGCGCAGTATTTCGGCATGCACGTGCACGACATCGCCAACTGGCCGTCGGTTCCATTCGGCTCATTGCGCCTCTGGGACGCGGGTGTGACTTGGCCCAGTTTGGAGCCAACCCAAGGACAGTGGAATTTCGCCAAGCTCGACGCAATTTTGTCCAAAGCTCAGCAAAATAACGTCGACGTCTTGATGGTTCTGGGACTTTCCCCGCAATGGGCCTCAGCGCGACCGGCCGAACCCTCAGCCTACCAGTCCGGCAACGCCGCCGAGCCTGCCAATATTCAGGACTGGCGCGACTTCGTCCAGGCAGTTGCAACCCGATACAAAGGACGCATTCACGCCTACGAGATCTGGAATGAGCCTAACGATCCGACGTTCTTTTCAGGAACGCCGGCGAAGATGCTGGAACTTGCAACTGAGGCTTACAAAATTCTGAAACAAGTCGATCCAACAGTAACCGTGTTGTCTCCCGCAGCGACCGAGCAAGGCGGACTCGCGTGGCTTGATCAGTATCTTGCAGCCGGCGGTGGCGCCGCAGCTGACGTAATTGCCTATCACCTTTATGTTCATCCCAATCCACCGGAAAGTATGCTCGCGCTGCTGACCCAGGTGAGATCCACCGCCGCCCAGCATGGCCAATCTTCGAAACCGATTTGGGACACGGAAACTGGATGGCACTCGCCGACAACTTTCACTCAGGTTGATGAAGCAGCCTATGTTGCGCGAGCCTATTTATTGGCCGCGAGCGGCGGAGTCGGCCGCTTCTTTTGGTATGCATGGGACGATCATGACTGGGTAACCTTGCAGCTCACCAATGCCGATGGCACTCTACGTCCCTCGGCGCAGGCATTTGCGGTAGTGAGAGGCTGGATGATGAACTCCAATCCTCCCACGTGTTCGTCCGACGCCAGCGGCACATGGACCTGCACCTTATCGCAGGGAACCGTCACCTCTCATGTGGTCTGGAACCAGAATGGAACTTCCACTTTTTCGATTCCTCAAAGCTGGAATCCAAGTGTAATGATCGACGATGCGGGACAACGTACGACGCTCTCTCCCGGTGTGAGCGAATTGCAAATCAGTCCTGCACCCATGTGGTTAGGACCCGCCTAGGATTTCCCGCGTTTATTGTTTATCGTAGCGGTTGCATAACATCACTGGCGTTGCTGGCGCTATCTCCAATGACGTTTCACTAAGCAGTCGAGCCGCTGACCTTTACCGGAATCGTACTGCTCATAGACTGCCATCGCCCTGCTGGCGGGATACCTGCCAGCATCCCGGATTCAATCGATGAGTGCTTTGCGTAGCAATTGAGCTCCGATTCCCAGGGCGACTGAACCATTGAAAGAAAATCAACGCTTACACGACGTCCGTGACTCAGCGTGAATTGAAATCCACCCCCGCGCAAAACATCGCGCGAGGGCGGGACATCTGCTTCTCGAATGACCGATGCGGCTGAGTTTGTTTGCTTTTCAGATGGCGCTTATTGTGAGCAAGCAGTGGTCACGGGATGATCAGCGTCCATCAGGATGTTCGAGGACGTAACCGTGCCGCTGGCATCCACTGCAATGCGCAGCGTTCCATTCATTGTGAAGTTTCCACCCGGTCCAGCCCATACGGCATGGAACGGCAGGTCATAGCTCGAGCCCACAGCATTGTAGGACTGGTTCGCAGCGAGGTTCAGGTTATACCCGCCGTCGGTCGTAGCGTTATGGAATGTGACGTGGACCGTGGCCTGAGTACCGTTCTGCTGATAATTGATTTCCGTGGAGCCAGGGGCACTTACGATCGACTGGTTGTTATCGCAGGCGTTATACCAGGCAATTCCCCCATCCAGGGTCGTCTTGCCGTTTTGAGCGGACATCGTGCCGGTAAGCGCGAAAACCAAACCCAGAGCAAATATGGACATCAAGAGCTTTGCGCTTCTCATCAATTCCCTCCTTCTCGGCGGGGACTTCCGAGCACGCGAAAATCATTACACGAGGCGCCCCATTTTGGGAGTGGTGCACTCCAAACCAAAGTTGTCTGTCTTTAGTGGCGCATGCGATGCAAGCACTGTTCCATCTCCGCGCTTTGATCGAGATCGATCACCTGGGGCGTGATGCAAAGGTCTACAGCCGGAAGGACATGTCCCTTAGCGCGCAAACCGAAACCTGAGACGGACTTCACGGAATGCACGGAGGACACATTTTGAAAGCGTGCCTCATTCATGCCGCAACGCCGTCATCGGATTCAGCCGTGCAGCGCGGAGTGCTGGCCAGAAGCATGCCAGTAGACCGGTTGAGACAAGAATCAAAACTACAACGCTGAATGACAGTGGATCGAAGGGCGACACTCGCCAGACTTGCTCACGAATGAGGCTGGCTGTGGCTGCGCTCCCAAGGAGTCCAATGCAGGCTCCGACAATAAGTAGTTTGGCGCCGTCGCCCAGGATCGTTCCTGCGACGTGGCGGAAGTCGGCGCCGAGCGCGATGCGCACGCCGATTTCGTGCGTTCGCGTCGATACCAGATGCGACATCAATCCATACACTCCTACTACGGCCAGCAGCAGCCCCAAGCCGCCGAACGTTGTAAAGAGTGCCAGATTGAAACGCGGCTGCGACATGAGCTCCTCGCTCAACGCGGCTTCCATTGTACGGACGTCGGTCACAGGCTGATTGGGATCAAGGGAGGCGATTTGATTCCTGACCTCTGCCACGATCGACGACGGATCTCCTTCGGTGAGCACCATCACGCGGCTTGCTCGTCCGAGGAAGGTGAATGGAATGTAGAGCTCGGGAGTGATCGCCCCGCCGCCCTGCCAGCCCCAATCGAGCGTGTCTCGTACTATGCCGACGATCTGAAATGAATCCTGCGACGCATTGGCAGGCGGAGCCTTGAAATCCGGGATGCGTACGACGCGGCCGAGTGGATCGCGGCCGCTGAAGTAGCGGCGCACGAAAGCCTGATTGACGAGCGCGAATGGCCGCTGCCTGTCGACATCTTCGCGGGTGAACAGGCGTCCGCTGAGCAGCGGGATGCCGGCGACGGTGGTGTAATCGGCGTTGATCTGATGGAGCATGACACTCCGGCGATCGCTCTGCGAGCTGCCGTCCACATCGACCGGCGTGCGCCAATTCCCAAAAGGATGCATGGAAGTGTTGAGGGCTACGGCTTGGACTCCATGCGCCGACTGCACGTGCTCCAGCAGTTGCTCGAGGAATTGATCGCGCTTCGTGAGGTCGGAATATTGCTGCTCGTTCAGGGGAACGCGGAAGGTGAGCAGATGGTCGCGGCGGATACCCAAATCGGCACCTTCGACAGCAAGCAGGGTGCGCACCATGAGCGTCGCTCCCATCAGCAGCATAAGCGAGAGTGCGACCTCGCCCACAACGAGCGCATTGCGAATCCAGCGCTGCCGTGGATTCGCCGCTGCTCCGGCGTCCCGGTCCTTGAGGGCCGAAACCAGATTCGTGGTCCATGCCTGCAGCGCCGGAACCAGTCCGAAGAGGAGCGCTGTAAGTACCGAAATGGCACACGCAAAAGCCAGGACGGGAACGCTCATCGCGATAACGGCTTCGTCCGGAATCGTCCCCGCAGGCACGATGTTAATGATGGCTTTCAGTCCGCCATAAGCGAGCAGTCCGCCAAGAGCGCCACCCAGAATTGCCAACAGCAGGCTCTCGGTTAGAAGCTGCTGGATCAATCGCGAGCGCTTCGCACCTAGCGCGATGCGCACCGCCATTTCTCGCTGCCGAGACGCCGCCTTGGCCAGCAGCAGATTCGAGACATTGGCGCAGGCGATCAGCAGCAGTAACGCGACTGCGCCGAGCAGAATCAGGAGTCCCTGGCGAATGTCACTGGGAAATGTCTCCTTGAACGAAAGCAGACTCACGCGAAAATTTTGCGGGAACAGTTTCGGATCCTGGCGGCGGAGGTCGGCGATGATCGGCCGCAGATCGGCTTCGGCTTGCGCCGCGGTGACTCCTGGTTTAAGGCGGCCTAGAAGGTGGACAACTGTTACGCCTTCGATAACCTTGTCACGCTGATAAACGATGGGGAGATACACGTCGGCTCCGCGCCACATGAATGGACGCGGCATGACTCCGACCACGGTGCGAACTGCGCCGTTGAGGTTCAGCTCGGCGCCGAGCACCTTGGGATCGCCTCCTAGCTGACGCTGCCAGAACCTGTATCCGAGCACGACAGCGGGCGGCGAATCAGGACGGAAATCGTCCGGCGTGAGCGCCCTTCCCAACAGGGGAGGAACGCCGAGTGTGGAGAACGTGTCGCGCGTAACGAAGTTGCCGCGCAGCCGCTGCGGCTCGCCTTTGCTGGTCCACAGAATGTCGCTGATGGTGGACGCGATGGTGCTCGAAAAAATCGTGTTGCGCTCGGCGATCTCGAGAAACTGTGACGGCGTGTAGTAGACGCGTCCGCCGTTCTGGCCGGGCTCGGAGATCCGAACGCTCATGAGCGTGTCGACATCCTTGTAGGGAAATGGATTCAGCACGACGGCATAAACCACGCTGTACACCGCGGTGGTCGCTCCGATTCCGAGCGCAAGCGTGGCCACGGCAACGGCCGTGAATCCGGGAGACTTCCTCAGCAGGTGAAGGCCGTGTCGAAGATCAGAGAAGAACGAGTTCATGGAGCGTCCTCCAACTCATAGGACTCTCGACGTGGCAACTATAGCTCGGGCAGCAAACTAGGCGCACGTGGGATCGAAAAACGGGGAAGACCGGGCTACCCAGGCTTGCGTCGGCCTGCGTTCTACATCCCGCGCGTAGACGCCCGCAGAAATCGCGGGACTCGCGATTCGCAACAGACAAGGTACCCGGTACTTATGCCTGGTTAGTGCGAAGCGTGCCGCGAAAGGCGCGGCACTCCGTCCAAATC
>Ga0070741_10005995_pt1 | contig 26421 bp, 17 predicted proteins | sample Coa_R1_4_FD_66440 | JGI IMG/M metagenome (GOLD analysis project Ga0070741, IMG submission 66440) | Surface soil microbial communities from Centralia Pennsylvania, which are recovering from an underground coalmine fire - Coalmine... | ecosystem: Environmental > Terrestrial > Soil > Unclassified ... | reverse complement strand
GTGCCTGACCGCAAAGCTTCGTAGAATGGAGGGCCCGCGCGAGGTCCTTCGATGATCTTGCCGTCGGCGAGACTGCCGGCGTACTGGGTTAAGTAGCCCCGGGGAATCGCACCCCTAGGCTCTCCCAGAACTGTTCCCTCATCGACTACTCCGTGACGCACACTCAGAACACGTACTTCAGAGCGAATTGGATCAGTCGCGGATTTACGCTGGTACCGGTGATCACGCCAAACGTTGTCGGCGTCGAAGTCGCCGTCCCGGGGTTGTTGAACTGCGGGTGGTTGAGCGCGTTGAAGAACTCAGTCCGGAATTGGATGGACTGCTTCTCTCCGAGTTTCGTGATCTTGACGATCGAGGTGTCCCAATTGAACTGGCTCGGGCCGAGAACAATGCCGACACCGGAGTTTCCGTAATCGAAGCCGTTGCCAAGCACAGGCAGCGTGCAAAATGCACTGGAGTTGAAGAAACCGCTACCGCCGCTGGCCCCGCCCAAGCGCGACTCTACGCCACCGGAAGTGAGAATTGACGAGGCGGTCGTGCCGGAGCACAATTCGGACCGGCCGGCGTTGACCGCGCCGAAGGTGACGGTGTTGAGATTGGGAGAAGTGGAAATAGGGCCTGAAACTCCATAGATCGTTCCTGAGCGAGAATCGGTGAACGTCAGTGGCGTCCCATCTTGCACGACCGTCACACCGGAAAGAGACCAACCCTCCACCAGCTTTCCGGCGAATCCACCCGGATGCCCGAACGGCAGATTCCAGTTGTAGTTGAATACGAATCGCTGCGGCCGATTGAAATATGCCGGGCCGTATTGCTGCGCGAGGTCGCTCGGGTTATTGTAGTTCGCGCCGTAACCAACGAGGTCGGTGAGGTCCTTGCTCCATGTATAAGAAGCCTGGAGGGCCACGCCATGACTGAACTGCTTGCGCACAGTGGCCTGAAGGCTATTGTAGTTGGAGATGCCGTCAAATCCGGTACCTTGGAACCCGCTGGCGGCGAAGCCCAGGTAGGGCACGCGAAGGTTCGCGTTCGAGACCAGGTTGGTAGTGACGCCGTTAATTGGATTCGTGGAGCTCGCGAGGCCCGCCACATTATAGTTGTGGTTGTAATCGGCGAGATTGATTCCGCTGGACCCGACGAAGCCGACATCCAGCACCCAGTTCCGCAGGAATTCCCACTGCACGGTCAGGTTGTACTGGCGCACCAGCGGCGTGTGAATGTTCTCGGAAATGAACGGGAGGTTCAGGTTCGAGCTGGTGCTGTTCGAAAAATTCACCCAGCGCGGCACAAAGCCAAGCGGTGTCGAGGGAAACAGACTTTGCAGGCTGGCCGGCTGCGCGGCCGGACCGGCATAATCGAGCGTGACCGCGTAGGGATTGCCCTGCTCCACCGAATGCACGAAAAGATTGCCGCCGATGCGATCATAAAACATCCCGACGCCACCGCGGATCACGAACCGTCCATCGCTCTTGGGCTGCCACGCAAAGCCAAAGCGTGGACCGAAGTTGTCGAGCGGGGGCCCGGATTTCACGGGAAGATTGCGGTCGGATTTCAGAACGCCACTTGGGATCGTGCCTTGGAAATTCGCCGGAACCACATACCCGGCCAGGGTGCCGCCGGAAGTGGGGAGCGCTCCGTTAAAAAGGCCGACTCCCGCAACACCGGCCGGGGTATTCACGTTTTGTACCTGGCTTTGCCAGACGTTGGTCAGGTTCCCGTACTTGTCGCTCAAGGTGCCGTCATACTCCCAGCGCACGCCCAGATTCAGGGTGAGGCGCGGGCTGACCTTATAGTCATCCTGAACGAACGCGCTGACGTTGTTGGCACGATACCCGTGAATGATTCCGTCCGGCCCGCTGCGGACACAGAACAGACAGGAAGCGATGTTGCTGAGCGCCGTGCCGGTTGTGTTGCCGGGATTGCTTGGAGAACAGGCAGCGTTGCCGGGGTCGCATCCGGCGCGGCCCATCAGGAAGTCGGGGAAAGAAGAGATCGTGGTGTTGCCCCGCTCGATTCCTTTGAACACGATGTCCCAGTTGATGTGTTCGGCATCGAATCCGGCGCGGAGCGTATGCTTGCCGTGGGACCACGAGATCGTGTCGGAGATCTGGAACTGATCGGTGGGATCGAAGACGTCGTCGCTGATGCCGCCGCCCATATTAAACAGACCCTGGATCGTGATGGGGTTCATCGCGGTGATGGCCGGATTGATCGGAGTCATACCCAATTGCGTGGTGGTAAACGGAACGCCATTGCTGTTCGCGGCCAGGTTGCGCTGGAACGATATCCGGCCTTCGTTCACCACGCTGTTGGAGATCAGGGACGTAAGCTTCACGACGGCTTCGGTGTTGGCGTAGAGATAATTCGCCGGCGTGCCGGGCAACTCGCCATTCGCATTGGTGAATGGAAGGACCTGCGGGTCCTGGCTGGTGAAGAAGCGTGCCGCGAGGGTCTGTTTATTATTGATGACATAATCGGCGTTCATCACGGCTTGGTGCTCGGTAAAATGCGCCGGCTGGCTGAACGGGGTCAACTGGAAATTGCCGTTATTCGAGCCCGGGAGGTAATAGCTGCCGTTGGGAAGCTTCAGTTGCAGGTAGTTGATGGCGACCGGATTGATGTTGGAGCCATCGCAAGCCACTTGAACCGCCGCAACTCCAGCGCCGACCGTGGTGTAGCGCGAATCGCCCGGATGATTCGCCGGGCAGAACTGCTGGCCAAGAGCGGCGCGGAATGCGGCAGTATTAGAGCGGTCGCCGGTGGGAATCGGAGGCAGCGTGGGCGTAGCGTAGCCATTAGTGCCGACGCCGTTCACCTGGCGTGTCTCCTGATAACTGCCGAACAAGAAGAACCGGTCCTTCTTGATCGGGCCGCCCAAGTTTCCACCGAACTGATTCTGGTTGAGAACCTGTCTCGCGCCGCCGGCGCGGTTCCGAAAGAAATCGTTGGAGTTGAGATCGGTGTTGCGGAAGAACTCATACGCAGCGCCATGGAGACTGTTCGTGCCGGACTTGGTCACCACGTTCACGTTGGCGCCGGGGTTGCGGCCGTAACTGGCATCGTAGGTGGAGGTCTGGATCTTGAATTCTTCGAGTGCATCCGGATTCGGCACGCCGATCCCGGCGTAGATGCCCGCATCCGCCGCCAGACCATTACCGGCGAAGTTATCGATGTTGACGCCATCCATTTGGTAGTTGTTCTGGTTGGTATTGGCGCCGTTGACGCTGACATCCTGCGATCCTCTTCCCAGCAGAGCCGCGTTGTTCACGCTGACGTTGGCGCCGGCCGACATACTCAAAATCTGGGTGTAGTTCCGGTTGGTCAGTGGCAGACTGATCACGGACTGCGAACTGACCACGGTTCCCAGCGTCGAGTTCTGAGTCTGCAGCACCGCCGCCTCGGCTTCGACAAGGACCGCTTCGGCTTGCGAGCCGACTTCGAGCGTGCGGTCTAAAACCGGCGTCTCGGTCACGTTGACAGTCACGGAAGGAATTTCGGCAGTCTTGAAGCCCGTGGCCGCAAACTTCACGGAATAGGTGCCGGGCGGGAGAAGACTAAAGCGATAAGTTCCATCGTTACCGGTCAAGCTGGTCCGGGTCTGGTTCGTGTCCTTGTTGACCGTGCTGACCGAAACATTCGGAATCACGGCTCCCGAGGAGTCGCTAACGGTTCCGATGAGTGCGCCAGTGCCGGCCGATTGGGCCCAGGCAGACGCAAGACTCGTCACGAAGATGGCAGCGGTTACAACAACTCTAGATAGCGAATTCCCGGGCTTCATAACTCCCCCTTAACGACAATTTCCAACCTGGCCGGTGCAGTTACGCATCCCCTTCCGGCCGACAGGCTGGTATTGGCGTGAGAGTATATCACCCCCGTTGACGGGTGTGAAGCGGGGTAATATGTTCAGCCCGCGATTGACTTCCAGTTCTTGGCTAAGTGCTCGGCGGTGCGCCAGGCGAGCGCTTGCACGGTGAGGGTCGGGTTGCGCGCGCCGCTGGTTCCCATCACCGATGCTCCCAGGACACCCAGATTGGGCGCCTCGTGAGAGAAGCCCCAGCCATTGACCACATTGCTCTCCGGGTTGTCACCCATCCGCGTGCCGCCATACGCATGCGTGCTGACGGCGGGAACGGTGGCAGGCGGTTTCACCACTTCGATAGCGCCGGCGGCGCGGAACCACTCTTCCATCTTTGACTGGGCGAAGGCCACGGAGCGGCTCTCGTTGGCTTTCGGACCTGAGGTGATCCGGCAAACCGGGTCGCCGAGGGGATCGCGCGTATCGAGGTCAAGATCGAGAAACGTACTCTCGTAGGGAAAAGTCGACGTTTGCAGGTATGCGGCCGTCCAGCGGGCAGCATTTTCGTGAATGAACGATTTCCATCGCGAGCCCCAGAGCGGTCCGTGTGTAAACGGGTCAAGAGTCGCCGCGGAATCGATCGGATGCGTCTCGGTGTGGACGTGCAGGCTCGTCCCGCCGATGAAGCTCAGGCCGGCATGATCGAAGTTATCGTCGGCCCAATCGTCGACTGTCGTGCCCTGGGCCGGCGTGCCGTACCAGTTATTGATATCGAACGGAAATAGCGCGATAGCACTCCCCGCCGCCACTCCCGAATAATGGCCGAAATAGTGCCGGCCGACCTGTCCGTGATTGTTGGACAAGCCCTTCGGATACGGTTTGGACTTCGAGAGCAGCAAGAGGCGTGAGTTCTCGTAGGTGTACGAGGCGAGCAGGACCACGCGCGCCGGTTGGAAGTATTCCTTGCCATCCCGGAGATACTGGACGCCCGCCACGCGTCCGTCCGTAGCGGCAGGGATACGCGTCACTTGGGCGCGGTCGAAAATGGTGAGATTCCTGGTTTTGAGCGCTTCGGGGATTGTGGTGACGGCAGTCGAGTTTTTCGCGCTGATGTGACAACCGCCGGTTGCGCAATATCCGTGATAGGCACAGTTCGGCCGACCCCGATACGGTTGGGAGTTGATGGCGGCGGGTGGGCGGAATGGATGCCAGCCCAGCTTTTTCGCCGCTTCTGCCATGCGCTCGGTAAACTCCGTGCCGCGGAGCGGCGGCATGGGATATTCGCGCCTGCGAGGTCCTTCGAAAACGTTTCCAGCCGGATCGAGCGTGCCCTGGAGGTTGCCGGCTTTGCCCGATACCCCGATCTCATATTCAATGAGGTCGTAATACGGCTCGAGGTCGTCAAAGGTGAGCGGCCAGTCTTCCAGAGTGCTGCCCGCGGGGATAGCGCTCGCGCCGTATCGCTTGATGGTTTCGGCCCGGGCCCGAAAGTCCCAAGGCTTGAGCCGCCAACTCTGCGCCCAGTAATGGATGGACGTTCCGCCAATCGCGTTCATCATGGGATGATTTGGAGCGCGGCGCGCCGGCGAGGAAGGGTCGGTGCGAATCGTCGGCACCTCGCGCTTCGTTTTCGGCACGGAGGTGACCAAGCCACGCACGTTATTGTGGATTTCATCGGCGCGGAACTGGCGCGGGTCCATCCACGTGCCCGCTTCAATTCCGGCGATCTTGAGGCCGGCGCGAGCCAGTGGGAGCACGGCAACGCCACCGGCAGCGCCCAACCCAATCACGGCGACATCGACCGGTTTTAGCTCAATAGCCATAGAGCTTGCGGAAGTGGGACGGGCCATCCTGCCCGCAGCCGGGCTTCGGCCCGGCTCGACCTGCTGAAACCAGGTCGGCAGGCTGAAGGCCTGCCCCACCAGTTATGCAATCGACTTCCATTCTTTCACCAGATGATCCGCGGTGCGCCAGGCCAGGGCTTGAATCGTCAGCGTGGGATTCCGTGCTCCGCTGGTGCCGAATACCGAGCCCCCGAGCATTCCCAGATTCGGAGCTTCATGCGCGAAGCCCCATTGGTCCACGACACTCGTTTCCGGATTGCCGCCCATCCGTGTGCCGCCGTAGGTGTGCGTGCTGAGACGCGGGCCAACCGGATTGCCCTTGCTAACCGCAATCGCGCCCGCGGCCTTGAACCACTGTTCCATCTTCTCCTGAGCATGGAGCGCGGCCAGCCGTTCGTTGGGCTTCGGCCCGCTGGTCACGCGGATGACCGGATCGCCAACCGGATCTTTGTATTCAGGATCCAGATCGAGGTAGGTATTCTCGTACGGAAAACTGTTGGTCTGCAAATAAGAGCCCGCTGTGCGGCCGGCATTGTCGTGAATCCATGCCTTCCACTTCGAACCCCACTCCGGCGCCTGGCCGAACGTTTGGGTCGCGGCTGAGGCGATTGGGTGCTTCTCCATGTATACGGTCATGCTGGCGCCGCCGATGAAACCAAGGCCGGCGTGATCGAAACTATCATCGGCCCATTCATCGATGACCACGCCCTGCGAGAGAATCGCGCCATACCAATTGTTCAGGTCCATCGGGAACAGGGCATTGACACCGGCGCCGGCCTGTGCGTCCCAGTGTCCAAAGTAATGCTTGCCGACCTGCCCGTGATTATTCGCCAACCCGTTCGGAAACACTTTTGATTTGGAGAGCAGCAGCAGGCGCACATTTTCGTAAGTGTAGGAGCCCACCAGCACGGCTTTGGCCGGTTGAAAATATTCCTTGCCGTCACGGATGTACTGGACGCCGGTGACTTTGCCGCTGGCGCCGGTCAAAATGCGCGTGACCTGGGCGTTGTCGAAGATGGTCAGATGCTTCGTCTTCAGCGCTTCGGGAATAGTTGTAAAGCACGTCGAATTCTTGGCGCGCAGATGGCAGCCGCCGCGGTCGCAATAGCCGTGATACCCGCACGCGCCGCGGCCGTTGCGCGGCTCCGAATTGATTGCGGCCGGAGAGTGGAAGGGCTTCCAGCCGAGCGAGCGCGCGGCCGCCTTCATGCGCTCCAGGTAATCGGTGGTGCGGAGCGGAGGCATCGGATACTCACGCTGCCGCGGGCCTTCGTATACATTCCCGGCGGGATCGAGCACGCCGTTCAGATTGCCGGCCTTGCCGCTCACGCCCACTTCGTGCTCGACGGTATCGTAGTAGGGCTCCAGATCGTCGTAGCTGATCGGCCAATCTTCGAGCGTCGATCGGTTCGGCAGATACGTAGGGCCGTAGCGCTTCTTCACTTCGGAGACGGTTTTGAAATCCCACGGCTTCAAGCGCCAGCTCTGCGCGTGATAGTGAATGGAAGTACCGCCGATGGCGTTCATCATGGGGCTCGGCCCGCCGCGCTGCGCCTTTTGATTCGAATCGGCCCGGAACGTGGGCGCTTCGCGGCGGATCTTGTTGCCGGTGGTGACCATGCCGCGGACGTTGTTGTAGATTTCGTCCGGATGAAAATCCTTGGTGGGATCCATCCAGGTGCCTGCCTCGATACCGGCGACACGCAGCCCCGCGCGGGCCAACGGCAGGACGGCAACTCCACCCGCCGCGCCGAGCCCCACCACGGCCACGTCGACCGGCTTGAGATTAATGGCCATGGCTCGAGCCGTAGGCGGACTTGCGATAGGGTTTCGGCGGCGTGCTCATTTTTTGCTCGTCGGGCCCAACCGCCAGCCGCGGACCGGGATAGCGGATCAGATCCCAACCGGCGAAGTTGACGTTGCCGCCGTAATACGGATCGCCGAACATGCCTTCGAGCGTCAGGCGGCGCACGCGGTTGAAGAAAACTCGCGAGTTGGGCACTTGAGTGGCGGAACCGTTCTCGAGGGCGGTCAAAACGGCGTCCCTTTGGTCGGGCGCCAAGTCGGCAAAAGGAGCGCGGTGCGCGCTGCGTGCATAAGCATCCACCGCCGCTAACCCGGCAACGAACGTCTCCTTTTCCGGCGCGAGATATCCAGCGAGCTGCACATCAATGTAATTCGCCGCGCCACACTCGACGGCACCCGGCCCGAGCTCGTCTTTCGGGACCAGGCGGTCGACAAACGCATCCAGCGTTTTCCGCTGCTCCGGCGAGAGCGCCTTGGCGGGCGTCTGGGCCGTGGCCGTGAGTGCGGCAACCGGCACCAGCGTGGCTCCGGCAATCACACTCCGCCGCGTCATCTCAATCCGCGTCTTCTCGTCAGACATAGCGTCCTCTATTTTCCCGTGTAGCTGACACGCCAGATGGAATTGGAGCCATCGTCGGTCACCATCAACGCACCATCCTTGCCTACTGCCACCCCGACCGGCCGCCCCCAGACATCCCCGTTGGCCAGCACGAACCCGGTCAGGAAATCTTCATAGATGCCGCTGGCACGGCCGTTTTCCAGCGGCACCCTGATGATTTCGTACCCGGAACGCACCGAGCGGTTCCACGACCCGTGTTCAGCGGCAAACAAGTCGCCGCGATACTCCAGGGGAAACTGGGCGCCCTCATAAAACGTAAGCGCGAGCGAAGCGTTGTGCGGCGTCAGCAAAACATCGGGCACAATCGCCTTCTGTCGCAATTCCGCGTGGCGCCCTTCCAGGCGCGGGTCGGGATGCCCGCCGATATAAAAGTAGGGCCATCCATAGAACCCGCCGCGCTGCACATGGGTCACGTAATCGGGAACCAGGTTGTTGCCGAGTCCATCGCGCTCGTTGGTGGAGCACCAGACCTCGCCGGTCTGAGGATGAATTGCGATGCCAGCCGGATTGCGAATGCCAGACGCGTAGATGCCGATAAATTTCCCGTCCGGGGAGTATTCCAGAATGTCGGCCCGGTTGAGCTCGCGAGGTTGCAGTGTCGGATCGTCCACGTTCGACGACGAGCCGACGGCCACAAACATCTGCTTGCCATCCGGTGAGAAGACCAAGTCTCGGGTCCAGTGTCCACGGCCGCTGGGCAGGTGGGGCACTATAAATTCCTCCAACCCGGTAGCTTTCAGGTCGCCATTCTTATACGGATACCTCACGACAGAATCGGTATTACCGATGTAGATCCATTGGGGATTCGGCCCGGGTGGATAGAAGGCTATTCCAAACGGCTGCCGTAAGCCGGTGACGAAAGTGGAGGTTTGCTGCGGGCGGATATCGGCGTCGCGGCCTCGAAAAACCAGGATCTCACCGCGATAGCTCGCGGCCACGAAAAAGTCTCCGTTCGGGGCGGTGAGGATTTTGCGCGGCCCGTTCACCTTGTACGCATAGAGGTCCACGCGGAATCCCGACGGCGCCTGCGGCCACGCATTCTGCGGGCGTGGAATCATCTTGGCGCCGTTGTTGCTGGAATCGGTGGCGAACGGCTCGGGCAGATCGGCGGGCGTGATCCTATGAAACGTTCCGGGCTTCAAGGAATACGCGTTGCCGAAAGCCGCTTGACCGGTGAGTAAGTGACTGCGGTCGATCTTTTCCACCGCGGCATGAACCACCCAGACGCCGATTAGGATAACGGAGGCAGCCTCAATAGGCCAGCGGAACCTGCTCATGCCATTCCCATCGAAGAATTACGTGATTGTATCACGCGCCGTCCGGTGGGCTGCATCGAACCCGATTCCAGGGTCAACTCAGATGCCCGGCATCCACGAAAAAAGCCGGCCCAACAATCAGAAGATAAACTTCATCGCCAGCTGGACGACCCGATAATCGCCGGTGCTGAGACCACCGGTTCCGCTGATATCGTTGGTGATCTGGCCGAAATTTGGCGCGGTTAGAGGAGCAACGCCGCCGAAATTGCCCGCCACCGGACCATTGCCGGGAGTGAACGGGTTGAGATGATTGGGAAGGTTGAATGCTTCGCCACGAATCTGAAGCGTCCGGTGTTCGCCGAGCGCGAAGTTGCGTGAGAGCGCCAGGTTCAACTGAAACACCCCCGGCCCCTTCAGGTTGTTATAGCCCAGGTTGCCGTAGGTACCCGGCGCCGCTGGTGCAAAAGCGGCGGGATCCCCGGGATGTAATTTCGGACTGACCAGCCAGTGCGCGGGGCTTTGATTTGCCGGATACGGATTCCCTACCAGGTTGGGGGTCTGGTTGGCGATCGTGCTCAATGCAACATCCGTACCGGTGGTTACCGTGAAGAACTGGGCCGATTTGATCTCGAGGTTCGGCGCGAACTGCCAGTTGCCGGCCAGCAGACGCAGAGCCCGGCCGGAGAACCGCGGAGTGGTCGCGACCATACTAAGCTGGAACAGCTGGCGCAAATCGATGCCTTGGCAATTGCTCCGCCAAGCCCGGCGATTGCCTGGGATTTCGACGCCGGCATTGGTTGGATTCTGGGCCCACGGATCGCTGATGCAATGCGAATACGTGTAGTTGGCCAGCATGTTCACGCCGTGGCTGAGCCGCTTGTTGACAGAGAGATTGAGGCCTTGATAGCTGCCGGTCCCGCCATCATCCACAAATCCGACGCCGGCGAAATATTGACCTTGCGCTGGATTCTGCTGGTACAGCACCCGCCGCTGGTTCTGATTTGCGACCGTGGAGCAGGTCGAATAATTCACCGGCCCGGAAACTGTCTGCAAAGTACAAGGACCAAGACCCATGAAAACGGCGGGATTCGTGTTGACTCCGCTCACGAAATGGATGGTGCTGGTTCCGAGGTAATTCGCGCTCACCAGCCAATCCTGTCCTAGCTGTTTCTGAATGCTGAAATTCCACTGGTTGACGTAGGTCGGGTGGAAATTGGTCAAATTCGAACTGAGATAAGTTCCGAGCGTCGGGAACGGAATGTTGGATGCCGAGTGGCCAAGGCCCTGCAGGCTGGCCAGTGTCGGCATCGGATTTTGGCCTGCCTGGGTAAAGCCGGCCAATCCGCCGTAGTTCGCCCACGGGTTGGTCAAGTTCGTCCCGGACACGCTCACGAGGTTGCCGTAAGGCGGGCCAAACTGCTCCTGGCTCATCGAGAGCATACTCATCCGATCACCGAACATGCCGTAGGCGGCCCGAATCACCATGCGCCCGTCGCCCTTCGGGTCGAAAGCCAGACCTACACGCGGGAAGAACTTATCCCAAATTGGACAGTTGAAGCTGTTACCGCAACTGTATTGCGAGTCTCCCGAAAAGACCACGCCTGCGGGAGCATTCGGGTAAACCTTGCTGTGCACATTATTCGCGAACAGTCCGGAATCGAAGTGTTCATCCTGGCCGGTGTACTTCTGGAACACCGCCGTGTATGGCTCCCAACGGACCCCATAATTCACCGTCAGGCGCGAGTTCACTTTCCACGAATCCTGAATGTACAGCGCTTGATAATACTGCCGGCTGTAGAAGCCGTAAAGCGTGCCCTGCGAAAACGTGTTCGGGCGTCCCAGCATGAAGTCAACCAGCGGAAGACCGCTGACCGAACCGTCGAATGTGGGTGTACCGACGGCGTTCGGCCCAGACAGGTAATTCAACATTTGGCGGTAAATGCTGCCGCCGAAGCCGATTTGGTGCGACCCCTTGACCCAACTCACATCGTCGACAATCGACCACAGCGGTCCGTTGTGCGATTGTCCGGGAGCCGCGGAGACGCCGCCGATACTCATCGCGCCCGTAACCGTCACGGCAATCACGTTGCCGCCTAACGGAGAGATGTTCGCACCCAGGTCGGGCCACGATTTGAAATTGTCCGGTACCTTCACGACATTCGTCCGGTTGGCGCCCACTTTGAACGAGTTGACAAGGTTGGGGCTCGCAACCCACGTGTGTCCCAGGGCCAGACCGTAGTCCAGATCGTTAATTCCGAACTGGTTGATCGACAGCGGATTCTTTCCGTCATAGGTGGAGCTCTCATTGAGCTTGGCGGAAACAAAGCGTCCGTAGAATGACTGCTGCGGGTTGATTTGGTAGTCGACCTTGGCCGTGTACAGATCTTCGTCCTGGTTGTTCTTGAGTCCGTAGACAGTCCTCCCGCAAGGATCGCTCGTCGCCGGAATTGTCTTCAGAATGTTCTGGGAAACGGGATTGAGCGACGTGGGATCAATGCGGTTATTCGCAAATCCGAGCGCTGCCGGTAGGGCAGCCACACCATTGCAGGCGGCGAAAGCGGTGAAGTCGCCTTGCGCCATAGCCGGCGTCGGAATGAACGTCGTGTTCTGTGCGGGATCCGATCGCAGCGACGTGCGTTGATAGCCGCCAAAGAAGAAGAGCTTATCCTTGCGAACCGGGCCTCCGATTGTGCCTCCGAATTGGTTCCTCTTAAGAGAATCGCGCGAAGTGGCGAAGGCGTCACGGGCGTTGAGGTCCCCGTTTCGAAGGAACTCGAACAGGTCGCCGTGAAATTGATTCGTGCCGGATTTCGTGATGGCATTGACTGTGGCGGTGGAGTGATACCCGTATTGCGGTGGAACACCGTTCCACTCGACTTTAAATTCTTGTACCGCATCCGGGAACGGTAGCGGCAGGCTCAAATTATTGTACGGGTCCTGGTGAATGATGCCGTCGAGCGAGTAGCCTACAGAATCCGGCGCGCCGCCCGCCACGGAGACGACAACAGTCGGATAGTTCCGAACCGAGTTCAGCGAGGCCGTGCCGGGATAATTCGCCATGCCTGCCAAAAATATGAGTTGATGGACGTCGCGTCCATTCAACGGCATTTCCATAATGCGCTGGTTGTCCACAACCTGGCCGACACTTGTCGAACGGGTCTCCACCTGGGCAGCTCCCGCCTCCACCGTGACTTGTTCGCTGACTGCGCCCACCTTCATGCTGATGTCGATGGTGGGGTTGGTGTCGACCTGAAGAACGATACCCGTTTGAGCCACAGTGGCAAATCCTTCTTTGCTTACCTCCAACAAATACGGACCGACCGGAAGATTGGGAAGGATGTATCCGCCATCCGCACCGCTATTCGCCGTTCGAACAACGCCAGTAGCCGTCTGCGTCGCTTTGATGGATGCGCCCGGAATCGCCAGACCGGATGCATCCCGGATGGTTCCATTGATTTGAGCCGTTTGCGCCACGAGCAGGGCACAGCTCACCAGCAGCCCCGATGTCAGGAGTACAAGTTTCCGCATGGCCTACCACTCCTCCAGAAGAAAATGTTCTTTCGTTCCACACCCCAGCTCCTGCGAGACGGAGCTTGTCGCCAGAACCTGGCGTCTTGGTGCGAATTATATTAACTCGCCGCGGTTCGTGTCAACGAACATAAAAAGTGGGAACCGGGATCGGCAAGATGGTAGTGGGAGTTTCACCCCCGGGCTGTCGAACACGCTCGCCACACCACGAAAAAAGCCTCGCCCCCGGTAAGGGACGAGGCTTTTGGTTTGCTGCTGTACTTCGGTTAGAAGCTGAAGCGGGCGATGATCGTCCCAGTGCGCGGCAACCCGCCGAGCTGGGTGTTGTAGTTGCCGTTGGACGGCGCGGTCGGAATACCGCCTTGAGCAACGATCATGTTGACCACACCAAAGCCACCGGTCAGTTGGCCGGCCGAATTACGAAGCAGCGGGGACGCCGGGTTCACGCCGACGCTCGGATTTCCGAGGTAGGTGTGATTGAAGATATTCACGAACTCCGCCCGGATCTGGAGGCTCATCCCTTCCCGGATATGGAAGTTGCGGCCGAAGTTGAAGTTCTCGATCGGCCGGCGCGGAGCGCGGAAGTCACCGTAGAACGCTTGGCCGCCGAAAGTCCCGCTAGTCGGCGCAGCCCACGCGGCAGGATTCAGAATCTGGTCATACTGCGGATTGATGCAGCCGCAATTGGGGTTCTTCAAGTAGAGCGGCTGACCGGGCACGCGAACGTCATAGTTGACGCCTTGTGACAGGTTGTTGGGGTTGGGCGAGTTGGGTGGCGTCAGCAGGAAACCGCTGCCTTCCTGGAGAAACGCGCCAACCTGCCAGTCTTTGGTCACCGTCGCCAGCAGCTTCTGGTTCGGGAAGAAGTTCTGCACCGTGTAGACGACGTTGGCATTTAACAGGAACGGTTGGTCCCACTGCTGGTAAGTCTTCCCCAACGCACTCTGATCGAAAAGGTTGTAGTCAACCAGTTGTAGCGACTTGGACCAGGTGAAGGTACCGGTAGCCTGCAGACCACGGGAGAAGCGTTTGTTGATCTTGGCCTGCAGTGAGTCATAGTAAGTCTTCCCAGTCGGGGAATTGGTAACGTTCAGGGCCGTGAACTGAGGATACGGCCGCAGCGCCTGGAGCAGCGTGCTGTTGGCCGGGAACCCCGGATACGGCATGAGGTTGCCAACGCGAGAGACCACCGCAGGGGAACTGATGGATTGGCTGAGCAGCAGGTTGTCCGCCGGATTCGTATAAGGGTTCAGACCATATGCGGCGAAAGTTGCCGGTGAGATCTGATTGGCGAGCGCCAGGTTGGAGGCGTTCGCGGTACCGCCCTGCGTAATACCGGTCCACCACACGCCGCGGTTACCAACGTAAGATGCTTCGACAACGAGGTTCGAACTCAGCTCGCGCTGTAGCCCGATGCTGAATTCGTTCTGACGGGGCGGCCGGCCGGCGTTCCGGTCCAGCATGATCGGGTTCGTGCCAGGTACGCCCGGATTTGTCGGGTACAACCCGGGGTTAAAGACGGGCCACTGCGGTTGCGGCAGAGCCGTCGGATTGGAGATGTTGTAATATTCGTTGACTCCGCTCGGGGTGTTGATTGCGTTCAGAGCCGCAACGGAGCCGGCGATATCGGGCACGAATCCATAAATGAAGCCCCAGCCGGCGCGTAACACGGTCTTGGAATTGATCTGATAAGCGAGGCCGAACCGAGGCCCGATGGCATACGGATAATTGTTTGCGAGAGCGCAGTTGCAGGTGGCCTGATACACGGTTCCGCCGACGCGGTTTCCGGCATTCGAATTGTTGACCAGCCCGAAGAAGGCCGCACGGCCGTATTGTTCGGTTGGATAGGTGCCATAGTCCCAGCGCGCGCCGAAATCCACCGTCAATTTACGAGTAACTTTCCAGGAATCCTGGATGTAGGTGGCCCACTGCGATTTCTCCATGCGATAGTCCGCGCCGGTGTTCTGTTGAAGCGTGCTGAAATCGCCCAGCAGGAAGTTCGCGTAGCCGAAGCCAATCTGCTGGCCTGCTAACCCGGCCGAGGGGTTGAATGGAAGAGCGGTCGCGCCGGCACTCGTAATTGTGTTGACGATAGGCGCCGTGGCCATGGAGGACATAATCACGCCCGCAAACGGATTGGAAATTGTGCCCTGCCAGTAGACCTCACCACCAGCTTTGATGGTGTGGTTGCCCTTAACCCATGTCATGCTGGCATTGGCAGAGGGTTTCTGCTGATAGCTGTGGGATTGAATCTGGCCCGCTGTCCCGACGTTTTGCATGCCACCGAGGGCATTGGCTGAATTGCCGAGAGGGGCCTGCATGTTGAGGATGCTGGGAAATTGCCGGTTTTGCTCGAAACCGGAGAGTCCGATCTGCTGTTGCGCGTTGAAACCCGTATAGGGAGCGTCGTCAAAGAAGTTCAATTGCTGGTAGCCGGCCCCCAGGTGCATGAGCAGCGTGGGGGTGACGGTGTGATCGTAATTCAGACGGTAGATTTTGTGATGAATGAAGGTGCCGCGTGCCTGTGAAAGTTCAGCCGGGAGACCGTCGGCGTTGCCGTTCGGCGAGGAATACTGACTGTCTGTCTGGGTGGTCGACCAGTAGAAAGATAAGTGGCCCTTGGAACTGATCGCCTGGTCAATCTTGATGGAAGGAATCGTGGTCGCCCGCTCACCGGGACTGACGCCGAACCCATTATTGATCAATCCACCAGCCGTGGGTGTGGGAAAGAGAGCTTGGATCTTCGCCGAAACCGGATTGATTCGGCTTGCGGGAATCATATTGTTGGAAAACGGATTGCGCACCAGAACACCATTAGGCGCGACACTCTCGCTGGCCGGATCGTAAATCGTGTTCGCGTAAATTGGACGGCCCAGCGCGTCGGTGGAGGGCAGCGCGCCCGCCGGAACACCTAATGCTGGATTGAAGTTAGCGCCGCCATTGGGACTGATCGCCGAGAAATCCCCGTTGCGATATGCCGCCGTTGGCAGCGTCAGCGGAAAATTCAGGCTCTGACTTTCCTTGTATTCCTCATAGCTGAAAAAGAAGAATGTCCGATCGCGACCGTTGTAGACTTTGGGAATCCAGACCGGGCCGCCCAGGGTGCCGCCGAAATCGTTGCGGCGGTTGCGTGGCTGGACCTTACCACCACCGTCAGAGATCGTGAACGGATAGTTCGCATTCAAATCTTCATTTACGAAGTACTCGTATCCGGTGCCATGGTAGGCATTGGTGCCCGACTTCATTGTGATGTTGTAAAGGCCGCCGCCCGCCGTGCCGTATTCCGGCGCGAAGTTGCTGGTCTGTACCGCGACTTCCTGGATGGCATCCGCGCTGGGCTGCTCTTCCTGGGTGGCATAGTTGACGTAGTGGTTCGTCATGTCTTGCCCTTCAATCCGGTAACCACCGGTGTTGCTGGGCGCGCCGTTCACGACGTTCACGAAATTTGCTTGATAGCTGGTGCCTGGAATCAGCTGAGCCAGCCCATAGGGATTGCGAATACCCGAGCTGCCGGCGTTGGAGCCGCCGATGCCGAGAATCGGAAGATTGTCGAGGCTATCGACCGAAATGTTATGCGCCAGGTCGCCGCTTTCTGTCTTCAACTGCGAGGCGTCGGCTTGTACCGTCACGGACTCGGTCGCTTGACCAACTTCGAGACCGATGTCGATGCGGAGCACGTTGCCGACCGACACCGTGATGCCCGATCGGGTGAACTTCTTAAAACCAGGGACGGTGGCCGTGACTTCATATTGGCCGACCGGCAACTGAGCGACTGTGTAGTTGCCCGTCGACGTACTGACCACCGGATACACCACACCGGTTTCCAAGTTTCTAGCTTCGATGGCGGCATTGGCGATTACGGCGCCAGCCGGATCGGCGATTGTTCCCGTAATTGTGCCGCGATCTTGGCCGAATGCCGCGAAGGCACACAGGAACAAAGAGACGCTAAGCAACAGTGATTTCATGAAAAGGCTTCCTCTGAGTTTTTGATTTGCGGTTGCGGAAAGGGACCAGCGCCAAGACACTTCGCGCGAGGCACACACGGATTGCGTAGTCAAAATTCGTCCCATATTTAACCGCGATGAACTAGCTTCTAACCTCGTCTGGCTAACCACTCGGCGCCGTCAATTTTATCGGCGCTGATTCTAAAAAACTTTTCCTCTTCGGCAGACGCGTCGCAGGGGCGTTCGCTGAAGAGAAAATTAGTGACCCTGGTCACGAATTATATTAAGCCGCGTCGGCTTCTGTCAAGAGTTGAAACCTCTGTCAATAGTGAACATTTATGTTAATTAATTGCCCCGGAGATGCGGGTAACCTGCATGCAGTGTGGACTGATGACAAATTCAGCAAAATATGCGGGCGCTATAACTTAAGTTAGAAACCTCGGCCGCGGCGGCGTCATTTCTATGATGCGAAGTGCGTGCTGAGCGCGAGGAAGAAGATGGTTCCGACGGCAATCACGGCGCCATGCGGAAGACCGACGGACTTTGGGCTCTTCACGTCAAGTTCTTCCCGGCTGATGTAGGCAGGCCGGCCGTGCCGCATCTCCCCGAGGATATAGCCGACGTTCCAGATCGTCTTCCTAACCCGGCCGCGCAGCACCATCACCATAAGCGCCATAATCCCGCCGATGATCGCGGTGAAGAGAAATATCGCGAACCAGTCTTCCCAACCCACCAGAGATCCCACCGCGCCCATCAGCTTCACGTCACCGGCGCCCATTGCATGCAAGGCGTAAAGCAGGAAATATAGACCGAACCCGAAGGCCAGACCTTTCGCGGCGAATATCAAGCCGGGGAGGCCTCGATACAGAAAAGTATTCAGTGCGAGCCCAATCGCGACGCCGCTGACCGAGATCCAGTTGGGAATGCGCCGGTACCGCACGTCGTAAACGGCCGCCGCCAGGACCAGCACAATCAACACCACCTCAATCCCGGGTGGCGGGGGCGTCAGGCTCATGACATCGATCAGTATAACGTGTGGCGCGTCCGGAACTTACTACTGCTGATCGGGTATAACTGGAGTTATCTTTTCAGCTTGCACCTGAAGTCCGTCTCCATATTGGGCCAGGCCGGGGATGCTGACGGGCAGGTGGCCGCGGATGTTAATTTCACCTAATAAAGCGCGAACTGCCGCCATCTCGGACGGCGCTGAGGTGCTGAAGGTCGCCAGGTAAGCGGGAACATCCGGGAAGCCGCGCAGCAGATAGGGATTCCCCAGAGCGACGAGGGTTACCGGCTTGTGCGAGGCGATCAACTCCTGGACGAATTGGGGAAGTTCGCCACTCAGCCCGATCGAACCGCGGTAGGCTGCCGCCGTTGAAAACGCCGCCACGACATAGCTCTCGCATGCCGGCAGCTTATGCACGGTGTCTTCGATCGCCTCCCGGGTCATGCTCGGATCGAGCGTGGCTGTGACCGATTTGGGTGCCCGCTTGCGCAGCTCCCGCGTGAACACCTGGCCTTCCGTCGAATAGCGGCTCTCGGGGAGTACGAAGTAGCAGGCCGCGTCCGGAGTCTTTAGCGGCACCAGGGCGCCGGTGTTGCGAACCAGGGTCACGGCGCGGTCGGAGATCTCCTGGGCGCGTTGCTGGTCTTCCGGCGAATCGAGCACGTCGGCGATCGATTCTAGGTCGACCAGGCGTTTTCGATCGAGACCGAGCCGCTCTTTCGCCGCAAGAATTTTGGCCACGCTCGCCTGAATGCGTTGCCGGGAAAGCCGCCCGTCTTCTACCGCGGCCACCACCGCCCGCAACGCGACGTCGGGATCAGGGGGCATGAGCAGCGCATCGGCGCCCGCCGCCAGCGCGCGGACGGCCGCGTCCCCAGTGCTATATCCTTTCGCGATCCCACCCATGTCCAAGGCGTCCGTGATGACGAGCCCCTGGAAGCCGAGCTGGTTGCGCAGCAGATCGGTCAAGATCTGCGGCGCGAGTGTGGCCGGCAGATCCGCCGGCGCAAGTGCGGGCACCGCGACGTGACCGGTCATCACCGAATCGGCGCCCGCCGCAATCGCTGCCCGAAACGGAACCAGTTCCAGACGCTCCAGGCGTTCGCGGTCGGCCGGAATCGTGGCCAGGTTCAAGTGCGTGTCGTCCGCCGTATCGCCATGCCCGGGGAAATGCTTGGCCGTGGTCAGAACGTAGTTCTTCTTGTCGGAATGGGCGCCCTCGATGAACGCCTTCACCATCCCTGCGACGGCTTCCGGATTCTCACCGTACGAACGGATGTTGATCACCGGGTTGTCGGGATTGTTATTGACGTCAGCTACCGGGAACAAGAGCCATTGCACGCCCAGGGCTCGGGCTTCGCGTGCCGTAATTTCACCCTCGAAGCGGGCCCACTCCGGATCGCCTGCCGCGCCGAAAGCCATTGCGTGGGGAAATGGAGTGGCGCCATTCACCCGCATGCTCGCGCCGCGTTCGAAATCCGCGCTCACCAGGAGCGGCGTCTTCGCCAGCCGCTGCATACGGTTCAGGAACGCCGCCAAGGCGTAGGGTTCCGCCTTCGGAGTGGTCCGCCCGTTGTTCCAGTTCACCAGCACCAAGCCGCCTATCTTCGTGTCGCGAATCAGTCGAACAAATTTCCGGTATTGGCGCGAACGCGAATTGGAAAACGCGCCAGAGAATGGAATGAAGATCAGCTGCGCAACTTCGTCACGCAGCGTCATGGTCTTCATCCACCGCTTCGCCGCGGACGAAGTTTTGGGGGTTAACTCCGGTTTAGCCGGTTTTGGCTTGCGGCGTACCACACCCTCGGCCGCTCCCGCCACCAGCAGACAGCTCAGAGCCACCGGAAGAATTCGTGATGCCACGTCCTTAGTTTGGCAGATTTCCGCGAGTTCCCGTACGAAGGCGACTCCGGCCGGTCTGGGTGCCCGGCGGCTTGCGGACCGTGGGCCGGTTCAATAACCGCTTCACCGCGCGTACCAGGTGCGCCGGCTCGCGCGAACTCTTCATCAGCACGGCATCGGCGCCGGTGTTTTGTTCGGTGAGGCCCAGCGGATCGACGAATCCGGAAAGCAGAATCACGCGGGCGTTCGGATCCACTTCGCGAATCCGCTCGATCAGTTCGGTGCCGCTCATCTCCGGCATTTTGTAGTCCGTTACAATCACGTCAAAACGGGAGGTCGCGAACACCCTCAGCGCTTCTTCGGGTCCAGGCGCTATTTGTACGTGATATCCGAGTTCTTCGAGCAGCGAGCGACGAACTACCAGTCCGTCCTTATTGTCATCAACCAGCAATATACTCGCGTTGCAGTCGGGCGTTGCCTTCATGTAGGACGCAGCGAGAGTAACAAAGCGGTGACAATCGTGTCAACGGATTTGCATCACCTTGGAAAAGCGCCGGATGTAGTTCTTGACAAAAGTTCGCCGAAGGCGCGCAGCTTTCACTCGACTTCGCGCGGCGCTTTGTAACCGGTTTTCGCGACGATCTGATACTTGATGAGCTTCCCTTTTTCGTCAGTGACCCTGAGCGGTTCGTTGGTTGCCGGGTTTACGAGTTGCACTTTGATTTTGCGGTACGTGCCGTCATGCGCCTTGTTGGTCGGCTGGTAGGTGAGTACGTACTGATTGCGAAGCGCCTGCTGGATGTTTTGGAAAATCGTGGGAAACTCGCCGTAGAACCGAGGGAAAAACGCGATGCCGCCGGTTTCCGTCGCGAATGTGCGCATGGCGTTGTCGGCTTGCAGAAAGTCCAGATTGGCAATCGGGCCTAGCGCGCCGTAGGATTCGGCCATAATCCGCAGCGCCTGCATCATCCCAATCGGATAAACGGGCACGCCGGCCTGCTGCAGTTTCTTGCGAGCCTCGCCATAGTTCAGCTTGCTGAACGTATCGATACCTGACGAGATCAGCACGATCGCTTTTCGCCCCTCGATGCCGGACATGCGGTCCGCCGTATCCGTCAGAGCGTCGTACAGATTCGCTTCCGAGAACGCGGGAATATTCATCCGCTGCATGGCATCGCGCACTTTCGCTTTATCCGTCGTGAAATCGGTCAGGATCTCAGGCCGGATGTCATAGGCGACCACCGCCACGTAATCATCGGGTTTCAGGCTTTCCATGAAACCCCAGGCGGCCGACAGAGTTTGATACCACGTTTCGCTATAGAACTGTTGAAAGCGGGCGCTGAACTCCACCACCAGCGCGACGGTCATCGGCGCCTCGCCCGGATTGATCGACTTGACCGGTTGCGGAACATTGTCTTCGAGAACCCGGAAGTTGCCGGCCGGAATACCGGGAATGAAGTGGCCTTTATTGTCGAGCACTGCCACGTCAACGGTGACAACATCGACATCGCTTTTGAAATTCGCCAGCCCGGTCGTGTCCGTCTCGTTTTTCTTATTGAGACGGGAGGGAATCTTTGGCAGATCGGAATCCGGGGTGCTAGTGTCGCCGGCGTCCTTCTTGCGGGGACGGGCGACGGTCGTGCTCGGATCCCGGTTGGGCCCCTGCTCTTGGGCAATCACCAACCCCGCCAACACCGCTACTCCGACGCCGCAGAGTACAACTGGTTTCCAAGACAGCATAGAACCCTCCCTTGCTCTCAAACTATTAAAGACGTATCGACGCCCAACACCGTTCCCGCTTCAGTTCACCCACGGCCCGCCGCCCTTACCATGTTTGCGCATGTAAACCTGAAATTTGCGTTTGGCCCGCTGCAGCCGCCACTGGTTGTAGGCCGATCGCACGTCCGCGAAGCCGAACCGCGGCATGCTCGATTTCAGATAGATGTACCCGAATACCATACCGCCCAGGTGTGCAACCGTGCTTACCCCGGTGTTCGGCCCCAGCGTCAGCAGCAGTTCGATGGCGGCATAGATCATCACCATGTACTTGGCTTTGATCGGGAACAGAAAATTCATCAACACCGTCTGGTTCGGGTACAGAACGCCAAAAGCCACCAGTAGCCCGAAGATCGCGCCCGATGAGCCGACGGTGCGAGAGGTCCAGTCTCCGATCGCAACATTAACGGCCAATACACAAATTCCCGCCGCGATCCCGCACAAGAAGTAGTATTTCAGAAACCGGCGCGTACCCCAGTCCTGTTCGAGCATCGAGCCGAACATCCACAGCGCCAGCATATTGAACAGAATGTGCGTGAGGCCCCCGTGGATGAACATGTACGTGAACGGCTGCCAGATATATCCACTGCGAACGGCGGCTTCCGCCCACAACGCAAGCAGGACATTGGCAGGACGCTGGACCGTGGCGCCGCCCAGGTACATCAGCAGATATATGGCGGTGTTGATGATCAGCAGCCACTTCACGCCCGGCGTCAAATATCCGAAAAACGAGGACCGGGTATAGCGCAACCGGGTGTATCCCATGACGGCTCTCTACACTAAGAATATCAGAACCACTCTAGCGATCCTCAGGCTGTCCGGTCGCCTTTGCCATAGCGGTTCAGGGCGTAAGAACACAATTGGAGAACCGCTGCGCCGCCGAGCCACACCTGCCAGTGGGAGAACAAGCCGGAGGAAATGGCAAAACCGCCGGTCCAGTTGAAGTCGGAGGCGATCCGCCACAGTCCCAGCACGCAAGCCAACAGTGCGGCCGGCTTCAGCAGAACGGCGATCGCCTGCGCCGTGCGACGGTTCTTCGCACGTTTGCTGCTGACGGGGACTCGTTTGCCCAGCCGGATCCGGACCCGCATAGACGCTGTGCTACCAGTCTTGCAGATTCCGTAGTTCGCGGGAACAGACCCAAGTAGTGATTTTGAGAACAGAAGCGCTGCCCCACGGTGCTATCAGCTAAGCCGGAAGACCACCGTAATGGTCGTGATCACTTCCACAGGCTGTCCGCCCAGCAGAGTGGGCCGGTAGACCCACTGGCGCACGGCTTCGAGCGCGGCCTGCACCAGAAAGGGATGCCCGCTGGTCACACGCAGTTCCCTGATCCGCCCATCGGCGCCGATCACCCCGGCCAGCTCAACGGTCCCGGCGATCCGCATCTGTCGCGCCATTGCCGGATACACAGGATCCACTCGGTGCACAAGCCGGGCTGATTGAACCGCGCCGCCGACGCGAATTTGTGTGGTCGGCGATTTTATCGTCGGCTTCGGCACGGACGGCGCCGCTCCGACGATCGGCTTCGGAGCCGCCGGCCTCGTGATTGAATCGATCGCAGCATTCAGGACGTGATCGGAATCACCGGCCGCAGTCCCACCCATCACAGCGTCCGGACGCGGGGGTTCGTCAAGCGTAACGCGAAGCATCCGGACCTCGGCTCGGTCATACAAAACTGCACTCGGCGGTTGCCACTGCCGCGTGGGGCGCACATGCGGTAAAGGAGCCTGCTTGAGCGGCGGTGGAGGCGGTACCGGTGCCGAAATCCAAGTCATGCTCGCCGCCCGAGGCAGCAGCTGCGGCCAGATCAGGGGAGCAGCCATAACGCAACCCACCACCAGGACCTCTCCCGCAAATCCCAAAGTGACTGCCCAACCACGGACTGGCGCCGGGCGTAGCACAGCCTGCTCAAACATACTTCGCCTCGCTTTCCTGCTTCGGGCACACCCTGACCGCGAACGCCGTGGCGTGAGCCTCGCGTGGATATTCCGGAAGTTGTGTCCCCGCTTCATCCACATAGACACCACGGCCAACATTGAAGTTCCGTCATGATGAAGGTGTGCAGTTACCGAAACAGGTACGGGACGCCGTGGAAGAACGTGCGGAGGCGGTTGGCTTTGCTGCGTTGAAGCGGGCATCGCAAGCGATGTCCTGCGGATATCGGGAAGGCTGTTCGACCGCCCGGGCCAGCCTGTCTTCCGAAGAGCGGGTCGCGGCCTATCTCGCCACCCGTATGCCCGCAACGTATGCGGCGGCTGTCATGGTCCTCGGTGAATTGCAGCAATTCCCGATCACCAGTGTGCTGGATATCGGCGCCGGAACGGGTGCGGCTGCGCTCGCCGCCTTACGCTGGTTCCCCGCCCTCGATCAGATCACGTTGCTGGAGCGAGACAGCGCGCTCTCCGACGCGGCGCGCGACTTCCTGCCGCACGCCCGAATCTTGAACGAAAATTTTCTGCGCACACCTGCATTTCCGCCGCACGACCTGGTGATCGCGGCTTATTCCTTGGGCGAAGCGCCGCCGTCGAACTTGCTATCTCGGCTGTGGCAAGCAGCCCGCGTCGCGCTTGTCGTTATCGAACCGGGCACCACGCAAGGATTCTCATTCGTTCGAGCAGCGCGAACAGAACTCCTTGCCTCGGGCGCACACATGCTAGCCCCCTGCCCCGGCGCCGGGTCATGCCCCATGACCGATCCCGACTGGTGCCATTTCGCGGCGCGAGTCGAGCGCTCTTCCCTGCACCGCCGCCTGAAGGAAGCAGATCTGAACTATGAGGATGAAAAGTTCAGCTACATTGCCGTTGCCCGTGAGCCTGCCTCGCCGGCCGCCTCCCGCATCATTCGCCGGCCCCGCCATCAGCCCGGCCTGATTGTGCTCGAGACCTGCACGGCCGAGGGCCTCCAAACTAAGCGTGTCTCCAAGCGAGATCGCGAACGCTTCCGCGCCGCCCGCCGTGCCGCTTGGGGCGACCCATTCCCCTCGCTATGATGGAATCCATGCACGATGGTTCATCACAGGTTCCTGACCGCGAGGACGCCTGGAAAATCCTTTGCGAATTCACCCAATCGGAAAGCCTGCGCAAACACGCTCTGGCTGTCGAGGCTTGCGTCACCGCGTATGCCCGGCGTCGCGGTGAAGACGAAGGAAAATGGTCCGTGACCGCGCTCCTTCACGATTTCGACTGGGAAGTCCATCCCCAAGCTCCCGATCATCCAATGAAAGGCGAAGCGATCCTGGCCGAGCGCGGCGTCAGTGAAGAAATCCGCCGCGCCATCCTCTCCCATGCCAACTACTCCGGCGTCCCACGCGTCTCGCTGCTCGAAAAGACGCTCTACGCTTGCGACGAACTCGCCGGCTTCATCACTGCGATCTCGTACGTGAAGCCGCACCGCAGTGTTTTCGAGGTGGATGTCTCTTCGGTCAAGAGGAAGATGAAAGATAAAGCCTTCGCCCGTTCCGTGAATCGCCAGGACATCATCGAAGGCGCGCAGGAACTAGACGTGCCGCTCGACGATCACATCGATTTCTGCATCAAAGCCATGCAGGAGAAAGCCGAAGATTTGGGTCTCAAAGGCTCGATGTAGATTAGGCTAAGGCCCGGATGTACCGGTTCGCCGGCTCCTCGAAAAACCGGTAGACCACGGCGGAAATCAGAATCACCATCGCAATATAAATCGCGGGCGAGAGATCCGGACGCCAATACCGCACCCACCACAGGACGGGTACGTGCAGAATGTACATGGCATAGCTGGATTTGCCCAGAAACACGGCGAGACGCGAAGAGAGCGCCCGCGCCACAGTTCCGGTCCCCAAAGCGAAACCGACCAGCAGCGTGGCATTCAACGGCCGCAGTGCGCTGTTCAGATCGACGGAGCCCGGCAGCATCCCCGGCCAGGCAATCAAGGCTCCGCCCAGCGCAGCGGCGGGAATGTACAGCCAGAAGCCGGCGGGCCTGTGCTCCGCGCGCGCCAGCCGCTCGTAAACCGACGCCGCCGCGATCCCCATCACAAAATCCGCAAAATGGACCAGCGGTTTCCATTCGTCCCGTATGCCCACCGCAAAGAATACCCGCGTCAACAGGCAAGCCGCGGCTGCCAGGTACAACGGCCGCACTCTCCGCAGGGCCACAACCGCCAGTGGAAACGAGATGTAAAAGAACACCTCGCAAGAAAGCGACCACGCGGGCGTATTCCATCCCACCGGTAAGTGGCCGGTCCACCCCTGTAGCAATAAGCCGTAATTTGCGATGAGACCCGGTTTGCCCGGCGCCCGGTCGGCAATCACGAACGGCGCCACCAGCAGAAAGCTGAGCGCGTAAACCGGATACACGCGCGCGAAACGCGCCACCGCATACCGGCGCAAACGGGCGGCATGCCATTCGCCCCAACCGTAGTTGCGCGCCAGCACGAACCCGGACAATACAAAGAACGTTGCGACGGCCAGATATCCGCCCCGAATCAGCGCATACACCGGATGCGGCCAAGTCTCGGCCGTTGCCTCCAGGCGCATCTCCGGCCCGGTCAGATGATGCAGCATGACCCACAGGGCCAGCAGGAACCGCAGCCCGGTCAGCGCCGGAAGGTGATCGCCGCGGCTGGCCTTCATGCCCGGCGGATGACCTCAACGCCTAGATACGGACGCAAAGCTTCGGGAACCACCACGCTGCCATCGGCCTGCTGATAATTCTCCACGATAGCCACCCAGGTCCGCCCCACCGCCAATCCGCTGCCATTTAGCGTATGCACGTATTCGGATTTCTTCCCGTTCTTGAAGCGGATGCCCGCGCGACGCGCTTGGAAGGCTTCAAAGTTCGAGCACGACGAAATCTCTTTGTAACCGTTCTGCCCCGGCAGCCAAACCTCGATGTCGTACGTCTTTGCCGAGGAGAAACCGACATCTCCGGTGCACAGCACCACGGTGCGGAACGGGAGCCCGAGCCGCCGCAGGATGTCTTCCGCATCCGCCGTGAGCTTTTCCAGTTCGTCGTAGCTCTGCTCCGG
>Ga0070741_10005994_pt1 | contig 26423 bp, 28 predicted proteins | sample Coa_R1_4_FD_66440 | JGI IMG/M metagenome (GOLD analysis project Ga0070741, IMG submission 66440) | Surface soil microbial communities from Centralia Pennsylvania, which are recovering from an underground coalmine fire - Coalmine... | ecosystem: Environmental > Terrestrial > Soil > Unclassified ... | reverse complement strand
CCACCGCTCAACTCGGCGTACTTCAAGCGGATGGAGGCGATCGAGTTCGCCGTCCGCTACGACGACGGCGTCGCCCAGGGCCTCCACGACGCGGACGTCGTCCTCGTCGGCGTCTCCCGCACCTCGAAGACGCCGCTCTCGATCTACCTCGGCTATCTCGGCCACAAGGCGGCGAACGTCCCGGTCGTCAAGGGGATCGAGCCGCCGAAGGAGCTGTTCACGGTCGACCAGTCGAAGGTCGTCGGCCTCACGATCGATCCGGATCGTCTCGCCGAGATCCGCCGCGCCCGCGTCCGCGCCATGGGCTCGCCGCGCAACCGCCAGTACGCCGAGCTGCTGGAGATCTACGACGAGCTCGAGCTCGCGAAGAAGCTCCACCGCCGGCTGCGCTGCCCGGTCATCGACATCTCCGAGCTCTCGATCGAGGAGACGGCCCACCGCGTCCTCCGCGTCATCGAGGAGCGCCGCACCGAGAAGGCGCCGGCCGGATGAGCGCGAAGCGGCCGGTCCCGCTCTACTGGTGGCCGATCTGGTGGATCGTGCTCCTCCTCGCCGACGTCATCTTCTACGTCCTGCTCACGCCGCTCTGGATCGGCCTCCGCAGCCTCGCCTGGGTGGCGGAGTTCAGGGCGCGACGCCGGGCCTGAGCCCGGCGCCACGCCCGTAAAGCGACTACAGACCGCTGGCTACGCAGCCACGGTCCTGGTTCGAGTACTCCAGCTGCAGGAAGTAGTGGTGGCCGTTGATCGTCTGGTTGTACTCGGCCCCCGCCGACCCGCTCAGCGAGCCGAAGATCCAGGCGCACTTGTCGCCGTCCTCGTAGCCCGCCAGGTCGTACCAGGCGTTGCCCTGTTCGTCGGTGATGGTCTCGTTGTGCTCGTGCGACGTGACGTTGATCGTCGCGTCGGCGTCGTTTCCGTTGGGATGCTCGCCCGCATCACATGCGGACGGCACCGTGTCGGCGTACGGCATGTTCGCGTAGAGGAGGACGCTCGAGCCGCTGCCGCTCCAGCTGTGGTACGCGCAGTACTGCGTGAACGCACAGGAGGAGCCTGAGCAGCTGCCGATGCCCTTCGCCGTGAACAGGAAGAACTCGGTCGTCGGGCTCGGCGTCCAGCCCTCGCGGGACACGACCGTCCTGATCTCCGACTGCAACTGCGCGTCGCTCAGGCAGACCGACGTGTCGCTGTCCGAGCAGCCGCTCGCCGGGAGGGCGTCGGTGTCGGTGTACGAGCCCGCGAACGACGAGCTGTACTGGACATGGCCGGAGCCGTCGGAGTACTGCGTTCCGGTGTAGTAGACGTTCGTGCTCTTGCCGCTGTCGGCGGCGACGTCGGTGAAGAACTGGTTGATGACCGACGAGTAGCCGGATTCCATCGTGTAGCCGGACGGAACCCAGTAGATCGCGTACACCTTGTTCGTGTGCTCGACCGGGCCGCCGTGGTAGCGGAGCGTGCCGTACCCGGACGCCCGGTAGACCGTGTTGCCATTGTGGGCCGGGACGAAGCCCAGCAGCTTCGCGTGCCCGGACCTCAGCGTGCCTGCGGTCGGAGCCGACGCGCCCGCGCTCGCGACTGCGAACACGGCCAGACCGACCACGGCGAGACAGAGCAGCTTTCTCACTTGGACCCCCTCGGGTTGAGGTTGCATGCCGCAACGACAACCGCAGTGGCCGGGAGAATTACCGAGCCGGCGGACGGTGTCAACTACGAGTAGGGCGGCGCCGTCCTTATGACAACATCCGGGCAGATGACCCGCTACGTCTACTCCTTCGACGAGCCCACCGACGGCGGCCGCGAGCTGCTCGGCGGCAAGGGGATCGGGCTTGCCGAGATGACCCAGCTCGGCATCCCCGTCCCGGCCGGCTTCACGATCACGACGGACGCCTGCCGCGCCTACATGGCCTCCGGCGGCGAGGTCGACGGCCTCGACGAGCAGATCGCCGAGCACATCGAGCGGCTCGAGCAGCAGAGCGGCAAGCGCTTCGGCGATCCGAGCGACCCGCTGCTCGTCTCCGTCCGCTCGGGCGCTGCGATCTCGATGCCGGGGATGATGGACACGATCCTCAACGTCGGGCTCAACGACGTCTCGGTCGAGGGTCTCGCGCGCACCACCGGCAACTCCGAGTTCGCGCGCGACTGCTACCGGCGCCTCATCCAGATGTTCGGCGAGACCGTCGACGGCATCCCGCACGAGCGCTTCAACGTCGACGACAGCGTCGAGCAGGCGCGCGAGGTATACGTCCAGGAGACGGGCGAGGACTTCCCGCAGGACGCGCGCGAGCAGCTCCGCCGCGCGATCGCCGCCGTCTTCGACTCGTGGAACTCGCCGCGCGCGCAGGTCTACCGGCGCACGTACTCGATCCCCGACGACCTCGGCACGGCGGTCAACGTCGTCCAGATGGTCTTCGGGAACAAGGGCGACGACTCCGCGACCGGCGTCGGTTTCACGCGCAACCCGTCGACCGGCGAGCAGGGCGTCTACGGCGAGTACCTCGTCAACGCGCAGGGAGAGGACGTCGTCGCCGGCACCCGCACGCCGCAGCCGCTCGAGGAGATGCAGTCGCGACTCCCCGATGCGTACGAGCAGCTCCTGGAGACGATGGGCTCGCTCGAGCGCCACTACCGCGACATGCAGGACATCGAGTTCACCGTCGAGTCGGGACGCCTCTACCTCCTCCAGACGCGCTCGGCGAAGCGGACGGCCGCCGCGGCGATCAAGGCCGCTGTCGACATGGCCGTCGAAGGGCTGATCGACAAGGACGAGGCCGTCGCGCGGATCGACCCGAAGCAGCTCGACCAGCTCCTCCATCCGCGGCTCGACGAGAGCGCCGACTTCGAGGTCGCGGCGCGCGGGCTCAACGCCTCACCCGGCGCCGCGTGCGGCAAGATCGTCCTCGACGCCGACACCGCGGCCGAGTGCGGCAAGGCCGGCGAGTCCGTGATCCTCGTCCGCTGGGAGACGACGCCCGACGACATCCACGGCCTCATCCAGGCCCAGGGCGTCCTCACCGCGCACGGCGGCATGACCTCGCACGCGGCGGTCGTCGCCCGCGGCATGGGGAAGCCGTGCGTCGCCGGCACCGAGGGCCTCGAGATCGACGGCAAGAAGGTGCGGATCGGCGGTCACAAGCTCAAGGAGGGCGACGTGATCACGATCGACGGCGGCACCGGCCGCGTCATCGTCGGCGAGGTGCCGCTCGTCCCGCCGGCGATCAACGAGGACTTCGAGACGATCCTCGAGTGGGCCGACGACACGCGCCGACTCAAGGTGCGCGCCAACGCCGACAACGCCGAGGACGCGGCGAAGGCCCGCGAGTTCGGCGCGCAGGGGATCGGCCTCTGCCGCACCGAGCACATGTTCTTCGGCGAGGAGCGGCTCCCCGTCGTGCAGGAGATGATCCTCGCCCGCGACGAGGAGGGCCGCCGCGACGCGCTCGACCGGCTCCTCCCGTTCCAGCAGTCCGACTTCGAGGCGATCTTCGAGGCGATGGCCGGCCTGCCGGTGACGATCCGGCTCCTCGACCCGCCGCTCCACGAGTTCCTGCCCTCGCTCGAGGAAGCGAAGGACGAGCGGATGCGGCAGCGGATCAAGGCGCTCTCCGAGTCGAACCCGATGCTCGGCACGCGCGGCTGCCGGCTCGGCATCCAGTGGCCGGAGATCTACGAGATGCAGGTGCGCGCCATCGCGCGGGCGGCGAAGGCGGTGCAGGAGCGCGCCGGAGAGGCGCCGCTCGTCGAGATCATGCATCCGCTCGTCGGCTTCCGCGAGGAGCTGCGCCGGCTGCGCGAGCTGACCGAGGCCGTGATGGAGGAGGAGGCACCGGGCCTCGAGTACCTCTGCGGGACGATGATCGAGCTGCCGCGCGCCGCGCTCCGTGCCGACGAGATCGCCGAGGTCGCGGACTTCTTCTCCTTCGGCACGAACGACTTGACCCAGACGACGCTCGGGATGTCGCGCGACGACGCGGAGGGGAAGTTCCTCACCTTCTACCTCGAGGACGGCGTGCTCGAGCGGAACCCGTTCGAGGCGCTCGACCAGGAGGGCGTCGGCGATCTCATGCGGATCGGCGTCGAACGGGGGAGGAAGACGAAGCCGGAGATCCACCTCGGCATCTGCGGCGAGCACGGCGGTGAGCCGAGCTCGGTCGAGTTCTGCCACTCGATCGGTCTCGACTACGTCAGCTGCTCGCCGTACCGCGTGCCGCTCGCGCGCCTCGCCGCCGCGCAGGCCGTCCTCCACGAGGCGAAGCGCGGCGAGTACGTCCAAGCCGGCGGCTGATCACGGCCGACGACGGGCCTGCGCCAGTGCTCGAGAATGTCACGTGAACCCGACTGCGTGGGGACGGCGACTTTCTCCCGCCTCGGGGACGTCATGCGAGCGGGTTTCGGCTCGCTTGCATTCCGGCGTACCATGCGAGGCATGAAGAGATCCCTCTATCTCGTAGCGCTGGGTGCGGCGGGAGTCGTCGCTGCCTCGGCCTCGGCTTCGGCCTCCGGGTGGGACACGTCGAAGTCGATGCACCTCGCCAGCGGGCAAACCGCCAGCTTCACCATGCGAGTCTTGCGGCCGAGCAGGATCGTCCTGTTCGGTGCGGGACCGAACGTCAAGACGACGGCCAAGACGAAGTGCGTCAAGGGAGCGAAGGTCTCGACGGTCACGCGCAGCTTCGACACCGCCGGCACGCGCAACCTGCTCTACGGCATCCCCTCCCGGCAGAGCGTGTGCACCATCACGGTGACCGGCACGGCAGGCAGCCGCCCCGGCCTGCTCACCGTGGACGCCGCCCGCGGCTGAACGCGCCCGTCGCCCGACGCGAGCTAGCTAGGCGTAGCCGCGGACTTTCCAGTACGCGAGCGCGACGCTCGCCGCCGCGACGACGACCAGCCCGACGACTCCGCCGAGCCCGAGCTGGCCGTACTGCGCCCGCCCGCCGCGCCAGTGCGCGTAGCCGAGCGTGACGAGGATCCCGCCGATCAGCCCGCCGATGTGACCTCCCCACGAGATGCCGGGGATCGAGAACGAGAGGACGAGGTTGATGACGATCATCGTCATGGCATTGCCCGCGAGGCTGCCGGTGATCTGCCACTCGAGGATGAGCATCGCGCCGAGGATCCCGAAGATCGCTCCGGACGCTCCGACGGTGACGAACGGCGTCTGGACGAGAGCGCCCGCGGAGCCTGCGAGGCCGGCGACGAGGTAGAGCCCGACGTAGCGAGCCGGCCCGAGGTACTGCTCGACCGGCTTGCCGATCCACCACAGCGCGAGCATGTTGAACGCGATGTGCAGGATCGACGCGTGGAGAAACGCTGCGGTGATCAGCCGCCACCAGCCGCCGTTGTGGACGTCCGGCGCGTCGAGCCAGAGCTTCGCGTAGAGCGAGCCGCCGGGGTTGTTGAGCCCGGCGCCCTGCGAGGCGCCGAGGAGGTAGATCACGACGTTGATCGCGATCAGGGCGTAGGTGACCGGGGCGCGGCCCGTTGCGAGCGCCAGCCCGGGCGCGCGATGCACCGGACGCGGCCGGATCTGCCTCGACTTGCGGCCGCCGCGGGCGCCCGCGTGGTCGGGACAGCGGATCCCGACGGCCGCGAAGGTCGCGCAGTCGGCGCAGATCGGCCGCCCGCAGTCGGAGCAGGCCAATCCCGTCTCGCGGTCGGGATGCCGGTAGCAGTAACGCGGTTCCGCAGCTGACATCCGGACTAGCCTAATCCGCGCTCATGAAGGTGCATGTCGCATTCACGCCGGGAGAGCAGACGCCCGCGCCGGTCGGGATCGTCGTCGACGTCCTCCGCGCGACCTCGACGATCTGCCAGGCGCTCGCGTCCGGCTACGGGCGCGTTCTCTGCTGCGCGGAGATCGACGAGGCGCGCGCGCTCGCCGAGAGCGAGGGGCCGGCGAAGCTCGCCGGCGAGCGGCGGCTCGAGCACATCGAGGGCTTCGACTTCGGCAACTCGCCGCGCGAGCTCGAGGGAGACGCGGCTGCGGGAACGCTCATCCTCACGACGACGAACGGGACGCGGCTCCTCGTCGCCGCGGCGGAGCGGTTCGAGCGCGTCTACGTCGGTTCGCTCCTCAACCTCGACGCCGTCGCCGCCGCGGCGCGCGAGAGCGGGGAGGACGTCGCCGTGCTCTGCGCCGGCGTCCTCGGCGAGCTCGCGCTCGACGACGCGTACTGCGCCGGCCGGATCGCGGAGGCGCTCGGCGGCGAGCCCGAGGACTCCGCGCGCGCCGCGATCCTCCTCGCCCGGAGCTTCCCGAACGCGGTCGAAGGGCTCGGCGCGAGCCGCAGCGCCGGGAACCTGCGGAAGCACGGGCTCGAGGCCGACGTCGCCGTCTGCGCGCGGGAGAGCGTCCTCGATGTCGTCCCGCGCTACGTCCGGCGCGTCGGCCTCGCAGCCGAAGTGACGCTCTAGCGCGTCAGCGCGTCAGCGCATCCGCGCGGCCACGTGGTACTTCGTGACCGACGCGCGCTGGCCGGGCGTGTCGCCCGCCGGCATCGCGTCGAGGATCGCGTGCCCCGTCGCGTAGTCCTCCTCGCTGTCGAAGAAGACGATCGCGAGCGCCCGCTCGGCCTCTGGATCGTGCAGAAGCAGCATCTCCGTCGCGGGCAGCCCTGCGGGCCGTTCCCCTCCCTCGACGTTCGCGGCCATCTCGGCCATGTGCGTGGAGTCGACTCCGTCGAACTTGACGACGCGTGCGAGTGCCATCGAATCCCTCCTGGTCGTGGAGGGTGCGAGCCTATCGCTCGGCGAGCGCGACGACCGTCCGCCAGTTCCGGAGCGTGGCCGGCTCGCTGAGAAGCCTCTCGAGGCGGGCGACGGAGAGGTGGGCCCCGTGCACGCCGTGCCCGAGCTTGAGGTGGACGTCGGCCCCCGAGAGCACCGTGCGACTCGGGTCGCCGTGGTCGGTCTCGAACGTCGCCGCGTCCGCCTGCTTCGGCCGGGCGGCGAGGAAGGCGACGTAGCTCTGGGAGGTGTCCTTGCCGAACGGATGGGCCGCGATCGTCGCGGCGAGCTCCTTCGGGCTGCGCAGGATCGCGGTCGTCGTGACGCCGAACGCGTCCGCGATCAGGCGCTCGATCTCGGTTGCGACTCGGGCGCGGCGGCGCGGCCCGTCGAGCAGGACGTTGCCGCTCGCGAGATGCGTCCGCACATCCTCGTAGCCGGCCTCCTCGAGGAGCTGCCGGAGCTCCGCCATCGGCACCTTGTTGCGGGCGCCGAGGTTGACGGCGCGGAGGAGGACGATCCACTTCACGGGCGTCGCTGCCCGCGTCGCAGCGCCTCGAGCCGGCGACGGTCCTGCTTCGTCGGCCGCGCGCCGAGATCGGCGCCGAGCGGGCGCGCGAGCCGGCGTTCGAGCTGGAGCCGCTCGCGTTCCTCGCGCGACTCGGGCGTCTCCTCGTAGAGCGTCACGGCGACCTTGGCCGGGCCCCGGCGGTCGGCGAGGCCCGTCACGACGACGGTGCGGCGGGTGGGGCCGAGGCGGATCTCGACGACCTCGCCGGGCGCGATCTCCCGCGCCGGCTTGACGCGCTCGCCGCCGACCTTGACGTGCCCGGCGAGGACGAGCTCCGTCGCCGAGCTCCGCGTCTTCGCAAAACGCGCCGCCCACAGCCACTTGTCGATGCGAACGCGATCCATCGGGAGAAAGATAATTCGCCGGGTTTGACAGGAACATGTGTTCGGGTATAGAACATACGTTCCTGTGATCGCCTGTCTCTCCATTCCGGGGCTCGAGTTGAAGGCGGCGCTGCGGCGCACGCCGACGCTCGCGCTGCGGCCGGCGGCGCTCGCTCCCGAGCCGCAGGGGGAGCCGTTGATCGGGCCCGTCACCGCCGCGGCCGAGACGCTCGGCGTGCGGCCGGGAATGCGGCTGGGGGAGGCGCTCGCGACCTGTCCGGCGCTCGCGCTCGTCGAGCCCGACGCGGCCGGCGCGGAGCAGGGGTGGGAGGAGATCGTCCGCGCGCTCGAGGACGTGGGCTTCTCCGTCGAGACCGCATCGCTCGGCGTCGCCTACTTCGAGACGCGCGGAGTCGAGCGGCTCTACGGCGGTCTCGAGCCGGCGCTGAAGCGCGCGCTCGCAGCCGTCCGGCCGGAATGGGACGCGCGCATCGGCGCGGCCGGACGGCGTTTCGCAGCCCTTGCGGCGGCTTCCGTCGCGCGACCCGGGCAGGTAGTCGTGGTCGCCGACGAGGAGCTGCCGCAGTTCCTCGCTCCTCTGCCGCTCACGCTCCTCCCGCTCGAGCGCGGCCGCTACGAGGAGCTCGAAGCGCTCGGAGTTCGCAGGCTCGGCCAGCTTGCCGGGCTCCCGGGTGGCGCCGTCGCCGAACGTTTGGGGCCGGACGGCCGGCGCGCCTGGAGCCTGGCGAGGGGTGGGACGGCCGCGCGCGTGCGCGGTCGTCGCCCGCCCGCCGCCGTCTTCGCCTCCCTCGAGTTCCCGGAGGCGATCGGCAACGAGCTGACACTGCGCCGCGCGCTCGCGGGCCTCATCGACAAGGCACTCGCCCGGCCGGAGCGGCGCGACCGCTTCGTCCGCAAGCTCGCGCTCGCCGCGCGCCTCGAGAGCGGAGGCTCCTGGCGCCGGACGCTGACGCTGCGCGAGCCGAGCGCCGACTCCGACCGGATCCGCGTCGCGCTCGCACCCCGTCTCGCCGAGCTGCCGTCACCGGTCGTCGAGCTCCGCCTCGAGCTCGTCGAGCTGACCGAGCCGACCGGCCACCAGCTCGAGCTCCTCGCCGCCGGCGCCGAGGACCGCACCCGGCTGCGGGAAGGGCTCCGCCAGGTGCGGGCGAGCACCGGCTCCGGCTCCGTCTGCACCGTCGTGGAGGTTGCGCCATGGTCTCGGGTTCCCGAGTCGCGCGCTCTGCTGGTCCCGAAGGACGAGTAGCGCGCTTCAACGCGCCGCGCGCCGCCCGCGTCGAGGCGAGCCCGAGCGGGATCCCGCGCGAGGTGAATCACCAGGAAGTGGCGTGCGTCCGCGAAGAGTGGCGCGTAGTCGACCGCTGGTGGACGGAGGAGCCGGTCGTCCGCCGTTACTTCGAGCTCGTCCTCGAGAGCGGCGAGAACACGGTTGTCTTCCACGACGGCGCCGGTGGAGGATGGTTCACCCAGAAAGGAGCCTGATGAACGACTTCACCGAAGTGGAACGGGAGGAGATCCAGGTGCAGTTCGTCCGTGTCCCCGACGGGCTCGAGCACATCCGCCGCGCCTGGGACGAGCTCGAGGCCGTCGTCCCGCTGCGCGGCCGCCACTTCTACGGCGCCTTCGACCCGGCCGCGAACGACTACCGCGCCTGCGTCGAGGTGCGGGAAGGAGACGAGCTCGTCGACGGGCTCGAGTCGGGAACGCTCCCGGGCGGCCGCTACCTTCGCGCGCGCCTGAGCGGCGAGCCTCCCGCCGTCTACGAGCGGATCGGGCCGACGTTCGACGAGCTCGTCGCGCAGCACGCCCCCGACGAGAGCCGCCCGAGCCTCGAGCACTACCGCCGCCACGACGAGATCGAGCTGCTCCTACCGATCTAGGACCTCGCGGAACGCCCGCGCTGCCGCCTCCGGATCCTCCGCGTCGCGAATCGCCCGCACGACCGCCACGCCCGGCGCGCCGGCGGCGACGACCTCCGCCACGTTCGACAGATCGATCCCGCCGATCGCGAACCACGGGACGGTCAGCTTCTCCGCGGCCACCCGCACGAGCTCGAGCCCGCCCGCGACGGCGTCCTCCTTCGTCGGCGTGGCGAATGCGGTCACGCCGACGTAGTCCGCACCCGCGACGTCGTCGAGCTCGTCCGTCGTCGAGGCTGAGAGCCCGACGAGACGGTGCGCCCCGGCGAGAGCGCGCGCCTCGGCGACGGACGCGTCCGCGCGGCCGACGTGGGCTCCGTCGGCGCCGCACGCCTCGACGAGATCGGGCCGGTCGTTGACGATGAAGAGCGCGCCGTGCTTCTCGCACGCCGTCCGGAACGCGGCCGACGCGGCAACGAGATCCGCGTCCGTCATGTCCTTCTCGCGCAGCTGGACGACATCGACGCCGCCGCGCAGCGCCGGCTCGAGCACGTCCGTGTCTGCGGCGGCGAGCACGAGATAGAGGCGGGAGCCGGCGAGACGCGACATGTTCATGTGTGGTTCACCTTGGCACGGATAGGGTCGAGGTGTGCGGTCGCGCCTCGCCATCGTCCTGGCCGTGCTGGCTGCGATCGCCCTCGTCGGCGCGCTGCTGGCGAAGAAGGGACACACCCCCGGCGCGACGACCCCGACCCGGCCGAAGCCGAACCCGAACCGCGTCGTCACGCTCAAAGGGCCGCTCCAGGGCGGCCTCCTCATCGCCGACCGCGGCAACAACCGGATCCTCCTCGTCGACCCGCGGCACCGCACCTTGTGGCGCTTCCCGACCGCGCGCGACCGCGCCAACGGCATCCACCTCGTCTTCGACGACGACACGTTCGTCGAGCCCGGCGGCAAGGCGCTGGTCACGAACGAGGAGGACCACCAGGACATCCTCTCGATCGACATCAAGACGCACGCCGTGACGCGCCTCTACGGCCGGCCGGGCGTGAAGGGCGGCGGGCCCGGCGAGCTCAACTGGCCCGACGACGCGTACGTCCTGCCCGACGGGACGATGACCGTCGCGGACGCCTACAACTGCCGCATCCTCTTCATCCGCCACCGCCGGATCGTCCGGCAGATCGGCCGGACCGACGTCTGCGTCCACAACCCGCCGCGGACGCTCGGCGCGGTGAACGGCGACACGCCGCTGCCGGACGGCGGCGTCCTCGTGTCCGAGATCAACGGCTCGTGGATCGACAACTTCTCGAAGACGGGGAAGCTTCGCTCGGCGTTCCAGGCGCCCGTCTCCTACCCGTCCGATCCGCAGCCGCTCTCGGGCGGCCGGATCCTCCTCGCCGACTACGCGTACCCGGGAGCCGTCGTCATCCTCAACCGGCGCGGGCACGTGCTCTGGCGGTACGGGCCGAGCGCGGGGTGGGGGGAGCTCAACCACCCGTCGCTCGCGATCATGCTCCCGAACGGCGACATCGCCGTGAACGACGACTACAACGACCGGGTCGTGATCGTCGATCCGAAGAAGAACCGGATCGTGTGGGACTACGGGCATCTCCGCTCGCCGGGGACGCGGCACGGCTTCCTCAACACGCCCGATGGCATGGACTACATCCCGCTCGGGCCGCACGAGAAGCCGCTCTGGTTCCTCGTGCAGCATCCTGGCAAGTAGCACCCGAACATACGTTCGCCTAGACTCGGCGGATGTGCTACGCCGAGCTCCACGCGCATTCCGCGTACTCGTTCCTCGACGGGGCGTCTCAGCCGGAGGAGCTTGCGGTGCGCGCGGCCGAGCTCGGCTACGAGGCGCTCGCGCTCACCGACCACGACGGCGTCTACGGCTCCCTCGAGTTCGCGCACGCGGCGAAGCACCTCGGCGTCCGGGCGATCACCGGGGCGGAGGTGACGCTCGACGGAGGCGGGCACGTCACGCTCCTCGTCGAGTCGGCGCGCGGGTACGCGAACCTCTGCCGCCTCCTCACCGCCGCGCACGCGCACACGCGCGACAACACCGCGCGCGAGCCGGCGCCGCCGCGGCTCGACCAGGCGCTGCTCGAGGAGCTGAACGAGGGGCTCGTCTGCCTCTCCGGCTGCGCGCGGAACGGCCTCGCGGTGCGCGACCCGAACGCCGCGGTGCGGCTCGCGCACGCCTTCGGACGCGACCGCTTCTACGTCGAGCTGCAGCGTCCGTACGAAAGAGGGGACGCGCGGAGGAACGCCCGGCTGCGCGAGCTCGCCGACACGCTCGGCGTCCCGACGGTCGCGACGGGGGACGTCCACGCGCACGACCGCCGCCGCGCCGCGCTGCAGGACATCCTCGTCGCCGTCCGCTGCCGCACCTCGCTCGAGGGCTGCGAGCAGGAGCGGCGCGGCAACCACGAAGCCGTTCTCCTCTCCCCGCAGGAAGTCCTCGACCGCTTCGCTGATTGTCCTGAGGCCGTTCACAAGACCACAGAGCTCGCGGAACGCCTCGAGTTCGACCTGACGGAGGAGCTCGGCTACCGCTACCCGGACTTCTCCGACGGCAGCGAGCCGGCGATCGTCCAGCTCCGCCGCGTCTGCGAGGCCGCCTTCGTCGAGCGCTACTCCGGCCTCAACGGCCACAAGAAGCGCGTCCGGAAGCGGCTCGACGAGGAGCTCGCGCTCATCGGCGAGCTCGGTCTCGCCGGCTTCTTCCTCCTCCACTGGGAGGTGCTCGAGCTCGCGCGCGAGGTCGCGCTCGAGGTGCGCGGGCCGGGCTCGATGCGCCACGTCCTGCCGCCGGGCCGCGGGCGCGGCTCCTCGGTCGGCTCGCTCGTCTGCTACCTGACCGGCCTCTCGCACGTCGACCCGGTCGCGAACAACCTCTCGCTCGGGCGCTTCCTCAACCGCGAGCTCGCGTCGATACCGGACATCGACCTCGACTTCCCGCGCGACATCCGGGAGAAGCTCATCGTCCGCGTCGTCGAGCGGTACGGGCAGGAGCACGCCTCGCTCGTCGCCGCGTTCGCGACGTACCGCTCGCGCGGCGCGATCCGCGACGTCGGCAAGGCGCTCGGCCTCCCGTACGCCGACCTCGAGCGGCTCGCGCGCCTCACGGACGGCTGGAACGCGCAGCGCGTCGCCGACGAGATCGCCGCGCTGCCCGAGGCGGCGACGAAGCTCCGCTCGCCGCGCTGGCGCGCGTTCGGCGCGCTCTGCAGCGAGATCGCCGGCCTGCCGCGCCACATCTCCCAGCATCCGGGCGGGATGGTCATCTCGACGCGGCCGCTCGTCGAGCTCGTCCCCGTCCAGCCGGCGGCGATGGAGGGCCGGCAAATGTGCCAGTGGGACAAGGACTCCTGCGCCGACGCCGGCTTCCTCAAGATCGACCTGCTCGGGCTCGGGATGCTCTCGGCGGTCGAGGAGTGCGTCGACTTGATCGCGCAGCACCGGGGCGAGCAGATCGACCTCTCCCGCGTGCGGCTCGACGACCCGGACGTCTTCGCCGAGATTCAGCGCGCCGACACGGTCGGCTGCTTCCAGATCGAGAGCCGCGCGCAGATGCAGGTCATCCTCCGCACGCGGCCGGAGACGATCGACGACATCACGGTGCAGGTCGCGCTCGTGCGGCCGGGGCCGATCCAGGGAAAGGCCGTCCACCCGTACGTCGAGCGGCGGCAGAAGCTCCGCGACGACCCGGCCTATCGCGCGCCGGCGGATCATCCGCTGCTCGAGGAGCCGCTGCGCGAGACGCTCGGCGTCGTCGTCTTCCAGGACCAGGTGCTCGACGTCGCCGTCCATCTCGCGGGCTTCACGGTCGGCGAGGCGGAGGGGCTGCGGCGCGCGATGAGCCGCAAGCGCTCGCACGCCGCGCTCGAGGCGTGGCGGGAGCGATTCGTCGCCGGCGCGCTCGCGCAAGGGGTGGAGGACGCGAAAGCGCACGAGCTCTACGACAAGCTCGTCGCCTTCTCCGGCTTCGGCTTCCCGAAATCGCACGCGGCCGCGTTCGGGCTCCTCGCGTACCAGTCGGCGTGGCTGCGGCACCACTACGCGCCGGAGTTCCTCGCCGCGCTCCTCAACGCGCAGCCGATGGGCTTCTATCCGCCGGCGACGCTCGTGCGGGACGGGCAGCGGCGCGGGGTCGAGACGCGCCCGCCGCACGTCAATCTCAGCGAGGTGGACTGCGTGATCGAGGACGGGGCGGTTCGCGTGGGGCTGAAGTACGTGGCCGGGGTGGGGGAGGACGACGCGGCCGCGGTCGTCGCCGCGCGGCCGTACTCCACCGTGCGCGAGCTCGCCCAGCGGACGGGTCTCTCGGAGGACGAGCTCCGCGCGCTCGTCGAGTCCGGGGCGTGCGACTGCTTCGGGCTGCGGCGGCGGGAGCTCCTCTGGCAGCTCGGACTCGTGCCGCGGCCGGCGAGCGTTCCCGGCACGGCGGGGGAGGCGAAGCAGCTCACGCTGCCGCTCGACCCGACGGCGGCGACGCCCGAGCTCCCGGAGCCGACGGTCTGGGAGCGGATGCTCACCGACTACCGGACGACGGGACTCTCGGTCGGCGTCCATCCGCTCACGCTCCTGCGTCCGCATCTCCCGCCGGGGACGCTGTCGAGCGAGGAGCTGCGCGCGCAGCCGCACCGGGCCGACATCCAGTTCGCGGGGCTCGTCGTGGCGCGGCAGCGGCCGGCGACGGCGAACGGCGTCTGCTTCATGCTCCTCGAGGACGAGCAGGCGCAGGTCAACCTCGTGATCGCGCCGCAGGTGTACGAGAGGTTCCGGGCGGTCGTGCGCGGCGAGCCGCTGCTGCTCGTGCGTGGCCGTTACGAGCACTCCGACCGGAACCGCAACGTCCTCGTCCGCGAGCTCGTCTCCCTCGCCTCGCTCGCGCGGCGCTTGACCGACGGCGCCGATGTCCATGCGGCACTCCCGCGCGCTCACCATTTCGGCCACCGTTAGCGGGGGATTAGAGGTGCGGCGTACCCTCCGGGCATGTTTCGCCGGATACTTGTCGCCGCGGTCGTCCTGCTCGCGTGCGTCGCGGCTGCGAGCCGCGGCTCGGCGACGACGGTCTCGCCGTGCGGGCAGGTGACCCAGCCGATCTGGTCGCCGGACGGCACGCAGATCGCCTACTACGGCCACCGCTGGCCGCCGCCGAGCGGCTACCACCTGCAGAGCTGGATCCTGCAGGCGGTCTGCACCATGAACGCCGACGGGACGAACGTCCAGCCGCTCCGCTACACGACCTGCAGCGGCAAGCGCTGCCCCGACCTGCCGTACCTGGTCGGCTGGTGGCAGAGCGGGATCGTCTACTACGAGGACGGAGTCCTCTACCGGATCGCGCCCGGGAGCAAGCCGCAAAGGATCGCCCGGCTCGACGACGTCTCCGTCGTCGCGAACCCGGCCGGTACTCGCGTCGCGGCCGAGAAGTACTACGACTCCTGTCTGACCTGCGCCGCACCGGTCACGATCCTCGACACGAAGTCGGGAGCCGCCGTCGGCGAGGTGGGCGGGAAGAAGCTCGACAACGTCGATCCCAGCCTGTCGCGCTACGGCACGCAGGTCGCGTTCGCGCGCGAGGCGTCCGACGAGTCCGGGAAGACGTTCGGGATCTGGACGGCGGCAGCGAACGGTGGTCATCTCCGCCGGCTCGTCAAGGTCGGCCAGGCCCCGCTGTGGTCGCCCGCCGGTGGGAAGATCGCCTACGTCGCCAGCGCGGGCTCGACGCTCGACCTCCGAGTGATCGCGGCGGGTGGCGGGAAGAGCCGGGGTCTCGTCCCCCGCGACGTCGAGTCGGTGTTCGGCTGGTCGCCGGACGGCCGCTACATCGCCTTCGAGACCGGCACGGGGTCGGCCGGCAAGCTCGCCGTCGTCACGGTTGCGACCGGCAAGGTGCGCACCCTCCTCCAGCGCCACTTCGCAGGGACGGCCGCCTGGGCGCCGGACTCGAGCGAGCTCGTCGCCAACTCGGTGCCGCGGAATCAGAAGTGCTGGTCGACCTGGCGCGTCCCGGTCGACGGCTCGAAGGCGACGCTCATCTCGAGCTGCACGAAGTAGCGAGGCTGGGTTAGGGCCGGTCGGCGCCGGGAAGGCGGTCGCTCGAATGGCCCGCCTCCTGTACAAGCCGCTCGGCCTGCTCGTCAGCGTCCTCGGCGGGATGGCCGCCGGCGCCGTCTTCAAGCGTGTCTGGGGAGCCGTCCGCCACGAGGAGGACGCGCCGAAGGCGACGGACGAACGGAAGGGCTGGGGCGAGATCCTCGCCGCTGCGACGGTCCAGGGCGCGGTGTTCGGCGGCGTCAAGGCCGCGATCGACCGGGCCGGCGCTACCGGCTTCGCCCGGCTCACCGGCGCCTGGCCGGGGCCGAGCAAGCGCTGAGCTAGCGGAGGGTCGCCTCGGCGCCGTGACCGACGTTGCGCTCGTCGCGGTAGAGCGCCTCGACGTTGTTGCCGTCCGGGTCGAGGAGATACGCCGCGTAGTAGCCGAGGCCGTAGTCGCGGTAGCCCGGCTCGCCGTTCGACCGGAAGCCCGCTGCGACGCCCGCCGTGTGGAACCCGTCCACGGCTTCTCGGGACCGCGCGAAGAAGCAGAGGTGGAGCCCCGTCGTCGGCGGCTGCGACCGCGCGACGTTGAGGTTCGTGAAGCAGACCCATTCCTCCGACTCCGCGAGACGCGGGATCCCGAGCGGCGCGAGCACCGTCTCGTAGAAGCGCACCGACTCCGCGAAGTCCGAGGCGTGCACGTCTACGTGATCGAACACCCGAAGCGACCAGTCCCAGTCCACGCGGGGACGATCGCAGATCGCGCGCGTACCCTGGCAAGGTGATCGAAGTCTCCTGTGCGGCGTGCGGCTGGGTCGCGATCACGAGCCAGCCCGTCAACGACGTGTGGCGGGAGCACGCCTCCGGCTGTCCCGCCATCGGAGGCGCGGTCCGCCACCTGCCCGACCTGCCGCCGATGCCGCGACTTCTCCCGCGCGTGAACGCGTGCGAGCACCGGCCCGTTCGCCGCCAGATCGCCGTCACGCCGGCCGGCGTGAAGAAGTACGCCGTGATGTGCGAGCTCTGCGGCCGTCTCGTCGGCTGAGTTGCGCGACCGCTCGCCGCGCTCGCGCGTTTACGAGATGTGAAACGGAAGGACGGGTTCGCGCCGATCGGCGCCTACGCCGCGATCGGAGACGGGAGGACGGTCGCGCTCGTCGCGGCCGACGGCTCGGTCGACTTCATGTCGCTGCCGAGCCTCCACTGCCCGACGACGTTCGGCGCGCTGCTCGACCCGGAGAAGGGCGGCCGCTTCGTCCTCGCCCCGAAGGCGAGGTTCGAGGCGTCGCGCCGCTACCTCGAGCGCACGAACGTCCTCGAGACGACGTATCGCACCGGCGGCGGCGTCGTCCGGGTCACGGAGGCGCTGACGCTGCAGGACGGCGGGCTGCTGCCCTGGGTGGAGCACGCTCGCCGGATCGAGGGTCTCGACGGCTCGGTGGAGATGGAGTGGCGCGTCGAGCCGCGCTTCGACTGGGGACGCGAGCTGCCGACGATCGTCCGCCGCAACGACGTCCTCGTCGCGGAGGGCGCCGAGGTCCAGCTTGCCGTCCACTCGTGGGACGCGGGAGACGTACGCGCGACGGACGGCGGGCTCGCCGGCGAGTGCGAGCTCGCCGCGGGCGACTCGGCGCTCCTCGTCCTCGTCGCCGCGCACGACGAGCCGCTCCACTCGCCGAACCGCGACCACGTCGAGGCCCGCCTCGACGCGACGGCGAAGGTCTGGGAGCGGTGGCTGGGCATGTGGGCCTACGACGGCCCGTGGGAGGACGAGGTCGCGCGGAGCGCGCTCGCCCTCAAGCTCCTCATCTACGCGCCCGACGGCGGGATCTCCGCGGCGCCGACGACGTCGCTGCCCGAGGTGATCGGCGGCGGCAAGAACTACGACTACCGCTACGGCTGGGTGCGCGACTCGGCGTTCACGCTCGACGCGCTCATGCGGCTCGGGCTGCCCGAGCAGGTGCAGGAGTCGTTCGCGTGGCTCCTCCGCGCCGTCCGGGAGACCGCGCCCGACCTCCGTCCCTTCTACGACCTCGAAGGCGGCGTGCCGACGCGCCGCGACGAGCTCGACCACCTGCGCGGCTACCGCGACTCGCGGCCCGTCCGCTATGGCAACGCGGCCTCGGGCCAGCTCCAGCTCGGCTCGTGGGGAGACCTGCTCGAGACAGCGGATCTCTACGTCTCCGACGGCAACGTCCTCGACGAGGACAACGGGCAGATGCTCGCGGACTGCATCGACCGCGTCACGACGCTCTGGCGCGACAAGGACTCGGGGATGTGGGAGCTCGAACAGCTTCGCCACTACACGGGGTCGAAGCTCACGGTCTGGACGGCGCTCGATCGAGCCGTCCACCTCGCGGAGGAGGGACAGCTTCCCGCCGGGCACGTCGCCCGCTGGCGCGAGGAGCAGGAGCGGCTCCACGAGTGGATCGAGGAGCGCCACTGGTCGGACGAGCTCGGCGCCTACCGCGGCTGGGTGGGGGAGGAGTGCCTCGACGCGTCGGTGCTGCGTGCGGTCCGGCAGGGCTATCCGGAGAAGGAGAAGCTCGGCCGGACGATCGACGCGATTCGCGAGCGGCTGTCGGCTGCGCCCGGGCTCGTCTACCGGACGAGCGAGCACGAGGGCGAAGAGGGCGCATTCGTCGCGTGCTCGTTCTGGATCGTCGAAGCGCTCGCCCGGCTCGGTCGCGTCGACGAGGCGTGCGAGGAGATGGAGCTGATCCTCCCGTACGCCAACGATCTCGGGCTCCTCTCCGAGCAGGTCGATCCGGGAGGCGGCGACCTGCTCGGGAACTTCCCGCAGGGGCTCAGCCACCTCGCGCTGATCAATGCCGCCGGCGCTGTTCAGGACGCGCTGGAGCGGCGCGAAGGCGCAGCTCCGTCGGCGACGACTCGTGCGACGCGACGTTGAAGGCCGTGCCGACGAGGGCGAGGTGCGTGAACGCCTGGGGGAAGTTCCCAAGGAGCCGCTTCGCAGCAGGGTCGTACTCCTCTGAGAGGAGCCCGAGGTCGTTCGCGAGCCCGGCGAGCCGGTCGAAGAGCTCGACGGCCTCCTCGTGCCGGCCGAGCAGCTCGTAGCAGTTCGCGAGCCAGAACGAGCACGGCAGGAAGACACCTTCGCCGGGCGGGAGCCCGTCGACGCCGCCCTCGCTCCGGTAGCGGAGGACGAAGCCGTCCTGCAGGAGCTCGCGCTCGACCGCCTCGACCGTGCCGCGGATGCGGGGATCCGAGGCGGGGAGGAAGCCGACAAGCGGCAGCATCAGGAGGCTCGCGTCGAGCTCCTTGGCGCCATACGACTGGACGAACGAGCCGAGCTCGTCGTCGTAGCCCTGGTCGCAGACCTCGGCGTGGATCTCGTCGCGCACCCGCCGCCACCGGTCGACGGGGCCGTCGATCCCCTGGCCGTCCTCGACCGTCCGGACGGCGCGGTCGAAGGCGACCCAGGCCATGACCTTCGAGTGGACGAAGTGTCTGCGCTCGCCGCGGATCTCCCAGATCCCCTCGTCGGGCACGCGCCACGCCTCCTCGAGGTGCTCGAGGAGCGCGAGCTGGATCCGCCACGCGTTCGGGTCGAACTCGAGCCCGTGCACGCGCGCCTGATAGAGGCAGTCGAGCACCTCGCCGTAGACGTCGAGCTGGAGCTGTTCGCTCGCCGCGTTGCCGACGCGCACCGGCGCCGATCCCTCGTACCCAGACAGCCACGGCAGCTCGAACTCCGTCAGCCGCCGCTCGCCCGCGACGCCGTACATGATCTGGACGTCGGCCGGGTCGCCGGCGATTGCGCGGATCAGCCAGCGCCGCCACTCGCCCGCCTCGTCCGCGTGGTTGCAATGGAGGAGCGCGAGCAGGGTCAGTGTCGCGTCGCGGAGCCAGCAGTAGCGGTAGTCCCAGTTGCGCACGGAGCCGATCCACTCCGGCAGCGAGGTCGTCGGCGCGGCGACGATCCCGCCGGTCGGCTCGTAGATGAGCGCCTTGAGGACGATGAGCGAGCGGCGGACGACGGTTGCCCACGCCGGCGGCAGGTCGAGCGGGCACGCCTCGCTCCACTCGCGCCAGAAGCGCTCGGTCGCCGCCAGCTCGTCCTCCGCGTCGATCCGCTCCGGCACCTCCTCGTGCGAGGGGAACCACGTGAGGACGAACGGAACGCGCTCGCCCTCGTCGACGGCGAACTCGGAGATCGTCTCCATCTCCTCGCCGCGGGTCGGCGCGGGCGTGCGGAAGCAGATCGCGTCCGGGCCGGCTAGCGCGATGCGCGTGTTCTCCTCGTGGGTGCGCTTCCGGACCCAGGGGACGACGCGGCCGTAGTCGAAGCGGATCGCGAGCTCCGAGCGGAACGAGACCCGGCCGCTGACTCCCTCGACGATGCGGACGAGGTCGGGCGCCGGCGTCCGCGGCGGCATGAAGTCGAGCACGCGGGCAACGCCGTCCTCCGTCTCCCACGTCGTCTCGAGGACGAGCGTGTCGTGGAGGTAGCGGCGCGTGCTCGTCCCTCCGCCGACGGGTGCGAGCTGCCAGCGGCCGTGCTCCGGAGCGCCGAGCAGCGCGGCGAAGCACGCGCCGGAGTCGAAGCGCGGCAGGCAGAGCCAGTCGATCGAGCCGCCGCGCTCGACGAGCGCCGCTGTCTGGAGGTCGCCGAGCAGTGCGTAGTCCTCTATGCGAGCCAGCGCCAGCGCCTCCTCGCCGCGTCCTCGAACGCGGCCTCGTACTCGGCCGCCGCGCCGTCTCCGAGTGTCGCGGCGTAACGGTCGCGCATCTCGGCGAGCGCCTCCTTCACGGCCTCGACGGCGTCCTCGTAGTCGCCGTACGCCTCCTCGGCGTCGCCCGACCCGGCCCGGTCGTAGAGCCGCTTCAGCTCCTGCACCTCGGCAAGCAGCCCGTCGGCCTCGTCCGTCGCGAAGATCTCGAGCTGGCGCGAGACGACGTCGTGGAACGGGGCGCGCCGGAAGATCACGCGATCTCCTCGTAGAGCGCGAGGTGCGCCGCCGCTGCGCGGTCCCACGTCAGCTCCTCCCGCGCGCGGCGAGCGCCTGCGCGCGCCTCCTCGAGCGCGTCCGGGTCGGAGAGGAGCTCGCGCACGGCGAGCGAGAGCGCGGCGACGTCCCCTGCCGGCACCACGCGGCCGGCGCCGAACTCGCGCACCGGCTCCGCGATCCCGCCGACGTCGTACGCGACGACCGGCACTCCGGCTCCGAGCGACTGGAGGAGGGCGCCGCTCTGGTCGAGCTCGGGCCGGTAGGGGAAGACGGCGATCGTCGCCTCCCCGAAGGCGCGCTCGATCTCGACCGGCCCGAGGTAGCCGAGCCGCCACTCCGTCTCGACGCTCGCGGCGGCCGCCTGGTACGGCTCGACCGGCTCGAGCGGGTCGCCGGCGACGAGGAGCCGCGCGTGGCCGGCGCGGCGGACGGCCTCGATCGCGTCGCCGAGCCCCTTGTACGGGCGGATCATCCCGAAGGCGAGCACCGTTCTCCCGTCGTCCCGCCGCTCCGGGTCGCTCGGGAAGACGGGGTGGGGGATGACGCGCAGCTTCGCCTCGTCGACGCCGAGCCTGCGGAGCGTCTCCCGGCCGCTCTCGCTGTGCACGACGATGCGGTCGAAGCGTGCAAACAGCCGCCGCCACAGGCCGGTGCGGTGCGCCGTCCGCCGCGGCAGCAGGTCGTGGGCGGTGAACACGGACGGGAGGTGCGGCCGGAAGAGGACCGCGTCGAGCTCCGGCGCGGGCAGCCACTGCATATGGAGGACGTCGGCGTCGAGCTTGTGGAGCGCGCGGAGCCCGAGCGGATGCTCCGCGGCCTTGACGGGCAGCCGCAGCCGCGAGCGGCGGAACAGCTTCGACGAGAGCGGATAGAAGATCTCGCGCCGGCGGTAGCCGTCCGGCTCGGGCGCCGCGCCGAAGCGGAAGCGCGACGTGACGAGCTCGACGTCCGCGCCCGCGCGCGCGAGGGCCGCCGCGAGCTCGTGGTCGTACGGCGGGGTGAAGGCCGGAGGATCGGCGAGCAGGACGCGCACCGACTCGTAGGCTACGCGGATGGACTTCGACGCGGCCCGCTCCCAGTTCCCGGTCCTCGAGCGCTACGCGTACCTCAACGCGGGGACGAACGGGCCGCTGCCGCGCTCTGCCGTCGACGCCATGGAGCGGAAGCTCGCGCAGGATCGCGACGAGGGCCGAAGCGGGCTCCCGTACATCGAGGAGTACATCGCGCAGCGGCAGCGGCTCCGGGAGGCGTTCGCGGCCGTGCTCGCGACGAGCCCGGAGCTCGTGGCGCTCACCGACTCGACGACGCGCGGCTGCCAGACCGTCCTCGCCGGCCTCGACCTCGGTCCGGAGGACGAGGTCGTGACGACCGACCAGGAGCACTTCGGGCTGCTCTGGCCGCTCCAGGCGAGCGGCGTGCAGATCGTGAAGACGGCAGCGGACGAGGACGCGCTCCTTGCCGCCGTGACGCCGCGCACCCGGCTGGTCGCCGTCTCCCACGTCCTCTGGACGACCGGCCGCAAGCTCGACCTCGCGCGCCTGCGCCTCCCGGACGGACCGCCGCTCCTCGTCGACGGCGCGCAGTCGGCCGGCGCAATCCCGCCAGACCTCGCCGGCGCCGACTTCTACACGATTTCGGCTCAAAAATGGCTCTGCGGGCCGGAGGGGACGGGAGCGCTCTACGTCCGCGACCCGGAGCGGCTCCGCCTCGCCCTGCCCGGGCACTTCTCCGGCGTCATGTACGCCGCCGGCGGGCTCGAGCCGAAGCCGGGTGCGGCGCGGTTCGACTCCGGCTGGACCGCGGGCGTGACGCTCGCAGGACTCGAGGCGTCACTCGCGTGCCATCCGGAGTGGCGCTACGCGCGTGCGGCGGAGATGGCCGCGCGCTGCCGGGAGCTGCTCGAGCCTCTCGTCGAGGTCGTGACGCCGCCCGGCCACTCGACGCTGGTCTCGTTCAAGCCGCCGGGCGACCCGAAGGAGCTCGTCGCGTCGCTCTACGAGCGCGGCGTCGTCGTCCGCGACCTTCCGGGCGCGAGCCTCGTCCGCGCCTCGTGCGGCTGGTGGACGAACGAGGACGACCTGCAGCGCCTCGCAGCCGGGATCGCCTAGGGAGGCGAGCCGCCGGGCGGAGGCCCGCCGCCGGGTGGAGGTCCGCCGGGCAGACCGGGTCCCCCGCCCGGGAAGTTGAAATGGCCGCCGATCCCGCCACCGCTCGCGAGCTGCGGGTACACGATCCCTCCGAGCGTCACGACGGCGGCGAGCGCTGCGACGGGAAGCCAGCGCGGCAGCCGGCTGACGAGCCACGCGGCGAGAAGGGCGATCGCACCGAGCGCCGGGACGTAGAAGCGGATGAGGTGGACGCTCACGCCGCCGCCGGGGCCGGCCGTTCCTGCCTGCGCGGTCCACGTGTAGGCGGCGTAGAGGCCGTAGATGCCGAGCCAGAGCGCGACGAGCGCGGCGCCGACCGCGCCGTCGACGCGCGCGCCGGGCAGCCGCCGCCAGAGCCGCGCGCCGATCCAGACGGCGCCAGCGAGCGCGAGCAGCAGCAGCGGCATCGACCAGACGAGCTGCTTCGGCATCTCACGCAGGTTGGGCGCCACCGCACTCAATGCGAACTGGATCTCCCCCGAGCGATAGCCCGTCTTGAGCACGCCGCCGTAGAAGACGGCGTCGAACACCGCAACGAGGGCGATGAACGAGGCGACGCTCGCTCCCCAGAGGAGAAGCGCCCGCCGCCCGATCCCGGCCCGCCGGGCCAGGAGCAGCGCCGCCGCGATGGCGACGACGAGCGCGACGCCGTCGGTGTAGCGCGTGAAGGTAGCCGCCTCGATCGCCACGAAGCCGAGCAGGCCGACGAGGGCGCGCCGCCGCGGCGAGGCGTCCGTCGCCAGGAGCGTCCAGAGCAGCGCGCCCGCGCCGGCGGCGACGAGCGAGGCGTCGGTGAACGTCGGCATCGTCGCCCGCCACGCGAAGACGAGCGCGGCCGCCGACGAGCAGTAGAGGACGACGGCCCAGGCGCCGCCGAGCCGTCCGAGCCAGCGCCGCGCGCCGAGGAACAGGCCGAGGCACGCGAGCCCGCCGTAGAAGAGCGGCGCGCCGCGCAGCCAGCCGATCAGCTGGAACGGCACGGCGAGGAACGGATAGCCCGGATTCTTCTCGCTGATCCAGCGGCCGCTCGGCAGCTGCACCCACTGCGCGATCGACCCGAGCTTCCGATCGAGCGCGTGGTACTGGGCCGTCGAGAGGGTCACATGGCCGTGCGCCAGCGCGACGATCGAGGCGCGGTAGGCGAAGTCGTCCGGCTCGAGCAGCTGCGGCGCGCGCGCGAGCACCGCGATGCAGAGACCCGCGAACGCCGCGAGCGCGACGACGACGTCGGTGCGGATGCGTCCCATCGAGCGCATCCAACTCCCGCGGCTTATGGCCGCCATGAGAGGACGATGAAACTTGCCTAAGAAGGCAACCCGAGCTCGCCGGCGATCGGCTGCAGCGCCTCGACGACGGTGCGGATGTGGTCGTCGAGGTCGACGCCGAGCTCTTCGGCGCCCTTGTAGACGTCCTCGCGGTGGACGCCCGAGGCGAACGACGGCTGCTTGAGCTTCTTCTTCACCGACTTCGGCTCGAGCCCCTCGAGACCGGTCGGGCGGACGAGCGCGCAGGCGTGGACGAAGCCGCTCAGCTCGTCGCACGCGAACAGCGCCTTCTTGAGCGGCGTGTCGCGCGGCAGCCCGAGATGCTCGGCGTGGGAGAGGACCGTTGCGATCACGTCTTCCGGATAACCCTCCTCGCGGAGGATCGGCGCGCCGTCCTGCGGGTGCTTGTCGAGCGTCGGGTGCATCTCGTAGTCGAAGTCGTGGAGGAGGGCGGCGACCCGCCAGAGCTCCTCGTCCTCGCCGAGCTTGCGCGCGTACGCGGCGGTCGAGGCCTCGACGGCGAGCGCGTGACGGAGCAGCGACTCGCTCTTCGTGTAGCGCGTCAGCGTCTCCCAAGCCTGTTCGCGAGTCGGCTCCAAGGCGCGTCTATCCTAGTGGCCGATGTCCGTCGCCACGGCGCCGCAGGCCCTCGTCATCGAGGGCGGAAACCCCCTCAACGGCCGGATTCGCGCGTCGGGGAACAAGAACGGCGCCCTGCCGATCCTCGCCGCGTGCCTCCTCGCCGACGGGCCCGTCTCGCTCGCGAACGTCCCGCGCATCCGCGACGTCGAGACGATGATCGAGCTGATCGCCGGCCTCGGCGCTAGCGCGGAGTGGACCGGCGCGAACGACGTGCGCATCGACGCTGCCGGGCTCAGCTCGCACGAGCTCGACGCGACGCTCGCCGAGCGGATCCGTGCCTCCTTCCTCCTCGCCGGCCCGCTCCTCGCGCGCCTCGGCCGCGCGAGCGTCCCACCGCCGGGTGGCGACGTGATCGGCCGCCGCCGCCTCGACCCGCACATCCACGCCTTCGAGCGCCTCGGCGCACGGATCGAGATCGAGAGCCGCTACGAGATGGAGACGGACGGGCTGCGCGGCGCGGAGATCTTCCTCGACGAGGCGAGCGTCATGGCGACGGAGAACGCCGTCATGGCCGCCGTGCTCGCGCCGGGGGAGACGGTCGTCGGCAACGCGGCGTGCGAGCCGCACGTCCAGGATCTCTGCCGCTTCCTCGTCTCGCTCGGCGCGGCGATCGAGGGGATCGAGTCGAACGTCCTCCGGATCCGCGGCGTCGAGAGCCTGCGCGGCGGCGAGTGGACGATCGGGCCGGAGCACATCGAGGTCGGCAGCTTCATCGGCCTCGCCGCCGTCACGAACAGCGACCTGACGATCGAGGGCGTCGAGCCGAAGGACATGGTCTCGATCCTCACCTCGTTCCAGCGGCTCGGGATCGAGGTCGAGCTCGGTGACGACTGGCTGCGCGTCCCGCCGCACCAGGAGCTCGTCATCCAGAACGACCTCGGCGACCAGGTGCCGAAGATCGAGGACGGGCCGTGGCCCGCGTTTCCCGCCGACCTGACGTCGATCGCGGTCGCGGTCGCGACGCAGGCGTGGGGGACGATCCTCGTCTTCGAGAAGATGTTCGAGAACCGCCTGTTCTTCGTCGACAAGCTCGTCTCGATGGGCGCGCGGATCATCGTCTGTGACCCGCATCGAGTCGTCGTCAGCGGGCCGTCGCGCCTCTACGGCCAGCGGTTGACGAGCCCGGACATCCGCGCCGGCATGGCGATGCTCATCGCGGCGCTCTGCGCGAAGGGGCAGTCCGTGATCGGCAACGTCGCGGAGATCGACCGCGGCTACGAGCGGATCGACGACCGGCTGCGCGCGGTCGGAGCGCAGATCGAGCGCGTCGAGGCGTAAGCGATGGCGAGCGAGCAGGCTGCGGCGGGCGTCCGGATCGACGTCAACGGCCGGGGAGAGGCGCAGGTCGAGACGGGGCTGCCCGTGCTCAACCGGCTCCTCGTGCGGATGGCGGAGGTCGCGCGCTTCGACCTCGTCCTCGAGATCGAGCCGGGCGACGCGGAGGCGGAGGTCGATGCGGCCGCGGGAGCCCTCGGGGACGCGCTTGCCGGCCCGTTGCGCGTCGGGGAGGTGCGCGGCTACGGCTCCGAGGCGCTCACCTCTGCGGAGGCGCTCGCCTCGGTGACGCTCGAGACGAGCGACGAGCCGCTCTTCGTCACGAACGTCGACCTCACCGAGGCGCGCATCGGCGGCCTCGGCACCGACGTCGCGCGCCGCTTCCTCGAGACGTTCGCCGACCGCGCGGGGCTCGTCCTCCACGTCCGGCTGCTCAACGGCACCGACAGCGCCCACGTCCTCGAGGCGATCTTCAAGGCGCTCGGCGCCGCCCTCTCGCAAGCCTGCCAACGAATCGGAGGAGATGGATGAGCGACAAGACCGTCGTCAGGACCGAGGCTGCCCCCGCGCCGTT